>Ga0209979_1000091_pt1 | contig 153234 bp, 140 predicted proteins | sample AnhtaG_FD_183114 | JGI IMG/M metagenome (GOLD analysis project Ga0209979, IMG submission 183114) | Deep subsurface microbial communities from Anholt, Denmark to uncover new lineages of life (NeLLi) - Anholt_01485 metaG (SPAdes) (version 2) | ecosystem: Environmental > Aquatic > Marine >...
GCTTAACACCCCTGTCTGTGAATAATTTAGCAAGGGTTCTGTGGGTAATAGTAGCTCCAATCTGTGCTTTAATGTCATCTCCTACTATGGGAAGACCTTTTTGCTCAAATCTTTCTGCAAATTGCCTATCAGAAGCAATAAAAACCGGAATGCAGTTAATAAGAGCGACATTTGCTTCTAAACAGCAGTCTGCATAGAATCTCGCCGCTTCTTCCGAACCAACAGGAAGGTAGTTTAAGGCAATTTCTGCTTCGCTCTCGTTTAGAACATCTACTATATTTGCTTCTTTTTCCTCTGAAATCACAAAGGTTTGATTGTCTGGTAGCTCTTTCATATGCTCCGCAACACCATCAGAAACCTTACCCATAATAACATTAATACCAATCCTTGGAATATTTCTGCAGAATACTTTAGTGCAGTTTGGCTCTGAAAAAATGGCGTCGCTCACATCTTTTCCTACCTTTCTTCTGTCTACATCAACAGCAGCTACAACCTCTATATCATAGGGCCTGTAGCCGCCGATATCCCAATACATCAAACCAATTGCATCCTGAGGATTTTTGTTTTTGTAGTAATACATCCCCTGTACCAGGGAACTTGCACAGTTCCCAACCCCAATTATCGCTACTCTTATCTTTTCCATTGCAGTGCCTCACTTTCGTTAACTTGGCTAGTTCACTGAAATTCAAAAAAAATACCCCCTGCCTGGGAGTCCAAAGATTTGGTCCAACTACGAATGTCCGAGCGGCAGTTGAGATGTCCCTCCAAATTGATATATTTTGCGAGGCGCTTCACTTACGCGCCACTCTAACTGAAGCCGCAAATTGTAACTCCTCGCTCACCTCATCTTCTTCCAAGAATCCAAAGAACCGCTAGTTCTTCCAACATCCTGCCAGTCGAGGTGAGCATAGTCTGAAGTGGTCGGGGCGACCGGATTTGAACCGGTGACCTCTTGCTCCCAAAGCAAGCGCGCTAAACCAGACTGCGCTACGCCCCGAATAGATACAATTATAAAGCAAAAAGGGGAAAGCGTCAAGAAAGAGGAAGGAAAATGCCGGAATTCCAGAGAGTCTGTCCTCAGAATAGCCGCGGAATACCTGGAAAACTAGAAATGATAGGCAAGAAACGCAGTACTTTGACTTCTAAGGCCATTTTTGCTACGGTTTAACTGACAAGCTGCACCAAGCAAGGAGATAGATATTGAAGGAGATAAAACCGGAAGAGTGGATTCAGACTCACACCTTTCACCATTCTTCCTTCTCTGATATCAAGCATCTGGTGGACCTAAAGGAGGAAAAAGGAGTCAAGATTAGTCTTGCCTTTCCTACTTTCAATGAAGAAGACACCATCGGACAAGAGGTAAGAGTTATCAGGGAAAAACTGCAGAAAGAATATCCCCTGCTGAATGAAGTGGCCGTTATAGACAGCGGTTCAACTGACAATACTCGAGAGGTGGCACGAGAGGCTGGAGCCGATGTTTATCTGGCCGATGATTATCTTTCCCGGTTTGGAGTGGTAAGGGGTAAGGGAGAGAACCTCTGGAAGAGTCTTTATCTTCTAGAGGGAGATATCATTGTCTGGATAGATGCCGACATTAAGAACATCCACCCTAAATTCGTTTATGGACCAGTGGGACCTCTCCTGGAGCATGACCACATAGAGTATGTCAAAAGCTTTTATGAGAGACCTCTGAAGCTAGAAACGAGAATGAGGCAATCCGGTGGCGGCCGGGTAACCGAAATTCTGGCAAGGCCTCTCTTGGCCAGCTTTTATCCGGGGCTTTGCGCATTCGCTCAGCCTCTTTCCGGAGAATATGCCGGCCGCAGAGGAGTCCTGGAGGCGGTTCCGTTCCGGGTGGGTTATGGAGTAGAGATCGGGCTTCTCATAGATATCTATGAAAGATTTGGTCTGAAATCTTTGGCTCAGGTGGATCTGGATAAGAGAGTACATAGAAATCAGGGGTTGCCGGCTCTAAGACGAATGTCCTTTGCTATCCTCCATACCTTTTTTGCCAGGCTGAAAGAGCGCGGTGTTATTTCCCCTAATATAAGAATTTCCAAAGAATTTGAGATGGTTAGAGGCAGGGGGGAAAATCTCTTCCTCGAGAAAGAGGAGTTCACTTTGGTTGAAAGACCTCCTATGATCGCCGTTGAGGAGTACCGAAGAAAGAGGGGTATTAGAGAAAAGTAAAATCCTCTCACCCGGGCCAGAAACTCTAAAGTGAAGTAGAAATAAGAAGCAAAGGAGAAAAGGACTAGTCAATGAGGGAGGGTATTGCCCTTTTGCATTATTCCTATCCTCCCATAATGGGAGGAGTGGAGTTTGTCCTAGAGGGACACGCCAGAGTCCTTGCCAGATATAGACACAGGGTAAAGGTCATCGCCGGGAAGGGTACAAGCAATAAGAAGAACATAAAGATGACCCTTATCCCAGAGATATCCCCTGCTTATCATAAGGTCAGGGCCATTAATGAGGAGCTCGGGAAGGGAAAGGTACCGGAAGAGTTCCATAGGCTCAAGGAGTTTCTCTACCGTGAGATAAAGAAAGCTCTGGAGGATAGCAGGGTGTGCATGGTCCACAATGTGATGACCATGCACTTTAACCTTCCCCTAACCTCTGCTCTGGATGAGCTGATAAGCGATCTGTATGATAGAATAAGGTTTTACGTTTGGTGCCACGATGCTACTCTCACCAACCCCCTCTACGAGATAGAGAAGCCCGGTGAGTACCCCTGGAGCTTGCTGGGTAAGCTTAATCCAAGGGCAGAGTATATTGCTATCTCCCGGCTAAGAAGAAATGAATTGGCCGACCTTTTCGGTGTCTCGCCGGAGCTGATTGGCAGCGTTCCTGACGGAATGGACATAAAATCATTCCTGGATATATCTGATTCTATCTGGAGAATAGCCTGGAACAAGGGACTGTTTACAGATGATCTGGTCATGCTTTTTCCTTGCCGCATTCTAAAAAGGAAAAATTACGAGTTGGCTATGAATATCACCGCCGAAATCAAGCTTCTGAATATGAAATGCAGGCTTCTCATCACTGCTCCTCCCGATCCCCACAACCCTCAGTCGATGAATTACTATGAGGATCTACACCTTCTGCGTCAAAAGATGAAACTGGAAGAAGACGTGATTTTTGTCAGCGACCTTAAGGATGAATACGGACTCAAGCTGGGGTACTCAGAACTAAAGAGTCTTTACCGCATATCTGATCTTCTTCTCATTACCTCGTCTGACGAGGGGTTTGGTATTCCCATTTTGGAAGCAGGGGCCGTGAGAGTGCCCATTGCCTGTAGTGAAATCCCGTCTCTTTTGGAGCTGGCTCAAGATAAGGCTCTATTTTTCAAGTTGGACGAGAAGCCTTCCCGGATCGCCAAAAGAATTGTAGACTACCTCAGCATGCAGCCTACGGGGGTTCTCTTCAAGCGCGTGGTCTCCAAGTTCGATTGGGAAAGTATTTACAGGAATTATCTTCAAAACCTGGTCAGGGCGTAAGAGGAGCCCTGATCCTTAAGAAGGAGCGTTCTTTTGCCGGTAGAGAGGGAACTCGGGTTCAAAGAAAACCAAGGGGAAGTTCTGAGAGAATATTTGACCATTGTTAGATCATTTCGCCAATACTTAGATAAAAGAGGAGTGAGTCAAAGATCAAAGCACCAGGGCCCTCAGCGAGTATTGAAGCAGTTTCATTCCTCAATCTTGACCTGTCGAGGGTGCTCCCTTTATAGGACCAGGACCCATCTGGTTTTCGGAAGGGGAAGTTCTCAGGCAGAAGTAATGCTGGTAGGAGAAGCACCGGGAAGAGAGGAGGATCTGGAGGGCAGACCCTTCGTAGGAGCAGCAGGAAAACTCCTTGCCAAGGAATTGGCAAAGGCGGGGTTGAGAGACGAAGACATATATATTGCCAATGTTCTTAAGTGCAGACCCCCCGGTAATAGGGACCCTCTTCCTGAAGAAATTGAGGCCTGCCTTCCCTATTTGAAAAGACAGATAGAAATCCTCCATCCCCGGATCATCTGCAGCCTGGGCAAATTTGCCACTCAGGTTCTTTTGAGCACGCAGCAGGGAATCACCTCTCTCAGAGGAAAGCCTCAGTTCTATGACGAGAGTACCATAATTATTCCGACCCTGCATCCCGCTGCTTGTATTTATAATCCTTCCTGGGAAAATTTGCTTCGCCGGGATCTTGCGTTGGTTAAGAGGAAATTATCTGGGGAGGATTAATTGGTCTTCATTGTGGGGAGATGGGAACAGTTTAGCTTTTTCCGGATGGAATGCGGGTGGCGGGACTCTGTTGAAGAGTCTTGATCTTTTCTTCAATTTCTTGTTTTCTCTCCAGCTCGAAGTCGTTCTTCTTAATGAAAGAGAAAGCCTCTAAATAGCAGTCAATAGCTTTTTGGGAGTCTTTTTCCCGCTCAGCTTTTCCCAGAAGCTCATCCAGTCTTCTGCCCTTCTCAAGCCTTTCTAATTCTACCTCCAGCCTTTTCATCTTAATACGGGTAGGCTTCTTCTTTACCTCTTCCAGCAGTCTCATAACCTCCCTCTTAAGCAAATCTACCTTTAATTCTAGCTCGCTGGAGGGCTCCTTTTCCGATCTACTCCTGAAGTAAAGTATGAGGATAATGACAACAACAATAACCAGAGCTAGCTGAATCATCTTGCCCCTTACCTGGTAGTGCCCCCGGTTTGTAGGATGCTAGAAAGCTACTCCTTCTACCCAAAGAGTATAATACATGATGCACTTTTGTCAATTGAGTCTCAATCTGTCCTTGACTAATTGTTTTGTGTTACTATTATGAAGATAGTAACACAACCCAAGAGGTACGGCGAAGCATTCAAAAATCCATCAGAAAAAACGTAGGTAAGCTAACAATGCCCTCAAAAATGTTTGGGTCAGAAAAGGTGGGCCAGGAGGAAGGAATGGAAGCAAGACTGGTGCGATTTGGTGTTTCCATGGATAGGAATCTGCTTCAACGATTTGACAATCTTATATCTCGTAAGTCATATGCCAACAGATCAGAAGCCGTGAGGGACCTTATCAGGAACCATTTGGTGGAGGAGGAATGGAGGGAGAAGGGCCGCGAGATGGTAGGAACAATTACCATCGTCTACAATCACCACACGCGGGGACTTTCAGATACTCTAACTGACCTTCAGCATCATTTCCATGATCTCGTAATCTCTACCATGCATCTACATCTAGATGAGGATAACTGCCTTGAGGTTTTGGTAATCAAGGGGATGGTGGACAAAATTAAAACCGTGGCTGATAAACTCATAAGCACCCGCGGGGTAAAACACGGGAAGCTGACCATGACCACTACGGGGAAAGGCATACCTTAGACATTTCAGGAGGAAATCTCGTGCATATCTCAGATGGTGTTTTGTCGGCTCCTGTTTGCCTTGGAGGCTATGTTGCTGCGGCTGGTATTGTGGCGGCTAGCATTAAGAAGATAAAGGTGGATAACATACCAAAGGTTGCGGTAATGACCTCTGCTTTCTTTGTTGCCTCCCTGATCCATGTCCCTCTCGGCCCCACCAGTGTGCATCTAATCTTGAACGGTCTGGTGGGCATAATTCTCGGCCCGGTAGCTTTTATCTCCATTTTTGTCGGTCTCGTTCTGCAAGCTTTTCTATTTCAGCACGGTGGGATCACTACCATTGGAATCAACGCCATTATGATGGGAATGCCAGCTTTTCTGGCCTATGCACTATTCAATCTGAGAAATAGATTTGACTTCAAAAGATGTGAATTCATCTTTGGGGCTCTGGCTGGTGGTTCGGGGGTTTTCTTTGGAATCCTCATTCTGGCATTAGCACTGGTGACTACGGGGAGTGAATTCAAGGGGGTAGCCAAATATGCAGCTATAGCCCATATCCCAGTGATCATCATCGAGGGAATTATGACCGGTTTCATAGCTTCATTTCTGATGAAGGTAAGACCGGAGATTCTCGCAAGAACGTGATGGAGCGATAGATGGCTACACCGATGTTCAAATGTCCAGAGTCAAACATTTTCATTATGGAAAGGAGGGCGGGGTGAGAAAAATTTCTGCAACGGCAGCGATTATGACATACTTTGTTGTTGGGCTAGCAGCACAGGTGAATGCCCACTTTGGGGTGCTGGTTCCTTCCGACGATATCGTCGCCCAACAGGATAGTAAAACTATAACCCTAGATGTAAGGTTCCTTCACCCCATGGAAGGTGATTACATGGAGATGGAAAAACCAAAGAAGTTTGGGGTAATAATTCGCGGTGCGAATGTGGATTTACTGGGGACTCTCAAGGCAAAGAAAGGACGAGGGGCTAACCAGACCAAGGATTTTACCTATTGGCAGACTATGTACAAAATCAAGAGACCCGGCGACTATACGTTCTACGTTGAGATGAAACCGTACTGGGAGCCGGCGGAGGATTGTTACATTATTCACTATACCAAAGTATGCGTAAACGCACTCGGACTCGAAGAGGGGTGGGATGATGAAGTTGGTCTCGAGACAGAGATCTTACCTTTGACAAGACCGTATGGACTATGGACCGGTAATGTATTCACTGGAGTCGTGATGGTCAATGGAAAACCAGTCCCTTATGCACAAGTAGAGGTGGAATATTATAATGAAGAAGAGGCAATACAACTTCCTGCCGATCCCTATATCACTCAGGTGCTCAAGACCGATAGGAATGGCGTGTTCTCCTATGCTATGCCAAAAGCGGGATGGTGGGCATTTGCCGCCTTGAACGAAGCTTCATGGACCATTAAGGGACCCCACGGGGAAGACAAATCAGTTGAGATCGGTGCCGTTTATTGGATCAGAACCAGAGACATGAAATAGCGGGTCAAAATTACCATTGATAAACGTTACACTTTTCTTCAAGAAAGAACTTGGGGAAAAAGGAGCCATAATGAGAAAAGATAATTTAGCCAGAAGAGTTTTTGATTGCCATAAGCTTCTAATCAGTTTCGTTTTCTTAAGTTTGCTGTTACCAATGACAGTTTCCGTTGTCTTTGCTCACAAGGTAAATATTTTTGCATATATAGAAGGCGACACGGTATACACTGAAAGCTATTTCTCTAATGGAACAAAGGTGAAAGGTGGGGTAGTCCAGGTTTACGACAGCCAAGGAAGTAAATTGCTGGAAGGTAAAACCGATGAAAACGGGGAGTTTAATTTTGAGCCTCCCAAGACAGACGATCTAAGATTAGTTGTGGCTACCGCCATGGGCCATAGAAACTCATATACCCTCTCGGCAGGTGAACTAGGAGATATCACAGGGGCTAAGAAACTGCAAGAGCCGCACCCCAAAGAGTCCGAAGCCAAAGAGCTCACAGAGGTCCATTTAGACCAAATCAAAACAATCATAGACACCTCTCTTGATGAAAAGCTGAGGGCAATTATGAGAGAGCTTACCAGGATGCAGCAAAAACAGGTATCCTTCACGGAAGTGATAGGTGGAATTGGCTACATCTTCGGCATAATGGGGATCATTCTGTATTTTGTTAGCAAAAAAAGAGGGTAAGGGAAAGACATGCACCTACCTGAGATTGATAAATTCGCGCATCTTAAGTCACCTTTGCATTCATGGGATCCGAGAGTGAAAATAATTTCCATTTCTATCTTAATCCTCTCTGTTGTGCTCCTCAAGGATCTGAGAGTAACTTTTCTTGGATTGGGCTTGGCAATCACTTTGGTCTTTTTGTCCAAAATTCCCTTCTCTTTTGTTTTCGTTCATCTAAGATGGGTTCTTTTCTTCATTGTTGCACTTTTTGTCATACTCTCCCTGACCGTTCCGGGCAGCACCTTGGTTGGACTATCTTTCTTGGGTGTCTCGCGGGAAGGCTTTGAACTCAGCCTTCTAATAAGCTTGAGGGCGATCAGCGCTGTCCTGCTCATATTTCCCATGCTAGGGACAACGAGGTTTGATTTGAGTCTCAAGGCCCTTCAGAAAATAAAGGTTCCCGACAAGCTCATTCAGCTCCTTATGTTCACCTACCGATATATCTTTCTTTTTCTAGATGAGCAAAAGAGGATATTTACCGCTGCCACATCCCGCGGTTGGGTAAGGAAAACAAATCTTTCTACCCTAAAAACCATGGGGAATTTGGTGGGAATGCTGTTGGTTAGAAGTTTTGACAGAACAGAACGCATCAGGGATGCTATGCTCTCCAGAGGCTATAGTGGTAGGCTAAAGACGCTGGATGACCTCACCCTTTGCTGGAAGGATTTTTTTAAGGGGGCTCTGGTTGTAACCGGAGCACTTATGCCACATCTTTTAGGATGGATGGGATGAGCACGATCATAAAGGTAAGAAATCTTGAATATGTTTACCCAGACGGCACCAAGGCCCTTAAAGGAGTAGATTTGGATGTCTTTAAAGAAGAGTCTGTTGGCCTCATAGGTCCCAATGGGGCAGGTAAGTCCACCCTTCTTCTCCATTTAAATGGGATTCTCAAGGCGGGACGGGGTTCGGTGGAAGTTCTGGGAATGAAGGTGAAAGAGAGGAATATCATAAAAGTGAGGCAGAGGGTAGCCATAGTCTTCCAGGAACCGGACGATCAGCTTTTTATGCCCACGGTTTTTGACGATGTTGCCTTTGGTCCAATAAACCTGGGCTATCCTGAAGAAAAAGTCAGGGTAAGTGTAAAAGAAGCACTAAAAGGCGTCAGGATGGAAAGTTATGAGAAAAGATGCTCTCATCATTTGAGTTTTGGGGAAAAGAAAAGGATTTCTCTAGCTACCGTCCTGTCAATGCAGCCGGAGATTCTAATCCTGGATGAGCCTACTAGCAATCTGGATCCTAGAGCAAGAAGACACTTAATAGAATTACTTAGAAGTTTTACCCTGACCAAGATAGTTGCTGGCCATGACCTGGAATTAATTCTGGGTATCTGCCAAAGGGTTGTTCTATTAGATGAAGGTAGAATAGTTGCTAATGGAGATGCGAGAGGAGTTCTAAGCAATAAATCACTCATGGAATCCCACGGCCTGGAGCTACCTTTATCCCTTGGAGCATAGAGCCCGATAGCGACACCCTCCGCTGCAACTCCTCGAGCCGCCACTACCACCTTAATAAAAGTCCCCCGTCCTCGCAGCAGGTCATGACCTTTTTCCATTCCGTCCAACCTCTAAATCCTCTATCTTTCTCCTTCCTAAGTAGCAGTGACGGCGGGCTAGATTGCAACGCGAGGTCACCTGAGGTTCCACACTATCTCTTTCAGCCAGAAAACCTTGTAGGGTTAGGCTAGCCTCAGGGGTTTGACAGTCTGTTTTCTTGCAGTAGAATATGTTAGGGCTTCCTAATAAAGATAGGGTATCCTAATTAATGATGGGAAAAAGGGGAATGGTTAGCGTCGTGGATCTGCCGACAGGCGAAAGGGGTGAAGTGATTGAACTGAGGGGTGGGTGGGGCATGCACCGACATCTGTCTTCTCTAGGGATCCGACCAGGTAAGGTCTTGCGTAAAATAACCACTCAGCCCATGGGGGGACCAATCATGGTGGAAGTAGCGGGAGCAAGAGTAGCCATCGGTCGAGGAATGGCCGCTAGGATAGTTATCAGGAAGATAGAGTCATGAGAATACTCTTGATGGGAAATCCTAATGTAGGCAAGAGCGTCATTTTCAACCGTCTGACCGGAATAAGGGTCGTGGTCTCCAATTACCCGGGAACGACTATTGAATTCCTGGAAGGCAGTATGATGGTGGACGGGAGAAGGGTGCAGATTATTGATGTCCCGGGTGCTTATTCTCTTGTTCCCTCTGATAAAGCTGAGGAGGTGGCGGTGAATATCTTGATGAAAGACAAACCCCATCTTATTGTGGACGTAGTGGATGCCACTAATCTGGAACGCAATCTCTATCTGTCGTTGCAGCTCCTAGAGCTACCTATTCCTCTTATTCTGGATCTTAATATGATCGACTTGGCCAGGGAAAGGGGAATTAGTATTGACAAAGATGCTCTAGCGAGAGCCTTAGGGGTTCCAGTCGTCAGCAGCGTGGCCATATCAGGAGAGGGAGTTCACGAACTAAGAGCAGTTATTGGGAGGATCATTAAGGAGAGGGTGGGCAGTGGAAATACAGTTTGAGCCACGCATAGAAAAAACTATCAAGATTATTGAGGAAAGGACTGGCCTCGCCCGCTGGCAGGTAATCCTCGGTCTGGAGGGAAATAAGGATTTCAGGAAGAAAATACCACTCGATATTCTCAGGGAGAGCACGAGAGAGGTAGAGAAGGATCACAAAGAATCTATCGAACTCATTATGCTTAAGGCAAGATTCGGCCAGGCTGGATCCGTTGCCACCTTGGCCCAGCAGGTTCACCATCGGCACCCTACCCTTCTGGAAAAATTGGGGGATGCTACAGTTAAGCCCATCACCGGTATTCCCATTGCTGTGGGGGTCCTCTGGGGAATGTTCAAGCTTTTCATTACGGCGGCCGGTTTTATTACTGACGTAATTATGGTTCCCTTCTTCGAAGGCCCCTATGATGCGTTCATTCGGTCTACCGTAACACGAATATTTCCCAGTGGCTTCGTGCACCATATGTTGCTTGGAGCTCCAGGAGCTGGCTACTTGGAATCTCTTGGCGTCCTCACCACAGGAATCTTTGTTCCCATCGGCATCGTGCTACCAGCAGTTTTGGTATTCTATATTATTCTCAGTCTTTTGGAGGATTTAGGCTACCTTCCGAGACTAGCTGTCCTCGTAGACACTGTATTCCACAGAATGGGTCTGCACGGATATTCCATTGTTCCTGTCATCATGAGCTTTGGCTGCAATATTCCCGGAGTCATGGCGACAAGGGTTCTTAGCAGCCATAAGCAAAGGTTTATGATGCTCACCATGCTGGGGGTTTCCATCCCCTGCATGGCTCAGACCGCGGTGGTTTTGACTATTGTGGGCCCCTTTGGGCTAGGCTGGGTGGCACTGATTTACCTCATTCTGATGAGCATCTTTGTTGGTATGGGAGCTCTGCTTAATAGGCTAATAAGAGGGGAGACTCCGGAAATTGCCATAGAGATCCCTCCCTACAGAATGCCTCAACTTTCTAACCTGTTAATGAAAACCCGCTTGAGGATGGGACAGTTTCTGTTAGAGGCAATTCCCTGGGTATTGGTAGGGATCGTCATTGTTAACGTCTTATATGCTCTGCGCATAACAGAGTTCATGTCCAGAGTTTCCAGTCCCCTCTTAGGGTGGTGGTTAGGTCTACCCGAAGAGGCGATCTATCCCTTGATAATAGGTTTTTTGAGAAAAGACGTAGCTACCGGTCTTCTTGCTCCCCTGCGCGATGCCAATGTGATGAATGTTTACCAGATAGTCACTACAGTAACAATTCTGGTCATCTATTTTCCCTGCGCAGCAACCTTTGCTGTATTCTTGAAGGAACTGGGAATAAGAGATACCGCAAAGAGCACGGCAATTATGTTGATATTTGCTTTTGGCGTGGGAGGACTGCTTCACTTCCTATTTAGTTTGTTTAGCTACTAAATGAAGAAATCTTTGCGTCAAAAGAGGAGGAACCAGGATGACTAAGGAAATAACCCCAACCATGCAGGATTACCTGGAAGCTATTGGCCAACTGGGAAGCGAGGAGCAGGTGGTTAGGGTAAAGAACATTGCCCGGCAGATGAATGTGAAAATGCCCAGTGTCACCGAAGCCTTGAAGACCTTAGCCAGAGATGGACTGATAAGACATGAAAAGTACGGCTATGTCCAGTTAACCCAGAAAGGCGAGAATATAGCCGAAGAAATCTACTCTCGTCACCAGATCCTCTTCAAGTTCTTGAATGAGATCCTTCGGATAGACCCAAGGACCGCCGATGAGGATGCATGCAGGATGGAGCACACTATCAGCTCGACCGCTCTGAAAAAACTGATAGAATTTATCAAGACTTTGGAGTCCTCTGCCTAGAGGACGAGAAAACTCAATAAGGACAAACTAAAGTTAGGCCTACAATTTTCTGTCTCCCGGGAGGGATGAATGGAGTTAGGAGTAGCTAGTTTCGCCTGTTACAAACAGGAGCTGGTGAATCTTCTTCCCCTTTTTGCCCAATTTGACGTGAGATACATGGAACTCTGGACATTTTCAAGTTTCGCTAATCCTCTTCACTTCAAATACAAGGATGAGGAGTACCTTGAGAATTTCCTGGCTCTTTTGCTGAAATATAACCTCCGGGCCTCCTCCATCCATGCACCCATCGATTCGGAGGCGGATATTTCCTCACCCGACCCTGCATTAAGGGAACAAGCAATAAAGGAAACCATAAAATCTATCGATGCCCTGGCAAAGTTAGGGGGCAGAATATTGGTTGTTCATCCCGGAGGGAAATCGGTGGATCGAGAAAAGCAGCTTAGAATAGCCTCTCGGAGCCTGCAAATAGTCGAGAGTTATTGCCAAAGACTCAACATAAGGCTGACACTGGAGAATATGCTTCCCGGTTATGTGGGGAGTAAGGTGGGGGATCTTGAATATCTCCTCAGCTCTCTTTCGCCCAGAGCTGCCATTTGCCTGGATACGGGCCATGGCTTTCTTAATGGGAACCTCTTTGAGCTTATGAGGACCCTTGGTGGAAGGATTTGTCATTTACATATTCAGGATACTCATGCCTCTAGCGATGAACACCTTCTACCTTTTCAGGGTGAGATTGACTGGGAAGAGTTTATGATTAAGCTGACCCAGATTCACTATAAGGGCATTTTCATGACGGAAATAAGAGAAGCAAAGAATAACAGTTTAGAAGCTATTTTAGCTGGAGCTAGATGCGCTTTTGAAAAGCTCACCAGTTTCTCGGCCCGGCTGTCGGGAAAGAAGTTCCAGGAATGAGGAAAGGAAGAGGTGAAAAATGAAAGCAGTGGGAGTAATTGGCTACAAAGGCAGCGGCAAGACATCTTTGGTGGTTAGCCTGTCCCAAGAGCTCAAGAAAAGAGGTTACAGGGTAGCTACAGTAAAGCATATTCATGGAGAGATAGATCTTCCTGAGGCCAATACCGCCAAACATGGAGGGTACACCGACCAGGTGGCAGCAATTTCTGAGAGGGAATCGGCCGTCTTCTTTAAAAGAAAAAAGAGTCTTGAGGATATCATGGCATATCTGGAGGCGGATTTCGTTTTGGTGGAGGGATTCAAAACTGAGAGAACCTACCCCAAGGTGGTATGTCTGAGGGAAAAAGACGAGCCGAAAGATCTCTTCGATGGACTCCAGATTCTTGTGGCCATGCTCTCACCAAAAAAAACGATGCCGGGCGTTCCGGTCTTTCGCATCGCTCAGGATGTGGAGAGGATGACGGATATTATTGAAAGGATAGCTTTTAAACTCCCCAACCTTAACTGCGGAGCCTGTGGTTATGAGACCTGTTATGAGCTGGCCAAGAAGATTGTGAAAGGTGACAAGACCGATAGGCACTGCCCTCCCCTAAATCCTGGCACCGAGGTGAGGCTCGGAGGTAGGACCTTACCTATGAATCCTTTTGTTGACAGAATTGTTCACAGCACCATCAAGGGACTTCTTTCGTCCTTGAAAGGCTTCAGAAAGGGGAAAATCGAGATCGAAATAGAGGAGTAAATGATCCTCATCTATTTCCATAGAAGGAGTGCAATAAAGAAAAACAAATGAGTCTTCCTTCCTGGATTAGAAAGAAAATTCCTCCGCCCCAATCTCTCAGGGAGATGAAGGAGCTCCTTCGCTCTTTATCCCTTCACACCGTTTGCGAAGAAGCCGGGTGTCCCAATATAGGAGAGTGTTTTTCTCAGAAGACCGCCACTTTTTTGATTCTGGGAGATAGATGCACCCGATCCTGCAGTTTCTGTGGGGTAAGAAAGGAAAACCCGGCACCTCTCGATCCTGAGGAACCTCGAAATATCGCCAGGGCGGTGCAGAAACTCCGCCTTGAACACGTAGTGATAACGTCAGTTACCCGAGATGATCTGGCTGACGGGGGAGCGAGCCATTTTGCTCTCACCATCAAGGAGATAAAAGGGCTTGCCGATGAAATAAGAATTGAGGTCCTGGTTCCCGACTTCAACGGCTCCCTGTCCCCTCTTAGGCGGGTTATTGAGGCCGGGCCCCATGTTCTGAACCATAACCTGGAGACAGTTCCGCGTCTTTATCCAGAGGTACGACCTGAGGCTGATTACTTACATTCTCTTGGGCTACTTAGAGAAACCAAGAGGCTTGATCCGGATATTTACACCAAATCCGGCCTTATGTTGGGACTGGGAGAAACCAGCGAGGAAGTAACCGGGGTGATGAGGGACCTCAGAGGAGCAGGTTGTGACATTTTAACCATTGGCCAGTATCTTAGACCTTCCTCCCAGAACATGCCGGTGAAGAAATACATAGCACCGAAAGAGTTTAAACAATATGAGGAAACAGGGAAATCCCTCGGTTTTCTTGCCGTAGCCTCCTCCCCTTTTGTCAGAAGCTCCTATCAAGCCCACGAGATGTTGGCAGACTCTCAAAGATTGTAAAACATTGACGAGTTAGGCGATCTCGACTATAATGAGCACGCAGTATCGGAACGTTCAGGACAGTCGAATGTGCAGTTGGCAAAAAGGGGGATTTGGCCAGCAAAAGGGACGAAGAGAGAAGACGCAGGGGATGAAACCGTTCTAAAAAACAATCTTAGAAGGAACAAAGGTGCCCCTATATCGGTTTCTATGTAAAGATTGTGAACAGAAGTTTACCCAGCTAGTTTCCATAGGTAAAGAGACCGAGGTCAAATGTGAGACGTGCGGAAGTTCTAAATTGGAGAAATTGATTCCCAGGTCTATTACCGGACGAACCAAGGAAGGTGCCCTTTCTGGCATGAGCTCCTGTTCCACCTGTCAGGCAACAAGCTGCAGGAGCTGTTCCCAATAGATTCTATCAAGAGGTAGGAGATGAGCCTATGGCAGGGAAGATTTAAGGAAGGTACGGATAAGTTAGTCCAGGAATTCACCTCTTCCATCGCCGTGGATAGGAAGCTTTACAAGTATGACATTATGGGAAGCATAGCCCACACCAAGATGCTGGCAAAGTGTGGGATCATCTCCTCTAAAGAAGCCAACAAAATCATCCAGACCTTGGAGGCTATCCAAAAGGATATACAATCCGGAAGGCTTACCTTGGACGGGAAAGAGGATATCCACCTGGGGATCGAGGAGGAGATAATAAGAAGACTGGGCAAGACGGGTGAGAAACTACACACGGCTCGGTCGAGAAATGACCAGATAGCCCTGGATGAAAGGTTGTATTTGAGAGATGAGATAGGTCAAATCCTTGATTTGATCGTTGATTTTCAAAAGACTCACTTCCAGCTCGCTAAATGTTACCCTGAGGTTATCCTCCCCGGGTATACACATCTTCAATACGCCCAGCCAATTCTCCTTTCCCATTACTTTCTTGCCTATTTTTGGATGCTACAGCGGGATAAGGAAAGACTCAAGAGCTGTCTTGAGCGTGTAAACGTAATGCCCCTGGGGGCGGGAGCTCTGGCTGGTACTTCCCTTCCTATTGATAGGGACTACGTAGCCGACCTTTTGGACTTTCCAAAAATAACCGAGAACAGCGTAGATACAGTAAGTGACCGGGATTACCTTCTAGAATTTTTGGGTGCTTCAGCCGTGCTGATGATGCATCTATCCCGCCTCTCCGAAGATCTCATCCTCTGGTCTTCTTCTCCCTTCGGCTTCATTGAGATACGGGATGCCTTTGCTACCGGCTCCTCGCTCATACCCCACAAAAAGAATCCCGATGTAGCTGAACTCATTAGAGGAAAGACAGGTCGAGTTTATGGAAGTCTCATGTCCCTGCTCACCGTCATGAAGGGCCTACCCCTCTCCTATAACCGGGATATGCAGGAGGATAAACTCCCCTTGCTGGAGACGGTCGAGATAGTAAGGGAAAGTCTGAGGATCTACACTCAAATCTTGAAGAACATAAGAATCAACGCTGAGCAGATGGAAAAAGAGGCCCGAGAGGGCTTCTTCGCTTCTACTGATCTTGTAGATTATTTGGTGCAAAGAGGAGTTCCCTTCAGAGAAGCCCACCAGCTCCTGGGAAGGATCGTTAGGCACTGCCTCAAGACGGAGCGGCGATTTGAAGATCTTAGTTTGGAAGAATACCGCCGGTTCTCATCCCTCTTTGAGAAAGATCTCTTTGAGAGAATGAAACTCGAGGAGTGTGTCTTTAGTAAAGAGTCTGCGGGAGGAACAGGGAAAAGGAGCCTGAAGATCCAGATGGAGCTGGCCAAGCAAAGACTGGAGGAGACGATATGAGGAAATCCTCGTTCAACGGGGAGTCTTCTTTTCAATACAAAAGGGGAGAACTTTTCTGTGAAGATACCTCCATTTCTCAAATTGCTGATGAGATAGGGACGCCTCTTTATCTTTACAGCAACAGAGCCCTCATTGACAATTATGAGAGATTGAAAGGAGCTTTCAAGCGGGTCTCGCCCCTCATCTGCTACTCCCTCAAGGCTAACGATAATCTTACGCTCTGTCGGATTCTGGCTCATCTCGGAGCTGGAGCAGATATTGTCTCTGGTGGAGAGCTATACAAAGCTCTCTTGGCGGGATTCTCGCCGAAAAGGATAGTGTTTGCCGGGGTAGGTAAAACCCGAAAAGAAATGGAGCTTGCCTTAAGAGAGGACATCTTTATGTTCAATATAGAATCGCGAGGGGAACTGGAGCTTCTGGAGAATCTATCCAGTGAGCTTCATCGGAAGACAAGAGTTTCCTTAAGGATAAACCCAGACATTGACCCTGACACTCATCCCTATGTTAGGACCGGCCTTAAGCAGAATAAATTTGGACTCCAGATGGAGAAGGCAGAGGAGCTTTACCTGAAGCTTAGAGATTCCAAGAACATTTCACCTAAAGGAATTCATTTTCACCTGGGTTCCCAGATTACCAGAATTGACCCCTACCTTAAATGTGTTGACAAGATGGCCGAGTTCATATCTCACCTGAGGAAAGAAGGGGTTGACCTTGAGTATATGGACATGGGAGGAGGTTTTGGTATTGGATACCGGGGGAAGGAATCTCCCTTAGACATAGAAGAACTCGCCAGCAGGATCGCTCCCCTTATTCGAGAGCACGAATTGAAACTCATCATGGAACCGGGAAGGTATCTCACGGGCAACGCAGGCATAATGGTCACTCAGATCCTGTATAGGAAACGGAGTAAGGAAAGACAGTTCTTGATTGTGGACGCGGGAATGAATGATCTCATAAGACCGGCTCTTTATGGAGCTTACCATGAGATAAAAAAACTCCGACAGCCGAGCAAGACCTCCCCCATGGAAGTGATAGATCTAGTAGGACCCGTCTGTGAGTCAACGGATTTCTTTGCTAAGGATAGAAACCTTCCCCGGAGCGCGCAGGGTGAGTACCTAGCCCTAATGGATACCGGCGCCTACGGATTCTCTATGGCCTCTTCCTACAATGCCCGGCCCTTGCCTCCCGAAGTTCTAGTAAAGGGGGAAAAATGGACTCTTATCCGCAGACGAGAGGTCTATCGCGACCTGGTTAGGACCGAAGCTATCAGCCTTGAGGAGGAAAATGTCATTCCTTCCTATACCATCCCTTTCGTCAAACTTCAGGGTACCGGCAACGATTTCATCGTTGTGGATAACCGGGCTAATTTAATAAAGGATCCAGGAGCATTGGCCAGAAAAGTGTGCTCACGAAAAGAAGATGTAGGAGCCGATGGGCTTCTCCTTCTGGAAGAATCTCAGAAGGCATATTTCAAGATGCGCATCTTCAATCCCGATGGCTCGGAGGCAGAGATGTGCGGCAACGGCGCAAGATGTATAGCCCAATTTGCGCATCTCAAGGATATTGCCGGTAGAAGATGTACAATTGAGACTCTGGGCGGGACCATCACGTGCCAGATTCAAGGAAAAAAAGTGAAGATTGGAATGGAAAAGCCACGGGATCTACGTTTGAACTTGAGGTTATCCTTGAAGGGAGAAATCTATGAAGGCCATTACCTGAACACAGGGGTGCCTCATTTTATCCTCTTCGCCTCGAGAGTGGAGGAAGTTGCCTTAGAGGAGCTGGCTCCCCTCATAAGGAGACATCCGAAGTTTCGACCCCAGGGAACGAATGTAGATTTTGTGCAAGTGACAAAGGGCAATACTCTTAAGGTGAGAACCTATGAAAGGGGAGTGGAAGACGAGACTCTAGCCTGTGGCACAGGAGCGGTGGCCTCAGCCTTAGTAGGCAGCCTGACCTGTGGGGTCTCATCCCCGGTGAGGGTAAGAATGAAGGGAGGAGATCTTTTCATCTACTTTGAACGGGGTAAGGACAACAATTTCTCTCAGGTTTTCCTGGAAGGAGAGGCTCGAGTCGCTTTTGAGGGCAAAATCAGTGAGGAGGCTGAGAATGTTTAAGGGATGTTTCGTAGCTGTGGTAACTCCCTTTAAAAGAGGAGAGATTGACGAGGCAGCATTTAAAGAACTCGTTCGCTTTCTGGTGGAAAAAGGTGTAGATGGAATAGTTCCCTGTGGTACTACTGGCGAGTCACCTGCCCTATCCCGTGAGGAGCAACGACGGCTCATCAAGTTAGCCGTGAAAGAGGCTAGAAAAAGAGTGGCTGTAATCGCCGGTACTGGGTCCAACAACACAAAAGAAGCAGAGGAATTAACAGAGTTCGCCAAGGACTGTGGAGCCGATGGAGCACTGGTAGTCGCTCCGTACTACAACAAGCCCACCCCGAGGGGCCTTGAGTCTCATTACCGTCGACTGGAGCGAATTGGCCTTCCTCTGGTGATTTATAATATTCCTTCTCGTACCGGAATAAATATCCCTCCCGGCATAGTGGCTAAGCTGAGCCAGCTGAACAACATTGTGGGGATCAAGGAAGCCAGTGGCAGCATGGATCAAGTCTCGAGCATCATTGCACAGTCGGAGCCTAATTTTTCTGTTCTTTCCGGGGACGATTCTCTGACCTTGCCCATTCTTTCCCTGGGAGGAGTAGGTGTGGTATCTGTAGTAGCCAACATTTTGCCAAAGGAGACGCACGATTTAGTATCTTCCTACCTGAGGGGTGATATTGAGAGGGCAAAACAGCTGCACTATAAGTTACTTGATCTCTTTAAGGCGATGTTCATTGAGACCAACCCTCTTCCCATAAAAACAGCTATGGCTCGTTTGGGAATGATCGAGAAGGAGTGGAGACTCCCGCTGGAGCCCATGGAGGAGGAGAATGAGGAGAAGTTGGAAAGAGCGCTGTCCAGTTATGGACTAATTTAGCCCATGAAAAGTCTCTACCTCGATCCTTCCGTTCCCTCTGCTTGCCACGAAAAAGCCCAGCCAGAAAGACGCAAGACCACCTGGCGCTGGTGGAAAGAAAGAATTGATCGATACCGGGTAGTGGTCTCTAACCTAACCATAGAAGAAATAGAAGCGCTACAAACCGCGGAGAAGAGAGAAGCTATCCTCTCCCTAATATCTGATTTTCCGGTCATAGAAAAGACTCCTTCTGCACAAAGACTGGCTAAGAGATACATTCGCGAAAGAATCATCCCAATTAATGCTGTCAATGACGCACTGCATATAAGTCTCGTTGCAACTCATAGCATAGACATACTCCTCAGCTGGAATTTCGCCCACCTGGTGAAGCCCCAGGTGGAAAGAAAGATCAATGCCTTCAATTTGACGAGCGGCTACCCCAGAATAAGAATTGCTAGTCCCAAAGATTTAATGGAGGAAGAATCCTGACCATGACAAAACAAATTACCGTCGCTACCCGGTCCAAGACAGAACTGGTTGATATCAGTTCCGAAATAGAGAAAATAGTAGAGGACTCAGGAATAAAGGACGGAGTGTGCTGGGTGTTTGTTCCTCATACCACCGCCGGCATAAGCATCAATGAAGGAGCCGACCCTAGCGTGAAGAGAGACATTCTTTCCCGACTAGATAAACTGGTCCCCTCAGCAGAGAGATACGAGCACCTGGAAGGAAATGCTCCTGCTCACATAAAGACATCTATTGTAGGGAGCTCAGAGACTCTTATCATTGAGAAGGGAAGATTATTATTGGGCACCTGGCAGTCGCTATATCTATGTGAGTTCGACGGCCCCAGGCATCGAAAGGTGATAATAAAGATCAAATAAGGGGATGACACATAAAGGAGGATATCGATGAAAGAAAAGTTAAGGCGGACTATTTTGGGTCTGGCAGCTACCTTCTTAGTTCAGGGTTTCTTTGCGAGCTCAGTGCTGGCCCAGGAATGGCAACCACTCCAATTCTCTGGCAGGTATGAAAAGTACAAATATGAAGCTAAAACAAATGAAAGCGTCCTTTATCATACCTTTTTGGTCGAACCCAAAGGCGAAGCTTTCGAAGTATCCTACATTTTTACACTCACCGGAGTAAAAAGAGAAGATCTGGAATACGGATTCTCGGGAGAGCCATTCTCGTGGATGAGAACCGCTAAACCCATCCTGGTAGCTATTTTCCAGCAACAGGAATTCAAGGTAGGGGAAGAGCTTATTATTCCTGGCATTGGAACTCTTGCCTGCACCGGTGTGGAAACTGTGGCTAGTCTGGAAGGTAAAGTTTTCGTATTAACACTAGCGGCGACAAATACCAAAAGTGAACTTGTGATCAACAAGAACTTAGGACTACCTTTGAGACTGAGCATAATCAATAGCGAAGGAGGCCGGGACTTAGAGCTCAAACTAATAGAATATGAAACCCGCTAGGGGAAAACATGTCTCTGGTCTACATTGGATTGGGTTCCAACCTTGGAGATAGGCTAAAGAATCTGCAGGATTCCGTATCTCACATAAAAAGAGAGATAAGGGTAAGGAAGGTATCTTCTTTCTACCATACACAGCCGGTAGGAATGAAGGGAAGGTGGTTTTTGAACTGTGTCCTCGAAGGCGAGACAGAGCTAGGTCCCCACCAGTTGATGGAGACATTGCTCGCAATAGAGAAAGAGATAGGCCGGAGAAGAAAGAAAAAGAAAAAAGACCGCATGATTGATCTGGATCTTTTGCTCCACGATGAGAGGGTACTCAAAGAAAAAGGTCTTGTTGTGCCCCATCCCAGCTTGCATAAGCGAGGGTTTGTTCTGGTCCCACTAGTGGAAATCAATCCTCATCTTTATCATCCAGTCTTGAAAAGAACAGTCAAGGAGATCCTGAATAGACTTAAGGATTCCCACCGCATAGAGAAGTTCTCCCCCAAAGAAAACTGACCTTGACAGGGGTGAGCTGATTGGTATAATCAAGGTCAAGCTTTTAAACCTCCAAGGCCAGAGGCATCCAAGAAGAGATACTAGATTGAAAAGCATGACCGGGTACGGGGAGGGGAGGGGAAAAACCGAGGAAATCGATCTCCTCCTCGAGGTGAGGTCCGTCAACCATAGATTTTTAGAGCTACAAATTAACTCCCCAAAAGAGGTTTCTCCGGGTATGGAGGCAAAAATAAGGAGCGAAGTGAAAGCCAAAGTAGCCCGGGGCAAGGTTACCGTTAATATCCAGATAAAGAGAATAAAGCCACCTACCTATAGTATTGTGGCTAACCAAGTAGTTGCCTCCCGTTACTACAAACTCCTCAACCAACTTTCAGATTCCCTGGGTTTGGGGGAGGGCGTGTCTCTCTCCCATCTGTTGAGCCTTCCCGAGGTGGTTTATCTGGAAAGGTCAGAGGAAAACGCGGATAAGATAGAAAAAGCGCTGTTTCAAGCCTTGGGCAAAGCTCTACGAGATTTCTTGCGGATGCGGGAAAGAGAAGGAAAGAATCATCTTGATAGCATCCAAAGCTGCGTCAAAAGCATAGGGGATTCCCTTCCTCTTATAGAAAAAGAATTCTCCCTGGCTCAGGAAGACTACCGGAGAAGAACAAGGAAGAGTCTGCAGGAGCTTCTCGAAAAGGAACCTAAGGAAAAAATCATCAATGAAATCCCGCTTCTCCTTTCCCGGGGAGATATCAGCGAGGAGAAACTCCGGTTTCAGTCCCATCTGAAGGAGTGCAAAAGAACCCTGCAGAAGGCGGGGCCCATAGGGAAAACATTGAGTTTCATACTTCAGGAACTGCACCGGGAAATCAATACCATAGGAGCAAAGTCAGACTCTTTTGCCATCTCCCGGCTCGTGGTTGAGATAAAACACTACCTGGAGAGAATCAGAGAAGAGATTATCAATATTGAATAGAAAATCGAGTCCGTCCAGAGGAGGATGAACTTGCTAAAGAAGAAGAAAGGACTCATCCTTGTAGTCTCCGCTCCCTCGGGAGCGGGCAAAACAACCTTATGCAAAAGACTCCTGCAAGCTTCCTCCTCATTTATCTCTTCCGTCTCTTTTACCACCCGGCGTCGTCGCAAGAACGAAATTGAAGGAGTGGATTATTATTTCGTTTCCCAAAAAGAATTTGGAAAGATGGCAGAGGAGGGAAAATTTGTAGAATGGGCCAAGGTTCACGGCCACCTGTATGGAACGTCAGCCAAGCTCCTTGATGAGAGGGTAAGGGAAGAAAAAGACGTGCTCCTGGAGGTGGATGTGAAGGGAGGATCTCAAATCAAAAAAAACTACCCCCCGGCCGTGCTCATCTTCCTCCTTCCTCCTTCCTGGCAGGAACTGGAGAAGCGCTTAGGCAGCAGAAGAACCGAGAACGAGGAGAAGTTAGCCGACCGGATGAAACAGGCAAAAAAAGAGATCGAATACGCCCCCCATTATGATTATCTTATCATAAATGACGATATCAACCGCGCTCTGCAGGATCTGTTAGCTATAATCCGGGCTGAGCGCTGCCGAATGGATCGAGTGGCTGATGAGGATCTCGAAGCCCTCAGGGGTCCTGAGAACTGAGGAAAGGAGTATTAACTGGATACATTCTCTACTGATGAAGTGCTGCGTAAGACAGGAATAGCTAATAAATACCTGCTGACCCGTCTAGCTATCCAAAGAATGAGAGATATAGTCAGGCAGAAAGATAAAAGAAGCCTGGAAAAGCCCCAAAATAAGCTTCCCACCCGCGTTTTAAGGGAGATTGCTGAGGGCAAGATAAAAATGGAGAAGCTGGCGGTCGAAGACGAGGAGGGATCGGAGAACTAGACCCCAATTCTCATTCCATCCGCCAGAGCACTCTGAAAATTAGACAGAGCAGCTAACTCTACGTACTCAACATTCCGTGAAATCTCCTGGGCCTCTTGCCAGGACTCCTGAGAAAGCAGAGCCATGATGGCTCCTAAGCTGGCAGCATTTCCCACACTCCTCACCTTGGCCCCGGACAGGTCAGGAAGAAGACCAATGTTTTGAGCACTTCTTGGGTCAATATCACTGCCGAAAGCTCCGGCCAGGAGGACTTCATCTACTCGCTCTGCCTGCAGGCCAAGCTTCCCCAGAAGAATCTGTATACCAGCACGTATGGCTCCCTTGCCTAGTTGAAGTTCCCTGATATCATTCTGGGTAAGGATAATAGGGAACCCCCCAGCGGACTCGTTCTCACTAGCCAAGAGAAAACCACTGCTCCCCTCCCTTTTTATTACCCTCCGATTCCAGATTTTCTTGACCGGGGGAAAGAGAATCCGCCCCGAGCTGTCAATAATCTTCTCCCTAAACAACTCGCTGACAGCATCCACTAATCCGCTTCCACAAATTCCCCGGGGCCTACCCCCTGCTATCACTCCCACCTCTACCCTTCCTTCTCTCAGTCTTACTCTCTCAATAGCTCCCTTTTCTGCTCTCATTCCCCGAGAAATACGTGCTCCCTCAAACGCGGGGCCAGCAGCGCTGGAGGCACAAACTATGCGTCCATCTTGGGCCAGTATTATTTCCCCATTGGTTCCAATATCCACAGCCAACCTAAGCTTTCTGTCCCTGCGAGTAAAAAGAGAGGTGGCCAGGATAACTCCTACTGTATCCCCACCCACAAAGGCAGCCACATTCGGAAAAATGAGTAGTCCTCCCCTCTGGTTGATCGCGATCCCTAACTCCGAAGCTTTCAGTCTTACAGCCTTCTCAATTGCGGGAACATACGGATAAATAGCTAGATTCAAAGGATTTATGCCCAACAGAAAATGGTGCATAACTGTGTTACCAACAAAGGTTGCTTCGTAGATATTGTCTGTTTTTACCTTTGCTTTACCGCTTAGTGATTTGATGATTTGATTGATAGCTTGGATTACTTCCTTTTGCAAGATCTTTAGCCCGTTGGGATGAGACTGAACAAAGCTGACCCTGGTGACTATGTCCTCTCCGTGAGAGATCTGAGGATTCAAAACACCATTGGCAGCTAGCTCCTGCCCTGTATCTAAATCCACTAAAATACCTACTATGCTGGTTGTTCCTACATCAAAAGCTACACCAAAACTATTTCCCCTGGTGTCTCCTCCCTCTACCTCAAACAATTTCCCATTACTCACGACAGCCGTTAGTCTCAAATCAGCTTTCCTTATCAAAAGAGGGATTTTCCTTATCAGCTCCAGATCCGAAGCCAGAGCAGAAATTCCTTGCTCTCCAAGCGACCTCTCCACTCTTGACAGATCGTCAACTTGATCCTCCAGTGTAGGACCTGGAAGAGAAAGATGCACTTTGTGAATACGGGGGTTGGTGGTTATTGTTCGGCTTATTCTGCTAGTGAGGATTTTGGGAAAGGACACAAGGGAAAGAGGGTGGACTTGGACCCGGCACTCTCCTTCAATCAAGGTTTGGCAGGCCAATCTCCAGCCTTGTTCTAAGTGGCAAAGATGTTTTTGTTCGGCTGGACTTGGAGCGGAAACTTTGCCCTTTATCTTAATCCTACATTTTCCACATATCCCCTTTCCCCCACAGGGAAATCTTATCTGAATTTCCGCCCTCTCTAGCGCCTCCTCTAAACTAGTTCCTGAGGTAACAAAAATGGTCTTTTGCCAGCCCGGAAAGTGAAGTTTTACCTTCCCATTCTCCATAGCACTTAGCCTATTAATTTAACCGCATGTCGTAGGAGCTCCTTTTTTCCCACTACTCCCACCACCCGAGCTGCCAGTTCGCCATTTTTGAAGAAAAATATACTGGGAATTCCCCTTACACCATATTTGGCTGCTTCATTCGGGCTTTCATCTACATTTACCTCACAAACTTTTATTTTTCCCTCAAATTCCTCAGCAATTTCCTTGATAAACGGTTTCATCTTAAGACAAGGACGACACCACTCGGCCCAAAAATCTACTAGGACAGGTAGATTAGCTTCTATTATTTCTTTCTGAAAATCTTTTTCTTTGATCTGTTTGATTTTGCTCATAGTTATCTCCTGATTAATCTTGCTCTCTTTTAAGATACTACTAATAGTACTATCTTAATATTTATTTATATTAGTAGTCGTAGGAGTTGTGAGTTATGGGGAAAACAGCTAAGATCTATGGGGAAGCTGACAAAGACGAAAGAGAATCCTTGGGATAAAATTGTCACTTTTTCACACTATTTCACAAGAAGAAGAATGGTTCAACTTTAATTCTCTTTTTATACATAGCTTTTCCCCAGGATCTCACAGGGTTTTCAATAGTTTTTTCAAGTCTTTCAACTCATTTAGTAAAGCGCTGTTCTTATTCTTTCTCTCTTCTATTTTTCTGAAAGCATACATTACAGTGGTATGGTCTTTTCCTCCGAACTGAGTACCAATCTCAGGGAAAGAGGCTTCAGTAAATTCACGACAGAGGTACATAGCTATCTGCCGGGGGAAGGCAATAGATCTTATTCTTTTCTTGCCTTTCAGGGCAGATTCTTTCACTTTGTAGTATCTACTTACCGCTTTCTGGATCATTTCTATGGTTATGGGTTTGGATTTCCGGGAGGGGAGAATATCCCTCAGGATTTCCGAAGCCACATCCAAGTCTATTTTCTGTTTGAATAGAGAACAGTGGGCAACCAGACGTACCAGACACCCTTCTAGTTTACGAATATTACTCTTCACCCTCTCAGCAATAAACATAGCTACTTCGTCGGGAAGTTCTACATTATCTATTGCCGCTTTCTTTTTTAGTATGGCTATTCTGGTTTCTAGATCTGGAGGTTGAATATCGGCAATCAGGCCCCATTCAAAACGGGACTGCAGTCTTTTTTCTAAAGTGGCGATTTCTGTCGGAGAGCGATCACTAGAGAGAACGATCTGTTTGCGTGCTTCATAAAGGGTATTGAATGTATGAAAAAACTCTTCCTGGGTGCGCTCTTTACCGGCCAAGAAATGGATATCATCGACGACCAAAACATCCGTATTCCTATATTTTCTTCTAAACTGTATGGTCTTGTCGTCTCTAATAGAGTCTATTAACTCATTAGTGAACTGTTCTGAAGATAAATAGGTGAAATCTAACCCGCTTCCGTGTTCCATAATATGGTGACCAATAGCCTGCAGGAGGTGAGTCTTACCCAGACCCACTTTTCCATAGATGAATAGAGGATTATAAGCTCGGGAAGGAGCTTGGGCTACCGCTAGGGCAGCAGCATGAGCTAATCTGTTGCTATTTCCGATAACGAATTTGTCAAAGTGGTAGCGAGCATTTAGTCTTGAGAAAGAAGAGTTTTTGCTCAAAGGCGCCCTCTTTTTTTTACGGACGGCTCCCTGAGGCAGGACAAACTCAGCCTCAATGGAACTGCCAATTATGTCCCCCATTTCCTTTTCTATCATGGGTAGATATCTCTTACTCAACCATTCCCTAGAAAAGTCGTTAGGGACCTCAATGGTCAATTTGCTTGGAGTAAGGGAGTGTAATTGGGTGGGTCTGAACCAGGTCTTGAAGTTCTGAGGCTTGATCCTTTTTTCAATTCTGGAAAGAAGCTCCAGCCAAATGTTTTCCTGGTATTCATCCATCTGAGAATCTACTTTCCCCACCAAGACTTAATCACAGGTTTATCCACAGCTGTGGATAAGTTGAAACTCTTGAAAATGGAGAGAAAAAACGAGAAAAAGACACGTCGCCCTTGCGAAGAAAGGCTATCTGTGGCCGTTTTATGAGTTATACACAAACGGAGAGATGAGATACTCACGCGTTTTGATTTTATAAAGAACCCCCTTTTTGTCAAGTTTGCGGTTTGACAGAAGAGCGGGATTCTGTTAAAGTAAGCATACATAAGCACTTTCGAGGATAAATGATGGAAAGACTGTGGGCTCCGTGGCGAAGGGAGTATATTCTGGGAACCAGAAAAATAAAGGGATGCATTTTCTGCCAGAAGTCAAAAGAGAATAAAGATGAGGAAAACTATGTTCTTTTTAGGGGAAAAGACTGCCTGGTAATACTGAACGTTTTTCCTTATAACAATGGCCACCTTATGGTGGCCCCGTACCGACATGTAAAGTCGGTTGAGAATCTTACTCAAGAAGAAGCTAGGGAAATAATGGAGATTCTTTGCAGAATGGTTAGTCTCCTTAAGGAGGTTCTGCATCCGGAGGGTTTTAATGTTGGAATGAATCTGGGAAAGGTAGCCGGGGCCGGAATAGCAAATCATGTTCACCTTCATATCGTTCCCCGTTGGAAGGGAGATAGTCATTTTATGTCGGTTCTCTCGAATACTAGAGTTATCTCTGAAGCCCTGAGGCAGACTCATAGCCAGCTGAAAGACAAATTGAACAAGCTCTCTCCTTAAAGATAAGTTTCTCTTTTTCCTTAATCCATAGACCTCGTAGTGACGGAGGATTCAATGCTCTCCGGGAAACTCCCTTCCATGAAGATAAATCCTTGAAAGAACTTGGGGGGCTAAGGCAACAACAATGCAGTTAGCGGGAAGGATTTCTGAGTGGATAAGACAAAAAATCAAGGAGGCAGGAGCAGAGGGAGTCGTGGTGGGAATAAGTGGGGGGGTTGACTCCTCGGTGGTGGCAAGCTTGGCCAAAAAAGCTGTGGGAGAAAAAGTGCTTGGGGTAATTATGCCCTGCCACAGCGAACCCCTGGACGAGAAGTACGCATGGCTGGTCGCCGAGAAACTCAAGATAAAGGCAGAACGCGTGGTTCTGGACTCTCTTTACGATAGATTTTCGGAGCTTCTTCCCTCTGGCAAGAGGCTGGCTCTGGCCAATTTGAAAGCCAGACTGAGAATGGCTACTCTATATTATTTCGCTAACAATCTGGACTATCTTGTAGTTGGTACGGGTAATAAGAGCGAAATATCAGTAGGATATTTCACGAAGTATGGGGATGGGGGTTGTGATATTCTTCCCCTGGGGGATCTTTTAAAGACCGAGGTGAGAAAACTGGCGAGAGTGCTGGAGCTTCCAGAGGAGATCATTAACCGGGTTCCCAGCGCAGGTCTCTGGGGAGGGCAGACAGACGAAGAAGAGATGGGTCTCAGGTATGAGGATCTGGATGAGATTATATCAGCTATAGAAGCTGGCAAAGGAAGTCTTACCCCCAAAGAGGTAGTGGCCAGAGTGAAGCGTTTGATTGAAGCCTCTCAACACAAGAGGTCACCGGTCGCCGTATTCAAGAAAACCCGCTCAGAAACCTAGAATATAGCCCTATGCGCGTTGTTGACAAACTTGAGCAACTGCCTGAAATGCTGATTGGTACACTGTAAAAAGGGGTACGGATAACGAAAAGATGAGAGTTAAGATAATAATTCCAAATGCCTCTACTGAATGGGGAATTGGTTATCAGGAACCCGTGTTTGAAGGTAGTTTGGAAGATGCTGTATCCCATGCTGACGGGATATGTTTGAATTCAACTGTATGGGTAGATGATGAACTGCTACTCAAGGAAGGGGAAGTTGTTCATCCTGATCTGGTAGAATTGGCAAAAGCCTGCGGGCATTAGTGCAGGCTACACTTGGTGCAGACTCAGGATGACTTATATTCTTCTGAAGTGAAAAACTAAATCCGGGGAGAAGATCATGAGACAGGAAATGACAAACAATTTCTGCAAAATGGTTCAAATCAGTAGCGAGTCTGGCAATGAGAAGGACTTTATTCATTACCTCAAAGATCTGTTTACAGAAGCACTGCAAGCTAATTGTGTGGTGGATGATTTTGGAAACTTGATAGCAAAAGTGCCTCCTAAGAAATCAGACTCACTTGAGCCCGTCTTATTTGGAGTCCATGCAGACACGGTCAAGCCGGGCAAAGGCATTGAACCTGTTATCGAAAATGGAATAATACGTTCTAGGAAAGAGACAATTTTGGGAGCAGATGACAAGGCGGGGATAGTGGAGCTCTTTGAGGCAATTAGAACAGCCCCGAGTCACCCTCCGATCGAGATTGTGGTTTCAAGAGAGGAAGAGACAGGTCTCAAAGGTTCTAAGAATATAGACGCGTCAGCGCTCAATGCAAAAAAGGGGTTTGTTGTTGATACCGACAAGCTAGAGGATATTATAGTTGGCGGTCCGTCCTACATGAGTATCAAGGTGGATATTACCGGCAAGGCTGCTCATGCAGGAATGGAGCCAGAGAAGGGCATATCGTCGATCAAAGCCGCGTCGCATGCCATATCAATGTTGAAAGAAGGGTGGATCGATGATGAGACAACAGTAAACGTGGGCGTCATACGGGGAGGCGAGGTTATTAACGCTGTGCCGGAAAAAACAGAAGTCAAGGTTGAGTGCCGGAGTAAAACACATGAGAAGTGTCTTAAGCGCAGCAACTTGATCAAGGAGATATTTGTTGCTGCGGCAAATTCTGTCGGAGCGAAGGCAGATGTCACAATGGAACTTCTCATAAGGTGTTACTGTATTTCTGAAGATGCAGAACCTGTTACAATTGCGAAAAAAGCTATCAGTAGTGTGGGGCTGCACCCAAAGGTAAAGGTTATATGTGGTGGGACAGACGCTGCTCGTTATAACGAAAAAGGTATCGAGACCGTAGTCATAGGGATGGGTGTTCAATCGGAACATACAAAGGAAGAAAAGATAGCAATAGCAGATATGATGAAGGGTGTGAAGATCATTCAGCAAATACTCAAGCAGGTATCTCTAAGAGGATAGTTGTTAAGAGGTTTTACAGGAAAAAGTAAAGCTATGCTTCTTCCTGCTGGATCCCCCTTGCAGTATGGAGAATGAGAGAGAATCTTTGCGCAAGGGGATTTTACTTTTGGTTGTCTTATATGTTTAGCTATCCCAAGAAATATGATGTTATCGTAGTGGGGGGAGGCCATGCTGGTTGTGAGGCATCCCTTGCTGCCAGTCGGATGGGATGTTCGACCTTGCTTTTAACCATGAACCTGGATACCATCGGTCTTATGTCCTGCAATCCTGCTATTGGCGGTTTGGGCAAGGGGCAGCTGGTAAAGGAGATAGATGCTCTGGGAGGGGAGATGGCGAAAGCCATTGACAAGACAGGCATCCAGTTCCGCTTGCTTAATACAGGAAAGGGACCTGCGGTGAGGTCATCCCGGGCTCAGGCGGATAGAAGGAAGTACCGTGAGTATATGAAGAGGACCCTAGAAGGTGAGTCCTCCCTTGACTTAAAGCAGGCTATGGTACAGAAGGTCCTGGTTAAGAATGGAGGAGTGGAAGGAGTCCAGACGTATTTGAAAGAGAAATTCCTGGGCAGGACCGTTGTTATTTGCCCCGGCACTTTCCTTGGTGGTTTGATCCACATCGGCCTGGTTCATTTTCCGGCGGGGAGAATGGGTGAGTTGCCAGCTACGGCTCTTTCCCAGAGTCTCAGGGATCTAGGATTCAGAGTGGGTAGGTTCAAGACGGGAACCTGCCCCAGACTGGATGGGAAGACCATCAACTTTTCTAAGATGAAGGTGCAACACGGGGATTTCTCTCCCATCCCCTTTTCCTTTTCCACTCGCAGTATTAACCGTTCCCAGGCTCCTTGCTACATTACTCACACCAATTCCCGGACCCACAAGATCATTGAATCCGGCCTGGATCAGTCACCTCTCTATACCGGGATAATCAAGGGCACGGGGGTGCGGTATTGTCCCTCCATCGAGGACAAAGTGGTAAAATTCCCTGAGAGGGCGGGGCATCAGATATTTTTGGAGCCCGAGGGAAGGGGAACGGTGGAATTTTACCCTAACGGCCTTTCCACCAGCTTGCCCGTGGACACTCAATACAAGATGCTTCGCACCATTGAAGGGCTCGAGGAGGTGGAGATCGTGAGGCCGGGCTACGGTATCGAGCACGACTACGTTGATTCTACCCAGCTTTTTCCAACCCTGGAGACGAAACTGGTTAGAGATCTTTATTTGGCCGGTCAGATTAATGGAACCACCGGCTACGAGGAAGCGGCAGCTCAAGGCCTGGCGGCCGGGATTAATGCTGCTTTGAGAGTTAGGGGTAGGAACCCTTTCACACTTGACCGCTCAGAGGCCTACATTGGGGTATTGATTGACGATCTGGTAACCAAGGGGACCAATGAGCCTTATCGTATGTTTACCTCCCGGGTAGAATACAGACTTCTCCTCAGGGAGGACAATGCGGATCTACGCCTTGGCAAGAGGGGCTACAGAATAGGCTTAATAGGAGAGAAGGATTTTCGGAGAATCGAGAGGAGAAAGGGGAGAATTGAGCAAGAGCTTTCAAGGCTTAAGAAGACCAGACTCACTCCCAACAAGAATGTGAATACCAAGCTCAAAGAGTGGGGCAGTAGCCCCCTCACCCATCCTCTCTCCTTGGAAGAGGTCCTTCGTCGTCCCCAGATTTCCTATCAGAAACTGGGGTCTCTGGAAGAAAGAGGAGAAGGCATCTCTTTGCTGGAGGCACATCAGGTAGAGATGCAGGTTAAATACAAGGGTTATATCCAGCGCCAGGCTAAGGAGGTGGCCAGATTCAAAAAAATGGAAAGGGCAAAAATTCCCCGAGATTTGGAGTTTAGCAAAATTCCTGGGCTCTCCCATGAAGTTAAGGAGAAACTGAGCCGATTCAGACCTGTTTCTCTAGGGCAAGCCTCACGCATTCCTGGGATAACCCCGGCCGCCATCTCGGTTCTTTTGGTCTATTTGAGAAAAACTAAGGGTTAGAGTGTGATTTCCGCAGGAAGAAGGGCCGGTCAAGATAATGACATCTTCATAAGAACTTAGAGAGGGAGGACTCCTGTGAGATCCGGGGGTGAAGAGGTTAAGAGGGAAAAGGGGAAGGAAGATTATGCACAGCTAAAGAAACTGGCGCAAAAAATGGGGTCCTGTCTGTTTGGAGTAGCGGATGTTAGGCCCATCAAGAATGAGTTTATTTTGCCTTCCTCGCTTACTAGACGGCTTAACAGGGGAATATCTCTTGCCGCTCCCGTGTCAGCTGAGATATTGGATGACATTCAGGACAGGCCCACCCTCCTTTATTACCACCACTATCGACAGCTGAATTTCTTTCTTGACCGAATGGCTCTTAAGATGAGTTTTTTTCTGCAGAGACAGGGTTGGAGGGCTCTGCCCATTCCTGCCTCTCAAATCGTGAACTGGCAAGAACAGAGGGGTCATCTTTCCCACAAGAAAATTGCTCAAAGAGCTGGCCTGGGAAGGATAGGCAGAAACAATCTCCTGGTGAATCCGAGATTTGGGGCCCGGATAAGACTGGTGAGTATTCTTACCAACATGCCCCTTCCCAGTGATGAGCCGAACCAGACAGATTGTGGAAGATGCAGGAGATGTATTTCTTCCTGCCCTGCTCAAGCGATTAAAGAATGTCCGGAGGAGTTCGACCACATGGGATGTTTTGAGCAGCTCAAACTTTTCCGGAAAGAAGGCTTCGCCCCTCAGTATATTTGTGGTATATGCGTGAAAGCCTGTCCTGGGAAGAGAGGGTCGATTGCAAGCGGCTATACAAACTAGGGGTTGACAAGGTGTGGCCCGAGTTTGTGGGGCTCATCGTTTTGATGCTTTTATGTTTCGCCATTTCCTATGTAGTTTTCATGAAGCGGGAGATAAGGTCTCTGTAAGAGAAAATCGTCCCTTTGTTGTCTTTTCTCTCTCCTTCCTGGAATGTTTCCAGGGTTCTCTTGCCTAAAAGTGCTGCTGTCTCGGGGACCACTTCCTCCTCCTCAAAGCAGGGAGCATGGCAGGCTCTTTTGCGCGGGTTATTTATCCAGCAAGCTTGCTCCCTAACACGTATCTGATACAATATGAAAGAAGGAAGAGCTTCTCTACAGACTTCATCCGGTAAGGGGGGATGGGCTGAACTCGAATGGTTCCTCATGGGAGGTCTACATCTACGAAGGCAGAGAGGCTACAAGAATTGATGTTCTTAGCTGGGCAAAAAGGATGGAGGCCTCAGGAGCAGGAGAGATTCTTGTAACTAGCATGGATAGAGATGAAACTAAGAGAGGCTATTGAGGTCCTTCGATGAAGCAGAAGCCTTATCACGGTATGATAGCTATTCTGGACTTTGGTTCCCAATATAATCAGCTCATCGCCCGCAGGGTGAGGGAGTCTCAAGTTTACTGTGAGCTTATTCCCTTTGACGTTAGTGTTTCTCAGATTCTCAAATCAAAGCCTAGAGGTATCATTCTCTCCGGTGGACCGGCCAGTGTTTTTGATGGGAATGCCCCGTTTCCCCGGCAAGAGATACTTCATCTAGGCATTCCCACTTTGGGGATCTGCTACGGCATGCAGGTATTGGGCCATCTTCTCGGGGGAGAGGTAAGGTCCGTCTCTGAGCGAGAATATGGAGCGAGCGAGTTATATGTGGATGAGGAGACGGATCTTTTTGAGGGGATCTCCTCTCCGACCCGTGTATGGATGAGCCATGGCGATCAGGTCAAAAGACTCCCTCCTCAATTCCGGATCCTTGCTCATACACCTACCTGCTCTGTAGCCGGGATGGGAGATGCCAAGAGGAAATTATATGGGATTCAGTTTCATCCCGAGGTTGTTCATACCGGGGAAGGAAGGCGTGTCTTTGAAAACTTTCTGTTCAAGATCTGTGCTTGCACCAAGAACTGGACTATGAGTTCCTTTACCGAGTTTGCGGTGGACCAGATTAGAAAGAACGTAGGCAAAGGAAAAGTCGTATGTGCGCTAAGTGGAGGGGTGGACTCATCCGTTACAGCTATGCTAGTTTCTAAAGCCGTCAAAGATCGACTGGAGTGCATTTTTGTCAACAACGGGCTCCTTCGAGAAGGGGAAGCCGACCAGGTAAGGAGGACTTTTGCCCGTAGTCTCCACCTCAATTTACACTATGTGGATGCCGAGGAAAGATTCTTGTCGAAGCTCAGGGGTCTCGCCGATCCGGAAGAGAAAAGGAAGGTTATTGGTGAGGAGTTCATCAAGGTATTCAGTGAAGAGGCCCAAAAAATGGGCAAAATTGATTTTCTGGCTCAAGGGACGCTCTATCCGGATGTCATCGAATCTCTCTCCGCTAAGGGAGGACCTTCGGCAACTATTAAGAGCCACCATAATGTGGGAGGACTTCCGGATTTCATGCATTTCAAGCTTCTGGAGCCTCTGAGGGATCTATTCAAGGACGAGGTGAGGGAGCTGGGCAGAGAATTGGGTCTTCCAGAAGACATAGTCAAAAGACAGCCCTTTCCCGGCCCTGGATTGGCAGTGAGAGTGGCAGGAGAGGTGACCCGGGAGCGCCTTCAGATTCTGCGTGAGGCTGACAAGAGAGTCCAGGAGGAAATGAAAAAACATAGAGGGTTCGAAGAAATATGGCAGTCTTTCGCGGTCCTTTTGCCGGTAAAGAGTGTAGGGGTTATGGGCGATCAACGCACCTATGAATACACCATCGCCTTGCGGGTCGTCACCAGTATTGACGGGATGACGGCTGATTGGGCAAAGCTCCCCTATGATATTCTGGAAAAAATCTCGAATAGAATCATCAATGAGGTGAAAGGGGTCAACCGGGTGGTCTATGATATCAGTTCAAAACCACCCAGCACTATTGAATGGGAATAGGAAAAGATGACACAACGAGCCAAGAGAAGGAGGGATGAAAGGACGCACGATACCGAAAGGCTATTTCGGGCTAAGGTATACGTCAGTTTAAAGAAGGGATTGGCTGATCCTCAGGGATCAACCATCAAAGAAGCTCTTGAGTCCCTGGGGTACGGTAATCTGACCCGGGTCCGATTTGGTAAATACATAGAGCTTGGGCTCAGGGCGAAGGGTAGAGGTGCGGCGGAGGAAAAACTCAAAGAGATGTGCGGAAAGCTTCTGGTCAATCCGGTGATCGAGAAATACAGCTACCATATTGAGGAAGGAAGGGTGAGATGAGGTTCGGTGTTGTGGTTTTTCCGGGGTCAAATTGTGATGATGATTGCTATTATGTAGTTCGGGATGTCGTGGGAGAGGAAGTTGATTTTATCTGGCATAAGGAGAGGAGGGTGGAAGGCTTTGACTGTCTCATTCTTCCTGGGGGATTCTCTTATGGTGATTATCTTCGCACCGGGGCTATTGCTCGATTCTCTCCTGTCATGAAGGCGATAGGCAGCTTCGCCAGGAGAGGCGGCTTGGTCATAGGTATATGTAATGGTTTCCAGATCCTTTTGGAATCGAACCTTTTGCCAGGAGCCATGATGAAGAACAGAAGCCTTCGATTCATCTGTAAGTTTGCAAATATAAGGGTGGAAAACAATCTCACTCCTTTTACTAGCCTCTGTCAAATTGGACAGGTTCTCAAGATTCCTATTGCCCACATTGATGGCAGGTACTATGCGGACCATGAGATCATGAGAGGCCTGAAAGAGAACAATCAGATCATTTTCAGGTATTGCAGTGAGGACGGAGAGCTGTCCCAGGAGTCAAATCCTAATGGATCGAAGGATTTCATAGCTGGTATCTCGAACCGGTCAGGGAACGTTCTGGGACTGATGCCTCATCCGGAGAGAGCATCGGAATCTATTCTCAGCTCGGAGGACGGCAGAGTCGTTTTTGAGTCTGTGGTAAGCACCGTGAAGAGAAGTCCCCGGCGGTCTCTTCGGAATGACTGTCCGCCCAGTGAAGAGATCTGCTGAGTGTGATGGGCTAAATACAAGGGACTACTGAACCTTGAGTTAAAGGATAGGTGAAGTGAAAGAACCCGGGAAAATCACTCCGGATTTGGTCAAAGCCCACGGTTTGACAGAAGAGGAATATGAGAAAATAAAGGACACTCTTGGACGTGAGCCCAATTTTACCGAGCTGGGGATATTCTCAGTGATGTGGAGTGAGCATTGTAGCTACAAAAGTTCAAAACCCCTGTTAAGGTTGTTCCCTACTTCGGGAAAGGATATACTCATTAAAGCAGGTGAGGAAAATGCCGGAGTCGTCGATATTGGCGATGGCCTCTGCGTGGTAATGAAGATGGAATCTCATAATCATCCCTCAGCGGTGGAACCCTTTCAAGGAGCGAGTACCGGTGTAGGAGGAATCCTCAGGGATATTTTCACCATGGGGGCAAGGCCCATAGCTCTTCTGGATTCCCTTCGTTTCGGTCCTCTGGATAATGGTCGCAATCGTTATCTTCTTAGTGGTGTAGTGGGTGGAATTGCTGCCTATGGCAATTGCATGGGCATTCCTACTGTGGGAGGGGAGATCTGTTTTGATGAGACCTACGAGGGCAACCCCCTGGTTAATGTTATGTGTGTTGGGGTGGCAAGACGGAATAGTCTGGTTAGGGCCAGAGCCACAGGAGCCAGAAACCCTGTTTTCTATGTGGGCGCAGATACCGGACGAGATGGCTTAGGAGGAGCCAGTTTTGCCTCCCGGGAGCTTACTGAAGAGTTGGATAAGGATCGACCCGCGGTTCAGATAGGCGATCCTTTCAAAGAGAAGCTTCTCTTGGAGGCATGTCTGGAGCTTTTGAACACGGGAGCAGTGGTGGGTATGCAGGATATGGGAGCAGCCGGACTGACCTGCTCCACCTCGGAAACAGCCTCTCGGGGACACTCAGGCATGAGGGTAGATCTATCCCTTGTACCCAGGAGGGAAGAGGGTATGATACCTTATGAAGTGATGCTCTCCGAGTCGCAAGAGAGAATGCTGGTCATCGTTACACGAGGAAAAGAAAGAGAAGCTCGGAGAGTTTTTGATAAGTGGGATCTTCATGCTGTTCCTATTGGAGAAGTCACCGATGACGAGTATCTCACGGTTTTGGACGACGATGGGGGAGTGGCTCAAGTTCCAGCTAGGTTCCTAACAGAAGGGGCACCGGTCTACACCAGAGAAGAGAGAAAACCAGAATATCTAAGAAAGATAAAAGACGTGAGCATCTCCACCATTCCTGAACCTCAGGACTATGATGGTGTTCTAAAGGTCCTCGTGGCATCTCCCAGTATCTGTTCCAAAAGGTGGGTGTATGAGCAGTACGATCACATGGTAAGGACCGACACCGTTGTTCGACCGGGGGCTGATGCAGCCCTCATTCGAATCAAAGGGACCCAGAAAGCCATTGCTTTAAGCTGTGATGGAAATGGCAGGTACTGCTTTCTTGATCCCTACGAGGGCGGGAAGATAGCCGTAGCCGAAGCGGCTAGAAATGTTGTTTGTGTGGGAGCGGAACCTATCGCCATTACCAATTGCCTCAATTTTGGCAATCCCACTAAGCCCCATGTATTCTGGCAGTTTAGAAGATGCGTTGAGGGAATGGCAGATGCCTGTCGAATTCTAAACACTCCCGTGACTGGTGGTAATGTGAGTTTCTATAATGAAAATCCAAAAGGAGCCATTGATCCAACGCCAGTGGTAGGGATGCTGGGTCTCGTTGAGAAGATGAGTTTTCCCTGTACCCCCTGGTTCAAAAGAGAAGGTGACTTAATTGTGCTCTTAGGAGAGTGCAGGGAGGAGATAGGAGGGAGCGAGTATCTTCAACTAATTCATGGTTTAAAGATGGGTCCGATCCCCAGAGTGGACTTAGAGAAAGAAAGGGCAGTCCAGAATACCTCCCTTGAGTTGATTAGGGCCCGGTTAGTGAGCTCGTCCCATGATTGCTCTGAGGGCGGCCTGGCCGTGGCTCTGGCTGAGTGCTGTATGTCTGATTCTGGTATGGGAAGTGGGGCTGTGGTTGAGCTTGAAGCTTCCCCGGAGATCTTGAAGATAAGGATGGATGCCCTTCTGTTTGGTGAGACCCAATCTCGTATTCTGGTTTCCTGCCGTCCCAGGAATCTTCCGCGAATAGAAAGACTTGCCCGTCAAAACAAGGTAGCTTGCTGGAGATTGGGGGTAGTGAGAGGAAATAGACTCACTGTCAGAAGGATCAAGAGGAGGGTCCTGGACGTATCCCTCGAGGAACTAGAGGAGAACTGGGGAAAAGGACTGTCCCGTGGGGATGATTGATTCCGGTAAAGTGGAAAGGGAAAAATCTTCTTTCCCAGGAAGAACTGGGGTTTTTTCAGGAAGAGGATTTTTTCTTGGTGTCCTCCTCCTTTTTCTTTTTTCCAGTGGTATCTCACGGCTCGAAGCTCACCCTTTTCAGGCCGGAGAAAAACTCACCTATGTTCTGAAGCTACGCGGCATTCCGTTGGGCACACAGGTATTCGAGGTCCGAGATGGACTACGGATTAGGGGACGTTCGACCTATCTTCTTTTCTCTTCTGTCAGAAGCTCCAGATTCCTTTCCTTTCTCTACTACATAAACGATGAGCTAGAAAGCTTTGCCGACACCGATACTCTCTATTCTGTTCGATCTAGGATTCGTTTTCGGGAGGGGAGGCACTCTCGAAACTACGACGTTGAGATAGATATGGACAGCATGAAGGTTCTCTTTGAAGACAAGAATAATAAAAAAAGGTGGACGCGGGAAGTTTCTTTTCCCATCCTGGATTTCGTCTCCCTCATATACTGGCTCCGCACTCAGGATCACACTGTGGGGGAAACATTTTCTATCTTTTTTATTGATACCGGACCAGACTCCGCTGAAGTGAAAGAGGTCAAAATTCAAGTGGGGGAGGTTGAGCAAATTTCGACGTATGTTGGCACTTTCTCCGCCGTCAGATACCTACAAGCCAGTGAAGGTAACGGGATCACCGTATGGATCTCCCAGGAAGAAGGAAATATCCCCGTGAAATTTCAGGTAAGCACACGCCTGGGAGCAATAACGGCTTATCTGGCTAAAATAGAGGGAAGGGACATTGGACAGTTAGGCTAAGTCTTCCTTACACGGGGAGGACCTCTTCTGAAGAGTCTAGAAGAGGGGGATGTGAATTCCTACGGACACCTTCTGGTCAGGTAATGAGAAGTTCTCCAGGGGAGAGTAATCGTTGAGCTGAAGCTCTATCCAGCACTCTCCACCTTTGCCGATTTTCCTTCCAACTTTAACTTTTCCCTTATAGCCAAAAGGTAGGAGCTCCTCGAGATTTTCCTGGTAGTATCTTTCCCCTTCGATCTCTCCTCCTGCCTCTATGAGCCAATTGCCTGGTTTCCATCTTAACCAAAGCTCTCCGGAAGACTCAGGATAGCCTGGTACGATTTGTTCCGGGTCGTCTTGATTATCTACTTCTTGATAGGTATAGCCCAGTTCCTGCTCAAAAACATCATTGAGGTGGAACACCCAACTTAGCCTTCCCCCTTTCAGGAGGATATCTCGAATAAGGGGTCTCATAAGGGAACTCGCACCGTCCCAATTCCAGACAAGATTATCTCCTCTGTCCAGGAAACCATCTAGAGAAACGTCCCAGGTCTCGCTTGGACTGTAGGTGAAACCCCCTCCGAAACCCCAGGATCTTAGGGGTGGGAGATCTTCATCTATGATGACGTAGTCCCGACTAAAATATAAATCGGAGAATCGCGCCAGACCAAACTCCCTCTCTCCATTAAGCCGGATGTTTAACCTTGGAGTTATATCGTAGGCAAGTTCGACTTGGGGCAAAAATTCTGTTCCCCAGCCCCCGATGTCCTTGAGCCCTGCCTCTATGTTGAGGGCGAGCCCTTTTATATCCTTCAAGGTAACGTTGTGTCCCGCCAGGAAGAGGTATGCTTGAGTGCTACCCGAAGAAGTACTTGTCTCACCCTGAAGTCCTCCCACTAAAGGACTTCTCAACATTTGTAGAGAAATCCTGGTCCCCATAGCCACATCCTCATATTCTACCTCATCCTCATATTCTACCTCATCCTGAGTCTTTATCTGTGTTCTTTCTACCCACCCCTGGATTCTGAACTTGTTTCTTTTCCCCTCTATTTTCCGCTCTCCCCCTATGTCAATTTTGTTCTTGACTCTCTGAGTCCCATCGGGCATATCCAGTTTTACCTGGTGTCCTCCGAGGTCCAGAAGGATTCTTCCATCTTCCCCGGAGTCTCTAGTGAACTCTATTGCAGCTATATCTTCATCTCGACCTAGTTCTTCCTCGTAGTATTCTACCCGCCGAGGAGAATAATCCCTTTCTAGAGTGAAGACCCAGGCATTTTTTTCTGGTTTTCTACCATAGTCCATCCTATACCCATAATTATTATAAGAGCCTGCCGAGGCAGAAAAATGGAGATAGGGGAAGGGCGACTCTTCCTTTGATGGGGGAAAAGACCTCTCCAGCAACTCGGATTCTTTGAGCAGGGAAAGCTTTCCTCCTTTTCCTGGTGCCATAATGGATGGCGGCAGTTTCGCTGCTCCTGTAGGTACCGTGATGGCCAGCGGCAGTTTCGTGCCGCTGGCGGGAATCATAACGGAAATAGCCTTGATAGGATAGCTTGGGGGTGCATAAGCATATTGGATTATGGGTGTGGAAAGGCTGACGTGAAGCAGCCTAGGAGGAGAAGGCCCTTTACTCTTTATCCAGGGAATTACTGGCGAAGGTTTTACTTCCAGACCAGGTATAGAAGGAGGCCGGTGGTATGATTTCTCTCCCCAGACCTCGCGAGGAGGTAAGGAAAGCTCCTTTTCTCCCCGATGGCCCATATGCGCAAGTATCTTTGGGCGTACGATATGTAGATAAGATCTATCTTTCCCCTTAACCACCACAATGGGAAGTTCGGTTGGAAGTTGTCCTTCCTGTCCCCAGAGAGCTTTACACAAACCAAGAAGAATCATGACCGAAACGATTGTTTTTCTCATTTTAGCTACCTTTGAGCTCTTCGAGTCTTTTCCTTACTCTTTTTGTCCACTCCCCATTCAGACCTTTTTCCTGGAGATCCCGGAGAGTTCTTTCATATTCGTTCTTTGCCTCCACCGTCTTGCCCAGACCCTCATAGGAAAGCCCTACGTTAAAACGCGCTTCAATGGCCCGTTCTTTGTATTGCGGGTAAAGCAAAGGCACCTTCAGGTATTCAACGATGGCCTTTTCAAACTGTTTTTCATTAAACCAGCAGGTTGCCATCCGGAATTGCGCTACCACCGAGACTTCGCTTTCCTCAGCGGTTTTTATGACATAGGCGTAATTGGCCCGTGCCTCAGCAAAAAGATTCCGGTAGAAAAAGGAATTGGCCAGTTTTAGATAAGCCTGAGACGCTAGGTTACTTTGGGGGAATCTTTTCACAAAATCCTTGGAGGTTTCCCCCATCTTCTCCCAATCTTTTAGGTTTTCATAGCAAAGACCCTTTTCATAAAGGGAAGATTCTAAGTAAATCTCCGTTTTGCTCAACCTAAGAGCTTCATCGTAATAAGTGAGAGCCTGCTCGAATTTACCTTGACTGCGCAGAGATCTCGCCCATCGGTAGTACACCTCGCCTCTCATGCGGCTCTCCGGGAAAAGGTGAATGAACTGGGCATAGTATGATGAGGCCTCCGGGAGCCTCTCCAGCGCATCAAAGCAGATTGCAGTGAAAAGATATGCATTGGGAAGATGAGGACTCTGGGGGAAGTTCCGGATGAGCGTGCGGAATTCGGGCAAGGCTTCTCCATATTTTCCCTGGTTATAAAAGTACTCGGCTATCTTAAATTGAACGGCATCTACTTCTTCAAACCCCGGGTATTCGCGTACCACGGTGCGGAAGGATAGGATGGCCTCTTCATCTTTTTTCAGTTTCCGGTATGTTTCGCCTATTCTATCCAAGGCATAGGGAACAAAACCGCTCTCCGGATAATCCCTGGTCAGGAGCTGGAAGCCTTGCAGGGCCTCCCAATAATTCCCCAAATTATAATCTGAATCTGCTATGCGATAACGAACATCGGTAAGAAGCTCCTTTTGCTCTGGGTACTGGGAGATCAGCTTCCTAAAGGCTACTTTCGCCTCTTGAAATCTTTTTTGGAAAAAATAGATCCAACCAATATCATACTGAGCACGGGGTGCGTTCTCATTCCCGGGATAACGGCTGAGAAGTCTCTCGTACGCCTCTAGTGCCTTGTCGTGCTGGTTCAATTTGAAGTAGCACACACCTGTTTGATAAAGGGAAGCGGGAGTAAATATGGACATAGGGAAGCTTTTGGCTAACTGAGAGTATTTCTGGATGGCTTCCTCGAACCTCTTGAGGTTGAAGAGAGCAAGTCCCATCTCCAGGTAAGCGTTGTCTACCCACTGAGACTCAGGATAATTGTTGATGACTTTTCCAAACTCTTCCAGGCCCGCCTCGTAATCGTTTTGCTCAGAATAACTCCGGCCCCTTTCATGCTGAGCCCAGGCGGCTAGGGGATCTTGGGGAGCTTGATCAATTACCTTCTGAAAAATCTTGAGAGCATCTTCATATTTTGAAAGATAAAGATAAGCCTCACCCAACTGGAAGGTAGCGTCCAGAGCATGAGGAAAAGAAGGGAATTCTTGATTTAGTTTTCGGAAGTAGACAGCAGCCTGGTCAAAATCTTCCTGGCTGAGGTAACTGTAAGCGATTCCATACAGCGAGTCTGCAACATACCCACTTTCCGGGTATTCCTCAATAACCTTTTGATAAGCGTTCTGGGCCCCGGCAATATCATTCTGGTAGTAGAAGCAATCTCCTAGGCGAGTCCAGGCCTCCGGGAGAAATCCTGGTTCCGCAAAGGACTCGATGAGGTGTTGAAAAGTCTCCTCGGCCTTGGCATAATTCTTCTCCTCATAGTAGGTGTAGGCGATGCCCCGGCGCGCGGGTGCCTCCCACTTTTTCTCAAACTTCTCTAATGCTCTCTGGTACGCCTGTCTCGCCTCCGAGTATCGTCCGAGCTGATAAAGGGCCTCAGCTCGCCAGAAATCCTCTCCAGCCCGCGCAAAATCTTCGGCAGCTTCGGCGTGCGAGCCCAATTCAAAATTGCAGTACCCCCTTTCTCGATAAGCCTCAACCAAGAATTCAGGGCTGGAATAGCGATTGATAAAGGTGGAGTACTCTTTCTCGGCCTCCTCGTAGCGGCTGGTAAGATAGAGGAGATTGGCTATTCTGTATTGTACCTCTGGTAGATATTCGGAACCAGGGAATCGGTCCCTTAAGTTTCGATAGTTTCTTAAGGCATCCGGGTAATCCTCCAGCCTCAGATGGGCGTATGCCAGGGAATACAGAGCCTCAGGAATATATTCACTTTGAGGGTGGTCCTTGATGAGCCTCTGGTAAGCGGGAATAGCTTCATCATAGTTTTCCAGCTTGGACAGGCTTTCTCCCAGCTGAAGAAGGCCCTCGTCCACCAGCTCAGTCTCAGGATATCTTTCCAGCAGAATTTCAAAGGCAGAGGCTGCTCTCTCGTAGTCATCCAGGTTCCAGAAACTCATTCCCAGACCGTATTGGGCCTTGTCACAGTTTGGGTCATCAGGGAAATTGTCCAGGAACTTCTCAAACTGCACGGCCGCCAGGCCGAACTTCTCTTCTTCAAGAAGACCGTGGGCGAATCTATATTGATTGCTTGGGTCTTCCCCAGCCGCTAAGGACGAGAAAAGAAAGAGAAAGCTTAGCAAGGCAACCTCAATTCCTACAAGGTAGATTTTTTTCTTCATTTTTTTCTTTTTCTCCTCATTTTAAGGGGTTATTCAGATCATTCTACCGAGGACTCTTTTTTTGTCAAATTATCTTCGGGACTCTTCCCGCGCGGCCCGCCATAGGAGCTTTGAGGTCCTCTTTCATCTTCTCATCTCAGGGAACACCTCAAGGACTTTGAGGAGAAAAACAGGGCTCCGCCATGACGACTAAGCCCACTCCTCATCGAAGGACAGGAGGTTTGACACGGTTAGAATCATCTTATAAGATATTTGACAGGCGGGAAGTAGTGGTCTAATCCTTGCTTTTGGGGAATGCAGACATACTAACGCAAAAAGGATAGGAATACCCACCTTCTTTGATTGGTTTGAAAAGGGACCCTCATGAAAGAGTTTAGTCATCTTCACATCCACAGTGATTACAGCCTTCTGGATGGAGCTTGCTCCATTTCTCAGCTGGTTAATCAGGCCTACCGATTCGATATGGGGGCTCTCGCTCTCACCGATCACGGAAATCTTTTTGGCGCCATAGATTTCTATACTAAGGCCAAAAAGAGGGGAATAAAGCCTATCATTGGCTGCGAGGTATACGTAGCTCCCGCCTCCCGCTTTAGGAAAAGGAAACAGAAGGGAGAGGGAGCAGCCTATCACCTCACTCTCCTGGCCAAAGATAAGCAGGGCTATTGCAATTTGATGGAATTGGTTAGCTGTGGTTACCTGGAGGGTTTCTATTACAGCCCTCGAGTGGACAAGGATATACTCTCCCAGAAAGGTGACGGTCTGGTGGCTCTGTCCGGTTGCCTGAAGAGTGAAATCGCCTCGCTTCTGGTCCAGGATGACCTGGAGAAGGCAAAGAAGGTCTGCTTGTTCTATCGAGATCTCTTCGGGGATGATTTTTATCTGGAGCTCCAATCGCAAGGGTTGGAGGAACAAAAGAAAATCAATCCAGTTCTGATTGAGCTGTCTAGAGAGCTCTCCATTCCGCTGGTAGCCACCAATGATGTCCATTACCTCACCAGGGAGGATGCCATAGCTCAGGATGTTCTTCTGTGTATCCAGACAGGAAAAACCCTGGAAGACAAGGACCGGCTCCGTTTTTCCTCTTCTGAGTTTTATTTTCGCTCCTCCAAGGAAATGGATGAGCTTTTCTCGCATGCCCCCGAAGCTCTTTCCAATTCTGTTGCCATCGCTGATAAATGTAGTCTAAAAATGGAACTGGGGAAAGTCTACCTCCCCCTTTACCAGACACCCACCGGGTATGATCTTGATCAATATTTGAGGAAACTTTGCGAAGAGAAGCTCCCTCATCGCTACCCTGAGATCTCTCCCCAGATAAGCGAGAGAATGGAAAGGGAGCTCCAGATAATCAGGAAGATGAGATATGCTGGATATTTCCTTGTTGTATGGGATTTTATCAGGTACGCCAGGGAAAGGAAGATAGTGGTAGGTCCGGGAAGAGGCTCGGTGGCGGGAAGTTTGGTGGCCTATGTACTGGGGATAACAGATATTGATCCCCTGAGCTACGGTCTTTTTTTTGAAAGATTCTTGAATCCGGAAAGAACGGCTATGCCTGATATTGATATTGATATTGAGGACGAGAGAAGGGGGGAAGTCATTGAGTATGTAAGACAAAAGTATGGGCAGGACAATGTGGCTCAGATCATTACTTTTGGGACTATGGCCGCGAGAGCAGCGGTGCGGGACGTCGGAAGGGTACTGGGGATGCCGTATGGGAAAGTGGACCGGATTGCCAAGTTGATCCCGTTTAACAGGGAACTGAGAATAGCCCTGGAGGAGAGTTCGGAGCTTAAAGAGCTGATGGAGGAAGACGAAAAGGTGAGGAGCCTTTTTGAAATTGCCCAGAGAGTAGAGGGATTAACCCGCCATGCGTCCACCCATGCTGCGGGGGTGGTCATCGCCCCGGATAAGCTCACTCACTACACTCCTCTTTATCGAAGCAGCAAGGATGAGATAACCACTCAGTATGAGATGCATTCTTTGGAAAAGATTGGCCTTTTGAAGATGGATTTCCTGGGTCTCAAGACCTTGAATGTTATTAATCATGCCCTTGAGCTAATCAGGAAGAACAAGAGAAAAGAGCTGGATCTGGATGAAGTTTCTCTGGAAGATGAGCCAACCTATCAGGTTCTTTCCCGTGGGGAAACTTTGGGTGTCTTCCAGGTAGAAAGCCGAGGTATGCAGGATCTCTTGAGAAAGCTCAAACCCCAGAAATTTGAGGATCTCATTGCTCTTTTGGCCCTGTATCGACCAGGGCCCCTGCATAGCCGGATGGTGGATGAGTTCATCAGCCGGAGGCATGGCCGCAGCGAGGTCAAATATCTCCATTCCAAACTGGAGCCTATTTTGAAAGAAACCTATGGGGTGATCCTCTATCAGGAGCAGGTCATGCAGATTGCCAATGTTTTGGCTGGGTTCAGCTTGGGGGAGGCAGATATATTGAGGAGGGCTATGGGCAAGAAAAAGCCCAAGCTTATGGATGAACAAAGGGAGAAGTTCCTTGAGGGGACCGGCCGCAGTGGGATCGAGCCCTCTGCGGCAAGACGAATCTTTGAGCTGATGGCTCATTTCGCTGGCTATGGTTTCAACAAGTCTCATTCGACTGGGTACGCTCTTATCGCTCACCAGACCGCCTATTTGAAGGCCAACTATCCCCTGGAGTTTATGGCAGCTCTCCTAAATTCGGAAAGAGAAAATACGGATAAGCTGGCTCTATATATAAGTGAGTGTAAAAGAATGGGAATCTTGGTTCTAGCTCCCAATATCAACCGTTCGTTGGCTAGCTTCAGTGTGGCAGGGGACAGAATAGATTTCGGACTTACCGCGATAAAGAACGTGGGAGAATCAGCCATGTCCTCGATTATAGAAGAGAGGGGGAGGGGTGGGAGTTTTACCTCTATCTTTGATTTCTGTATAAGGGTGAACCTGCAGATGGTCAATAAGCGGGTAATACAGAGTTTGATTCGATGTGGAGCCTTTGACTGTCTGTCCGGGCACCGCTCGCAAAACCTGGCCGTGGTGGACCAAGCCACCGAAGAAGCTTCCCTTGTTCAGCGTGATAGACAGAGGGGACAACTTTCTTTCCTGGAGGCACTGGAGGGTTCGGAGAAAATCTCCCCCACGCAAAGATTTCCCTCCATAGAGGAGGTTCCTGGAAGGAGAAAGCTCCTGTGGGAAAAGGAGCTTTTGGGCATATATGTGAGTGGGCACCCCCTGGATCGTTATCGTAAGCGAATTACCCATTATCTGGCTAACTCTGTTCGAGATGTGCGGACAATGAAGGAGGGCTCCAGAGTAAGAATCATAGGAGTGGTTAACAATCTCACCCTCAAGAGGGATAGGAAGGGGAAAATGATGGCCTTCCTCAGGCTGGAAGATCTTACCTCAGAAATAGAAGTGGTAACCTTTTCTCGTCTCTATGAAGAGTTTGCTTCTTACCTTGAGGAGGGTAAACTTGTGCTGGTCGGAGGTCGGTTAGATATGGCCACGGACTCGCCCAAAATTGTGTCGGAAAAAATAATTCCCTTCTCCAAAATTAACGGCTCCAACCAGAAGCTCCATGTCAACATTTCCGAGGAAAAATGGGAGAATATAGACCTTAAGAGGCTAAAGGATATCGTTCATTCTCATAAAGGAAGGCATGCTCTCTACCTGCATCTCACTAACTCCAAAGAACAAAGGGTTACCATCCGCTCAAAAACTATTAAAGTCGGGTTTTCCGATGAACTCATTTCTCAGTTAGAGGATGTTCTCGGGGAAGGCTGCCTGTGGTTGAGCGAGGAGTAGACAGATAGACCTTTGCTACTCTTGAGCCCAAGCAAAACAATAGTGACGGGTGCTAGGAAGAACTAGGTGGCATCAGTGAAGAAAGTAAGGGTGCATGTGTTGATAAAGGGTAGAGTCCAGGGGGTTTTTTTTAGGACTGAGACCCACCAGATGGCTTTCCGGCTCGGAATGAAGGGATGGGTCAGGAATACATGGGGTGGCAATGTAGAAGCTGTTTTTGAAGCGGAAGAGGAAGCCGTCAAAAGGATGATTGCCTGGTGTCATAAAGGTCCTCCTGCAGCCTTTGTGGAAAGAGTGGAGGAGGAATGGGAGAAGTATCGAGGAGAGTTTGATACCTTCTCCGTTCGGTATTAGAAAGTATGGATTACACTCTCTCTTGTGATGGACCTCTAGTAGGTGGTGGCAGAAGGCCTGGAGGCCTGTCTCTTAGCTACAGGTAGGGAGAGAAGCTCAGGGAGCCAAGATATGGTGTAATCAGGCTTGAGGCAAGAATGCGCCTTCTTGAGTTCCTTTCTTCCGGTGATTCCTGAGAGAACAAGTACTGTAGTCACGCCCGCCTTCTTACCAGCCAGGATGTCTGTTTCCAGGCGGTCTCCAACGATGATGCTCTCAGCGAGAGAGGAACCTCTCTTTTCTACCACAGTTTCAATTCCAAAGGGGTTGGGTTTGCCCAGAACCAGGGGATTCTTGCCTGTTGAGGCTTCAATAGCCTTGACGATAGATCCGGCAGCAGGGATGGTCCCCCTTTCTACAGGGTAGGTTAAGTCGGTGTTGGTAGCCAGAAAGCTAGCCCCCCTGACGATAGCCTGGTAGGCCAGGTTGAGCTTGGCAAAGGTGAAACTCCGGTCCATTCCTACCAAAACGCAGTTGATCTCTTCTAAGAGCGAGGTTAACTGGACCCCCGCATTCTTTAGCTCCTCCAGTAGCCCCGCTTCCCCAATGACGAAAACTCTGCTCTTCTTTCTCTCCTTATCCTGGCTAAAGTAATGTGCTGCTAGATATGAGGAGGGAAAAAGTTCTTGGCGCTCTACCTTAATTCCCATCTGAGCAAGTTTTTTCTGGTAGCCGGACCTGGATAAGGTAGAGTTATTACTGAGGAAGGAAATCTTGTTCCCTTTTTGCCTGAGAGAGGTCATAACCTCCCTGACCCCGGGAAGGACTTTTTCCCCGCGGTAAATTACCCCGTCCATATCAAGAATGTAAAGACTCACACATTCCTCCCTGTTCTTAGGAGCCCCAGCTCCTCATCCTCCAGGGGAAGCACCTGTAGGCACTTCTTTTCTTTTCCAGAGGCTCGATAGCACACTACTGTGGCTCCATCCCGAGGGGCATCACTGTAGCGGCAGGTGATGGAAGCTGCCTTGAGGAGAGTATTGTCATCTATCTCTCCTCTTAGGAGGCTGATCGGTCCTTGAAAGCTAACTACCTGAAGACGGAAATCATCTGGGGTAGTTAGCTCGAGAAGGCTCTTGTTTTCTTTTTCATTCCTTCCTACTATTAATCTAGAGTTTTTTCCAAGACGGAAGTGCCTTCCTACCCGGAGGAGCTCAATCTCGTTGCGATTTATTTTTCCCCATAGCAGAAGGTCTTTTAACTTTTGGGAAAAGATGGGATCAGTGAGGAGACACCCACCCGCGGGGGTGGGGAATTTCTTTATGCCCAGTTCGCTGGCGAGTTTGAGCTGAGGGCGGCGGCTTCTTCCTTTAATTCCAAGTAGCTTTTCCCGATTTACCCATCCTTTTGTCTCGGGCAAGGTAGGAGCTAGATTTTTGGCGGTGAGAGGGCGAAGAAGGTAGTTTCCCCATCCTGATTCTTCTTCCACTACTCCTAGGGCCCACCGGTTTTGAGATTTTGGCCTCTCTCCCAGCACTTCCCCGGTGATGAGGAAGGAAGCTTTGATCTTGGGCATAAGAGCCGCTGCTCTCTTTACCATAACGATGTGGCAGTCAATACAGGGATTTGCCCCTTTTCCAAAACCGTGAGGAGGGGATTTAAGAAGAGAGAGGATTTCAGTGGCGATATCTTCGGTGTGGAATAAGATTCCTAGGCTGTCGGCAGCTTCCATGGCTCTATCTGCCGTGAAAAAAGGGGAGGTGAAAGACACACCTTCCACCTCAATCCCCTGATTCTGAATGATTTTGGTGGCGAGGATACTGTCCAGACCACCCGAGAGGAGACTCAAAGCCTTCATTTCAATTTGTTTAGCTGATCTTTAGTTAGAGCCTTTCTTATTCCATTCTTGGTCTGGGCGGTCACAGTTTCTGTTAGTAGATTCCGGGATACTATTTCCATTTTCTCTCCTTGCCACTTGATAACTTCCCCCACCTGGGGAAGGTCCTTCTTTAGCTCGGAATAGGTGGTATATTCGAAGTTCAGGCAGCAACGTAGCCTTCCGCATATTCCCGATATTTTGGAGGAAGCCAGAGGAAGGTTCTGAAGTCGGGCTGCCTCCAGGCTGACCGAGTCCAATCTCCTCTTTATGTTACCCAGAAAGGAAGCGCAGCATATTCTTCTTCCACAGATCCCAAAGCTTTCTGTGAGAACTTGAGGCTCATCTCTTGCCCCAATTTGCCGCATCTGAATCCTCATTTTGAATATCGCCGCCAGATCTTTCACCAGAATTCTAAAATCTACCCTTTGTTTTGCCGTATAGTAAAAGGTGATTCGGTCGATCCCTAGAGGATATCTGGTGCTCACCAATTTCATGGGTAGATGGGAATGGGAGATCTTGTCGAGCGCAACTTCAAAAGCTTTCTTCTCTAGTTTCATTCTCCTTTCGAATTCCAGCTTGTCCTCAAGGGTGGCTCTCTTTAAGTATCTCGTGTACCCTGGTGGCGCCTCTTGCTGGGCGAGGACAATGAATTTTACCTGACCTATCCCCATTCCTTCTCTTAGTCTGTATGTGCACCAATCCCCCTTCCTAAGATCCTGCTTCTTGATAAAAAAATAGGTAGTTCTTCCCTCCGGGTAAGTTTCAACACCTACAAGGTTCACCTTTTTCACCATCGTTTCGCCTTTTTCTTCTTTCCTTAATACCTCACCTAATCTTTTCTGCAACGGGAGACGTTGATTTTTTACTTCACCTGAAGCTGGGTGAAGTCCGCAATGCTATTGAAAAACTTCCCTATTCCATTGAGGAGGGAGAGGCGATTTTTCCGCAGGTTTTCTTCTTCACTCATTACCAGAACTTTGTCAAAGAAATTATGGATGGGTTCTTCAAACCTCGAAAGCTCCTGGTAAGCTTCCACATATTTTTGCTTGTTCAAAAGGCTTTCTATTTTTCCTTCAAGCTTCATCCGTAGCTCATAGAGCTCTTTTTCCTCTTTTTCCCTCAAGAGGTCTTCTCTCACCACCTGGGGTATTCGCACCTTCCACTGTTGGGCTTGCTTCAGCATGTTGACTAATCTTACAATGGCAATGACTTGATCTTTAAATTCTCTTCTTCGGGAAATTTTTCCCAGAGCTTCTGCCCTTCTTACAGCATCAGTTATGTCAGCAAAGCCTATACTAAGTATTGCATTAGTTTCGCGGATTCCTATTCCTTTTTCCTTGAGGACATTTCTTATTCTGCTTTCAAAGAAGTCCCTGATTCTTGGAATAATGTCTTTGTCATTCTCAGTGTAGAGCGCTAAAACTTCCTCGAGAAGGCCGTCCAGGTCAATTCTCCATCCGCGATCCAGAATGATCTCCACTATCCCCTGCGCGTCCCGGCGAAGACCCCAGGGGTCCTCGGATCCAGAAGGAATGAACCCTGCCCAGAACGAACCTACCACTGTGTCCATCTTGTCAGCCAGGGCCAGAATTGCCCCTTCCAGCGTTTCAGGCAGCTTATCATTGCTGAAGCGAGGAAGTCTATGTTCCGAGACTGCCTGGGCCACTCGGGCATCTTTTCCTGAACGACGAGCGTATTCTGCTCCCATAGTTCCCTGCAGGAAGGGGAATTCTTTGACCATTTGGGTCACCAGGTCAGCTTTACATAGACTGGCTGCCTCTATTACTCGATTCCAAAGTTTAACGTCTTTATTCCCCACTGCTCGGCCGAGGATTTTCTGCGAGAGGTCGTGCACTCTCACAGTCTTGTCATAGTAGCTGCCCAGTTTCTTCTGCACTACCATTCCTTTAAGCTGAGGGAATCTATCCTCCAAGGGTTTTTTCATCTCCTTGGAGAATTTTTTCATATCCCCGGAGAAGAAGAACTGAGCATCTGTAAGGCGGGCATTGAGAACTCTTCGGTTGCCGTCTACGACCTCGTCCAGGTAGTCTCTATTTCCTTCTCTTATCCCAACAAAGTAGGGAAGAATCCTGTCCCCATCTGCCAGGGAGAAGTGTTTTTGATAGTCTCTGAGGCAAGCTCTTAGCACCGGGACGGGAAGGGACAGGAACTGACAATTAAATTTTCCCAGGAAAGGGGTGGGATACTCCACTAGATAAACTACCTCCTCCAGAAGCTCTTCGTCAAACAGTATTTTTGCCTGGGGGTGGTTCTCTCTCAAATGGCTAATCATGTCCTCAGTCTGTTTGAGTATAAGCTTCCTTCGCTCTTGTTGATCGACGATAACGTACCTTTTTTTCAGCTCGGAAAAATACTCCCTGGGGTTTCTTATGGAAAAGGTGGAGGGAGAGAGGTAAGGATGTCCCCTGGTCTTTCGGTCGGAAGGGACACTCGCCACCTCAAGTCTGATCACCTCTTCTCCAAAAAGTGCCATAAGAGAGCGGATGGGCCTTCCAAAGGAAAAATCCCCTTCACCCCACCTCATAGATTTGGGGAAGCTCAGAGATTTAATGAGCTGGACCAAGAGGTGCGGAAGGATCTTTTTGGTCCTTTCTCCTTTGATTTTTCTCTTAAGGTAGACGTAGTCCCCCTTTGTTAATTCTTCAATCCCCAGATCCTCCTTTTTGGCCCCCTTTGCCCTCAAGTATGCCCTACCTTCAGGAGTGAGCTGCCCGCTTTGGGTGAGGACTACGGACCTGGGAGGCCCCATCTCTTTCTCAGTTCTGTCCCTCTGATTGTCTGCCACTCCTTCAACCCAGAAGACCAACCTTCTGGAGCTGCCAAAGCTGCTCACCCTCTCATAATTAATGTGGGAGGTATCAAAGAGCTTCTGCCCTTGGGCTTTCAGTTGGGTGAGAGTTTTTCCCACGGCCAAGGGAGGAAGCTCCTCCACTCCTATTTCCAAAAGGAGGATTTTAGACACGGGATTCCTCTTTTTCCAAATAAAGGTGAGCGCATTGGTTAGCTAGGTAGCGCGTCCTTTTGATGAATTGCTCTCTCTCCGTCACTCCGAGAGCTCCCCGAGCATCCAATAGGTTTAACGTATGGGAACATTTGAGAACGTAGTCATAGGCGGGCAGATAAAGCCCCTTTGCCAGCAATCTTTTTGCCTCCTTCTCATAGATCCCGAAAAGCTTCCGCTGAGTGCTCGCCTGAACCTCCTCGAAATTGTAGCGGGAGAATTCTACCTCGGCCTCGTACTGGACATCTCTGTAACTTACCCTGTCATTCCAGCGAAGATCAAACACGTTGTCCACTCTCTGAAGACACATTCCAATTCGCTCCAGCCCGTAGGTGAGCTCCACAGGGATAAGTCTTAGGTCGAGACCCCCCATCTGCTGGAAGTAGGTGAATTGTGTAATTTCCATTCCGTCCAGTCTTACTTCCCATCCCACTCCCCACGCTCCCAGAGTGGGGGATTCCCAATCATCCTCAATGAATTTGATATCGTGGTGCAGCGGATCAATACCGAGTCTCTTTAGACTTTTGAGGTAGGTGGACTGGATATCGTCGGGAGAGGGCTTGATGATAACCTGGTACTGGTAATGAAGTCTTAGTCGGTTAGGATTGTCTCCGTACCTGCCATCGGTGGGACGACGTGAAGGCTCCACGTAGGCTACTCTCCAGGGTTTGTTGTCCACAACCCTGAGAAAGGTAGCCGGATTAAAGGTACCGGCTCCTTTTTCCACATCGTAGGGCTGGAAGATAAGGCAGCCTTGCTTTCCCCAGAATTTTTCCAAACTGATGATAATATCCTGAAAATCCACGCTGTATCTCGCTTAAATTAAGGGCCGAATTCTAACAAGGCACCCAAGAGTAGCGCTTGTCCTTGAATATCTTGGGTTTCAGAAATCCTATGTCGTTTGGCGCTAAATATTTTCGTCTTGAAGAAACACTTCTTATTTGTTTCTTAATCATTGTCTTTGTCTGGAATTCAGATGCTTCTATCTATTCTTATCATAATTATCACTAAACCTAAATCTTGTCAATTTAAGCTGGTCCTTAGCGGGTAAGATCTGACCGGGATGTAAGCACGCTTTCCATCCTGCTAGATGGGTGGATAAAACTCAAGTTTTGCGGGACTAAACCTACTTTTCTGGTAAAATTGTGAAAAGGCAATGCAGCCTACCAAGGGAGTTCCTACTCGAATGAAGGAGGGACCCAATGCCTGAAGCAGAATTTGAGCTTGAGGAGATCCAAGCCAGGATCAAACGTGGTAACAAAATGAGGACAACAGCTCTTTTGGTCTTTCTCGCCCTTATTTGTCTTGCCCGGTGGGGATGGGGACTTCCCTTACCTAACCGTATTATCATCCTAATCATCTTCTGGCTTGGCGTCAGCTCTGTCTATGGCCTCTTAGTGGGCGGACAAACCAGTGTAAAGATGATCAGGATGATTTACTCAAGGTACTTTCTCCTGGAGATGCTGATTTTGACCTTTCTTCTATATTTTCTGGGTTTGGGAGGCTGGATGGGTGCTATATTTTACATTTTTCCCATTATTTACGCTAACAGTATCCTGGGGAGAAAAGAGGGGCGTCTTATTACTTTGGTGGCAATTCTTTTTTATCTATTCCCGGTTCTTTTGGACTATTATCAGGTTCTATCGCATCGGCGCATATTCGCTACTTTTGACCCGGGCCTTTATCGGAATACTCCCTTTGTTCCGGTGAGCAGCCTGGTTGTCATCTGGGTGTTTGTTTTTGCAGGATATACCAGTTCTGTCTTTTCTGATATGCTGCGAGAGAGCAGTCGGGAGCTGCCGACCTCCTCGGCGGGTTAAGGTAGTCAAGGATCTCTCACGGAATCTTCCCGAAATAAAGGTGGATGCAACTCAAATAAGGCAGGCTTTTCAGAATCTTATTTCCAACGCTATCCAGGCCATACCTAAGGAAGGTAAGGTCAGCATAAGAACCTACTTAGAGCAAAAGCATCTGAATATCGCCGTTTCTGATACAGGAGAGGGGATTTCTAGGGAGAACCTGGACAAAATATTTCAACCTCTTTTTACCACTAAATCGAAAGGGATAGGCCTGGGGCTGACGGTAACCAAAAGGCTGGTTGAGGCTAATGGAGGGAGGATAGAGGTAAATAGTAAAGAGGGAGAGGGAACTACTTTCTACCTTAGGTTTCCTGTAACTGGAGAGGACGAGTAAGTCTTCCTAGCATTTATTTTCCTTAAGCTCCCCGGGCCACCGGACAAAGGGGATGGGAGGTGGTTTGTAAACGTCCCATTCTGTATCCTCCGTAGCTTGAGTGGCTGACCAGGGAAAGCCTTTTAGGAAATTACTCCAGAACTTCTCCTAAAGATTTGATTTTATTTTGAGTTTTATCATAGCAGAAGGTAGGAATGGGCAAGGTAGTGAAATCATTTGCCTCTCTCTGGAAATCCTTAAGCTGAGCGGTCTCCATGGTGATGCTATTGAGCAAGACCATATCCCTAAATTTTCTAGGGAAATGATATTCTTCGATCTTTTCCAGGACATCTCGATAACTCTCGGAACCACCAGCCCTGATGGCAGTATTCACCTCTCCTAAACCAGAATGGACCATTACTCTCAAGTTCATATTATGATAGGCCTTATCCACTCCTTCTAGAAGATTCTGAAAATAGTCCCGCCATCTCACTGCTCGTTGGGAATTCCACAAAGAGTCCCAGAAAATCCAAGTACAAGCAATAATAGCCATACCAGGAACCCCGCGGGAAACAAAAAGCCAGGGAAAACCGAGATGCACCAGCTTATACCATAGATACATAGGGTCTCTCCACATCCACTTCCCATAAACAGATGGTAATTCTCTAAGATAGTAGCTTATGAGAGAATCTTGTTGTCGGAAAGTATCTAAAAGAGCGTTTTGGATCCGCATCCCTGTTTCTTTCATTTTCTCGGAGCCGAGCTTTTCTGCGTTTGTGGAATTGAAACCAAGCAAGGCTTCCTTTTCTTCATCTCGGCCCACGTAGAGCACTGCTTCGAGGGGAAGATTTCTTCTTTGAATATTCTCAAAGGTTTCCGCCTGAAAGACAAGGGAGAGAACATTCTCTCCCGGACAGGGAATAACTATACCTCCTCCAGCTTTAGTCCGGAGAAGAAACATCTCTAAGTTGTTACCATCCACTCTCCCCGTCCTTCCTATCACTTTACTCTGAGAAATACTGCTGAGTAAAGATAAATTTTGATAGAGATTCCTTACGGCATAGATATTGTCAGGATAAGGCAGCCTCAGTGTGATATGAAAGAAGTTGATTATCCTTTCCCCTGTTCCCTTGGGAACAATTTTCAAAAGGAGACTATCACCGGTGAGTTGAGAGATCACATCCCGATAGGCTTCCTCCACTAATTCGTACGCTTCTGCTTTCCTTTCTTTTCTCTCTTCCCGCCGTCTCTTCTTGAAATAATCTCGCAAATACTGGTACTTACGCAAAGGTTCAGCCCGCGAGGGATCACTATCTAACCTCCTATAAATCTCTTTTGCCTCATTTAAGGCTTTTGCTAATTCTGTTTCTTCTCCTCTTTGCCAGAAAGAGGCAATGGTCTTTGTTGTTCGTCCCACTATCCTTAAGTGAAGATAATTTATGAAATTAGCCACAAGGGTCTGGGGACGAAGGAGAATGATAATCCAAAAGAACTTAAGGGCCAGAACCAGCATTAAATAGAGAAAGAGTCCTCGAAGACCCTCATTTCTTAAGCTCTTCCCTCTCCCACTGAGGGCCTCTTGAAAGTAAAGAGAACTAAAATACGCATGCTCCCTCGAAATGATCTCTTGAGTCAAATGGTGCAGCTCACCATCAGAAAGAGGAAATTCACTTTCTGGCTCAAAAATTTCATACTTCACTGTATACCATCCTCGATAAAATCTTCTGAAGAAATCCTCAGTCTTCGGGGTCCAGGCAAACCAGGCACCTCTTTTTCCTCGACCCTGATTAAATCCTGGAATAGCGAGCACCACTCTTCTCATATGCTTACTTTTTGCAGACCAACCAGGCATCTTTATTCACCTCCTCCAGATTTTTCTATATAACCTCCTGGGTTATCTCTGAGACAAAGCTCCGATAGCTCATAGAGTCCATAAAGAGCACCTTGGCTCTTACATCTCCTATTTCAATAAGAGAGGAAAAATAGGGATTTTCTTGAATTATTTCCGCCAACATCTGAAGAAGCTCCTGTCTTTTTTCTTGTCCTAATTCTCCCTTGATGATTCTCATTAATTTCTCAGTTGTATATTGGTGAAGCATTATTCTTTGAATGGCAGACCAGGCAGTTTCGAAACCTCTTAATTCAGAGATACTTTCAGGATCAGATAAGTACTTCCTAAACTTATCTGGATGCTTTCTCAAGACATCATATTCCTCCTTGATCATTTCCAGGGTATCCTCTTTTGTCTCTTCAACCCAACCCTTAAGCTCTTCAATTTCAGCCAGTCTTTCTTCTTTTTCTTCCTGTGTAAGATGGCTATCTTTAATCTTTGTCTCGTCTCTTTCTAGAGTTCTTAGAATCAAATCTATACCCGGACCTATCATCTCTGAATATGTCCCATACTGATAAGTCATCATCGGACTTCTAAAAATCTGAGACTTTATGATCTCCTCCATTCTTCCTTCATCCCAAAGCTTTTGAAAATAGGAACCAGAGAAAATTTCTTCCATTTCTTCCTCGTTTTCAAGATCTATTAAAGGACTTTTGCTAAAGTCAAAAAGTTCTCCTCTCCATTCCTGATCAACTATGGGAGTAATATCCCTTTTCAGCCTTTTTGTTCCTTTTCCGTCATAGTCATACTTAATCCAGGCTTCTCTATCTTTGGGAACAAAATCGAAGCTAATCTCGATTACCTCGAAATATCCTCCATATGCTCCGGCCAAGAAGCCTAATCCTTTCTTAAATAAAGTATCGATCGGGGCTCCAAATATCATATAAGCCTCAAATTTTTGGGGTTGAGTGAGGTCTATTTTGTGAGTATACACCAAGGGAGGAGGCATTTGCCAAAAGATTTCTTTATCGGGGAAAATGGGTAAACCTTCGCCAAATTCATATACTTTGACTCCTCTTGAGAAAATAGGAGCCTTCTGGGTAACGGTCTCTTTCACTCCCCATCTTAAGTAAGTAGTGACAAGAACCTCATCTGGCCCCAATGCTTTGAAGCTCAAGAGAGAAGCAAAGGCAAATAGAATTATGCCGGAAAAAGCAAAGCTTCCTTTAAGGCTTGCCCCAAAAAAACTAAAAGAATGAGAAAATTTCTCATAAACTTCCTTTGTGCTTATTCCTTGACAGAGGAGACGCTCTATTTTTAACCTCAACTCCTGGATTCTCTTTCTCTGTTGGCGCTCGGTCCTTATCTTAAGACGCCTGAAAAGAACTCCTTTGACCGCTTTCTCCCCTTCAAGAATATCTAGTTTTGCCTCCCCAAAGAGACGATAGAGCTTGTCATAAAAATCACTTAGATTTTCTCCTATTTCATGAGGAACATATGGATTGTCCCCAAAATGAAAGTTTCCCGTAATATTCCTTAACTGCTCAAATCCCTCCTCAATATTTTCTAAAAGTCTTAACCTTTCCTTTTTTTCTTTTGCTTTCTTTAAAGAATCGAATTTGAAATAGACTTGTTCGCGTATCCTCGACGTCTCACTCAAAAAATCTTTTAGATTCTTTGACTTTTCTCTAAAACCTTCTGCTAAGATGCTTAAGGCCAAATCAAAATTATGACCAAGAGTGGGAAAAATCTCCTCCCCAGATAAATTTGGTCTGGCTACTTTGAGGGGAACCATCTGAAAACCTTCCAGGTAGTGAAGAAGTAAATCATTTCTTAACTTGTCAAGCTTGATTATTGCTCCTTCAAGAAACTCTCCCCTTCTAGCTCTTTGGCTAAGATCTTCAAGAATTTCTTCAAAGCGCCCCCACCAATCCTGAGCAAAATCAAGGCTCACTTGATGCTTGGTTAAAATTTCTTCCAAAATGTTTTGCATGGCACCAATTTCTATAGGGACTTTTTCTTCTTGGGCCGGTACCTGAATATTTTTTAGGCACTTTTTTACTTCTTTGACGAAATACTGCCGAGAGCTCTTACCAAATTGGCCATAAATCTTGGTATATTGGGAACGGAAATTAGCTCGACCCCATCTCTTGGCACCTATGAAATTCTTTATGAAAGAAAGGGCGGGAACCAAAGCAATGACAATTCCTTGAAAAATCTTACCCACGGTCTCTCCCAGAATATTTTCCAATATAAGGCCTGCAGGAACCCAAAACCAGGGGAAATTAAAGGTTGTCCAGTAAATGAAGTAACCTACTCCACAGGCAGCTGTAAACCTTAAGAAAATTCTGAGTTTGTAGATACCCCAGAAATGAGAATCCTGAATTTCAGCATTGTGTTCAAATCTCTTAACTAGATCGACATCTTTTGGATCTGCTTTTTCTTCTGGGCTGAGGAGGACTCTTGAAATTCGAGGAAGGTCGGCTGGACCGCTGGATTTTTTATCATCTAGGAAGGCCTTAAAGCATTTTTCACTTAGTCTCCCTGGATCAGAAATAACAATACCCCCTTTGTTTTTATCAAGGGGATGAGGAATTTTGAAATACCCGATTGTATGGTTAATCATCTCTTTTATTTCCCTTATACCCCAGTCCAATCACTTGCAGTTGCGCCTCAAGGCTGGCTAAGGTCTGCTTAGCTCGAACCACCAGATCCTGCTGAAAACATTCCGTAGTTACTCCCTCAAAACCAAGTACGTCTGGTCCAAGCAGAATTTGAGGAATTCTAAACATCATCCCGCCAATGTAGATACTCTCATCAATCCTGATATCTCGTTCTACCCGAGGAAGAAAAAGGAAGGCTCGATCAAATTTTTCTTCCATAGTCCTTTGACCTAGCTCTCTTATTCTATCTCTGACTCTTACGATCTTCTGCGTGAGGGGATCATGCCAGAGTAGTTGTTCTCTATATATTGCCCCTTCTAAAGGATTGCGACTATTGATAAAACTCCTCAGTCTTCTCCACCAACCAACAGAACTCTCTAACTGGTTAAGATGGGCGAGTCTGCTATCCGTAATGTAGAGGTGGGCCATAAGAAGAACTCCTCCGTACGTAAAGGCTAAATCTGGCCAGTGAGTAAACTCACAGGTTTCGTGTGCATCATAAATCCAGGTTGCCTTTTTCCCTAGAGTTTTTCTGTAGTGAACCTGGTTGGAACGAGTCAGTACATCCTGTGCCTCAAGACTGTTTCTTCCCTGAGCGCTATTTCTGTCACCCAGACCCCAGGGATTGGGCAAACCTGGCTGAGCCCATCCTCCACCAAGAAGGGGAGCATTAACTCCCATTCCTTCTCGAGTTACCGCTCCACGAGTCTGGTTATTGAAGCCGGCTGGATCAACTATGGGGTCAAAAAGAATAGTTCCTTTCTCAAGAAGTCGGCGGCGGGTCTCACCAGGACGGGCTAACTGGATAATCCCTTCTAAAATGGCTCTGGCTAGCCGTGACTCTCCCCCGTGAGTGCTTCCTATAACCAGGATTCTAAACTTAGGATTTTCAGTGTTTCCTAACTGGAAAGTATACTTAGGAAGAATTTTCCCGGCCACGTTAAATCCATTTCCGCTATCAATATTTTCCACTTTATGAACTTTGATCTCACTATTTCCTTCTTTGGAACAAAGCTTGTTGATAGCTTCTACCTCCCCTAATTCTATCTTTAAGAACTTCTCAAAAGAGGCAGACTTTGTCTCGGCAATTTTTGCCTCAGTGATAGCATCAACATCTATCAAATTCGATTTGATCGGTGGACGCCAGGAACCAAATCTACCTTTTCGAGTAAGATAACCATCGATAATTCTATCTGCCTTGCCATCAACTCTTTTTCTTCTTCCTTCCTTCAAAAATCTAATTTGCTTCACCTTATATCTCACATCATCAATGAGTCCTAACATCACTCTCACCTCTGCAAATCTTTTTACATTACTTTTTAGCTTGTGCCTTTTGCCTTAGATAAATATTTAGAATAATACAGGTCATAGTATTCATCTTTCACCTCTCTATCTTTAGTAAACATTGAATCCTTTTCAATGCGAAGTTTTATATCTACAATTTTTGTACCGTATATTTTTTCAATATGATCTATCCAGGGAGAAACGGGGATGTATTCTTCCGTCACTTTGGGAGCAAATTCCTCGATCCAACGGTAAATGTACTTCCCTACAAGTCTTTCCCTTTTTTTTCGATATTCTTCCTGTTTTTCGAACCACTGAGAGGTAAAGTCTTCAGCCTTGTTAATAATAATACTCTCGCCTACTTTCAAAGGAATATCTTTGGCAAATTCATATGCTGGCCTCCAATCTCCAGTCTCAATCCCTTGAACTGAAAGCCGATCAAATTTGGCTTTATCTTCGTCCGAAGCAAGACTTCGCGGTACTGTCTCTCGAGTATATACAGTAAAGACCAACTGCCAGTCGACGTCGTATTCTTCAGCCAATTTTGCCAGGGTGTCACCATTCTTAATCTTATGGATTAGGAAAAGTCTCAGTTCAGTGATATCTTCTCCACCCAGCGCTTCTTCAATAGCTACCTCCCAAAGAGCCTCATTTTCCTCGGCCGTGACTCTCCTCAGGTCTCGGGCAAGCTCAGTATTTGACTCTGAATAATACTTAAAGAAAGGAATAAATTCTTCCTTTTTCACGTCCTCCCAGTGAATTTTGTCCCGTCTTAATCTTTCTTCCTGCCAGAGAAGGGAAATCAATTCAGGAGAGTCTTGGAAAAGATATCGCTGGTCAGTCATATACTCTTTTACTGTCGGCAAGATTTGAGTGAGATTTATTTTGTGACCGTCCAGTTTAGCTTTAAGCTCAAGATAAAACTCTTGGGCAATTTCGATATTATCCAGGAACTTCAAAGCTTCCTTTGCTTTGCTAGATAAGACTTCCGCATTCTGGGTGTTTACTGATAGTAAAGCGTACTCTATCACTCTTGGAGAAAGAGCTTGAAGATTGTTCTTTGCCAGGTAGTTATCAAACACTTGGGAAAGTTCTTGGCTAGAAAAATAGGGAGATTCTTCTGACATCTCTTTAGTCACTAAGTCCCATACACCTTTTTGGATATCCTCAGCTCTTTTCCTATCTGGTTCCTCCAGTGGATCCTCGTTGAATTTTTTTCTGACCTCACGAGTCTCCTTCTTCATAAATTCAACTTCGGACTGCCAGAAAGCAAGGGTAACATTAGACTCCAGCTGAGTTAAAAATAAACTGTAAAGACTCTGAAGGTGCCCGATACTGGCGAGAAATCTAAGATCTTCTCCCTGGGATGTCAAAAATTTCTTAAAACCCTGGGCAACTTTTTGAACTTCTTCTCTGTCACTATAAATCTTCTGGCGATTCTCAGATTCTTCTAGATTTCTTTCTACTTCCATTGAGCGCCGTTCATACTGGTAGACCTGATAAGCTCTTCGGTAAATTTCAAGTCTATCTTCACCAAAGATAAATCTCTGCTGAGATGCCTCCGGGCTGATATCTTCATTATAAGGAGACAAGGTTAATTCTTGAATATCCTTATATTGCTGGGCCAAGAACTCATACATATCTGGCCCCCCAAACCAATACCACGGAATTTCCTCTTTTAGATACTTCTTTATCTCTTCAGCAGTTTCAAAATGATAGCGATCCAAAAGAGTAATAAGAAAGTTCCTTCGGTTCAACAATTGAGAGCGTGCATAACTGATTCTCATAGCCAAATTCATTACTGGATAGCCTTCCTCTGTCCGAAGGAGCTCTCCAAATCTATCTGTTGTCTCTCCTCTTCTAATAATACTTTCTATGAGATGGGCCACTACTTCAAATCTATCTTTTGCCAAACGAACAAAAGGGCCAGCCTTTCTTCTTTCTTTGTTTATCTCGTCTAAATTAATCTCTTGGAAAAACTTCTCCCAGTCCTTAACTTTTATTTCTGTATCAACAACATAAGCCTGAACATAGTCTTTATCTTCTGCCTCCCCCGTAATCTCGTCCGTGGTATACATCGCAAATCTGGTGGTGACAACCTTTGTCTCATCCTTAATTGGCTCTTCCCTCACTCCTATCGAGGTTCCCAAGATTCTTGGCCATTTCCACATTCGAGCACTGTTGTCAGTTTTATTAACCAAGGCTCTTACTCCACCCGGCTCGTAAACTGCCACTACTGTTTGCGGCTCTATCTTGTTGATAAGCCATCCATCAGTGATTACGTAGGCAAGCACTAATATCAAAACTGTTAAGGCTATCCATTTCCCCCGTTTGGGAACTTCTCTTTCTTTTTCTAGCATCTTTCTCACGTCATTTTTGTCGGAATTGTTAACCCAGATTCGGTAGAGTAAGGCATCTTACATCAAAAAAGCATTAGATATGGTTTGCAAGATCCTTGTAAGGATAAAACTTAGAGAACTTGATGAAATACTGCTCCCCCAAAATTTCGCACCCGAGCGAACCATATCGGAAACTAGGATATAGCCGTCTTTTTGACTTACCTTGTATAGATCTGTTTTGGCCATTGTCGTGCCTCTTCCGGAAGGTGACGGGATAAGTCATAATCCAGATCTCGAGTAGGAACCAGAATTCGGCTACGGTATTTCATGGAGTGGGAACTCGAGGATGGTTTTCCTGTTATTCTGGCCTTTTGAGATTCCCCCGATAGTCTTTGAAGGTAGGAGTCGCTTCCTAATGACATACTGCTGATTTATTCTTAATTGATCTTTCCCTCCTAACTGGAAAGTCCTTTTGAGACTTCATTCTTTTTCGTATAGAAAAAAACCTTCTTTGGATTTTTCTCTCACCCTTGTTGCTTGAGAAAATTATGGTTTTTCAAAGCTGCCTGCGGAGAATTATCCGGTCTTTTTCAATAGCTTCAATCGTGTATCCATCAATCTTAGCTGCTTTTTTCACACTGACACGATAGTCTTCTTTGAATTGCTGGGCAAAACTAGCTGCTTCCTTCTTGTCTTTTGAGAAAACGTACTTCTTTCTCCAGAACCCCACTAACCGAGGGGCAAAAAGTGAGATTTCATAAAGCTCTTTGTTTTCTGGATTCTCCGCCTCAAGGATAATGTGTCTTTCGGTAACCGCTTCGAATTTGAAACCGTGCATATCTGCAGCTCTTTCTACCTCGGCTTTCTCTCCCTCAAGCGGGTAAAAGGTGGGTGGGTCTTTTCTCCTGGAGGGGGCTATCTCGAATCTTCTCCTGAGTCTACCAAAGTAAGATTCAAATACCAGCATTGGCTTTTGGACCGAAACTACGTAAAGCCTTTCGGTCTCTCCGGCTTTTTCCATCCTTATTTGCCACAGCCTTGCCTGTTGGTTTTCTTTCATTGAGCAAATTCGGCTGACTAATCTCTGACCATTGGTTTTCTGGATACCGAAGGTCCTGATTGAGAACTATTGTACCCCATTCCTTAATAAGAGCAAGTTGCGTTTGTTTTGGCTCCAACGATGCTGCACACTTCAAGTTTGTCTTTGTACCAAATCCAATCTTGATTACCCCTCTTGTCCCATCAGGGGGAATGCCAAGCTGGACCTCTTTTCTTGAAGGCACCCCAGATACGCTCAGGGTCCTGGAAGTCAAACCCGGGGACCAGCCATTTCCTTCACCAAAACCGGGATAGAATCAAGACTCTTAGAGCAGCCGGCCTATACACCAAAAGAAGTAATGCGAATGGTTGATTTTTTGTCTGTATCTTATACAATAAGCTAAAATTCTTACTATCGGGTAAGCCCAAGTAAAGGCTAAGAGGGAAAGATGGGGAGAGGGGAGCGACCTCGTCAGAGTAGGATTAAAAGATTCGTCAAGAATTTAATAAGAATTAATGATTCTCCCAAGAAGATTGCCCTGGGTGTTGCTATTGGGGTTTTTTGGGGAATTCTTCCCACGTTTGGATTTGCTATCCTCTTCTCGGTACCCACTGCTTTTCTCTTGAGGGCAAATAGACTCTCGGCCATTGTGGGTACTTTTGTCTCCAATCCCCTAACCTGGCCTTTTATCTATCCCCTTGGTTGGAAAATAGGCCAGCAAATTCTTGGGCTTCCCCCTGCAGATTTCTCGGAGGGTTTTTTCAGAGTGCAGAACCTTCTGAGCTTAGGTAAATCTCTCATAGTAGGGAGCTTAGTAGGTAACTTTCTTTTAGCCACACCTATTTCTCTTGTTTCCTACCTGGTGGTATTGATGGCGGTGGCTCGATACAGAAGAAGGCACACCTCGGGATCTGGTGGCTCATAAAGGTAGCTCTGTCTGCTTATCTTGGGAAGCTTTCTTGCCCAGATAATCCCAGAGTATCTTAGTTGCTTTTCTTCCCTGAGGAGTCCGGTCAATAAACCCCTCCTGAACCAGGTAGGGTTCGTAGACTTCCTCTACGGTGTCGGGTTCTTCGTTCGCGGCCATAGCCAGAGTTTTCAGGCCTACCGGCCCCCCGCCGAACTTATGGAGGAGTGTCTCCAGGATCTTTCTATCCATACCGTCCAGGCCTTTCTCATCCACCTCCAGTATCTCTAGGGCTTCCCGGGCTATGGATTGGTTGATGGTTCCTTCTCCCTTGACCTGGGCATAATCTCTCACTCTACGTAGGAGTCGGTTGGCTATGCGTGGAGTTCCCCGGGATCTGTGGGCAATTTCCCAGGCACCCTTTTTATCAATTTCCACCTTGAGAATGCGGGCAGAGCGCAGAACGATCTGATAGAGATCATCATCCTCATAAAAATCCAGTCGGCTGACCACACCGAATCTATTGCGCAGGGGTGAGGTAAGAAGGCCGGCTCTGGTGGTGGCTCCCACCAGGGTAAAATGAGGAAGGGATATTTTGACAGAGCGAGTTCTCACCCCCTTTCCCATGATGATGTCCACCTGAAAATCCTCCATGGCGGAGTACAGAACCTCTTCTACCTGGGCAGGCAGACGGTGGATTTCATCGATGAAGAGAACATCCGCATCCTCAATTTCTATATTTGTAAGGATCTTGGCCAGATCTCCCGGCTTGCTGATAGCTGAGCCACTGGTGCCTTGGATCTTCGTCCCCATCTCTCGAGAGATGATATGAGCCAGGGTAGTCTTGCCCAAACCAGGGGGACCGTAAAGAAGAGTGTGATCCAGGGCATCGCCTCTTTGTCTGGCGGCCTGGATAAAGATCTCGAGTTTTCTCTTTGTCTTGTTTTGTCCTACGAACTCCTCCATCTTCTGAGGTCGCAGGATGATCTCAAATCCGCTATCTTCCTGCTGTAGGTCAGGAGTAGTAATCTTCTCGGCTATATACATCTTAAGGCTTCTTTGATAAGCTCCGGTAGGTCCACTTCCTCTTTGAGGGAGGAGGTGGCTGTTCGAACAGCCACCTCAGCCTCTTTCTTGGTATATCCCAGGGAAATTAAGGCGGCAATAGCATCCTTTGCCAGGGCATCCTCAGCAAATCCTTCCGGCTCGTTGGCTTCTATCTTGTCGTTCAGTTCCAGAACTATTCTTTGAGCGGTCTTTCTTCCTATACCGGGGGTACGAATCAAAGTGGTAAGGTCCCCCTCCTTTACGGCCTTTTTAAATTCAGGGATACTCAGGCTAGAGAGCATACGCAGGGCCGATTTAGGGCCAATTTTGGAAAGACTGGTCAGGAGAAGAAAGAAATCCCTCTCTTCCTCTTTTAGGAAGCCGTAGAGAGATATCCCGTCATCTTTCAGGTGCAGATGAGTGTACAGATTTACTGCACTTCCCTCCGGGGGTAGAGCTGCATAGGTGGAAAGGGGAGAGTTCACTCTGTATCCCAATCCTCCAACCTCAACAATGACGAAGGTCGGGGACTTTGCAACGAGTTTTCCTTTGAGGTAATGAATCATTTTTGTCTTTTTCTTTGTACACTACTATAGCTAGGTCGGGACAAACCAAACCACACAGGCCGCACCCGGTGCAATTCTCCTCGTGACCAAAAACAGCGGGATGGTATCCTTTCTCGTTAAAAACAGTGTCCAGATAGATTAGATTCTTGGGGCAGAACCTGACGCAGTAGCCGCATCCCTTGCATTTCTTAGCATCTATCTTAATCGTGGAAATAGCGTCTCCTCCCCTTAGCGGTTGTCTCATGCTATCAAAAGCAAAGAGGTGAGTCAAGAATACGAATGGCGGGCCTTATCCCAAGGTTCCGATTTTCTCTCCCCTTACGCATTTTCTCATGGACTCACTTTTGGAGATTAAGGTTTCAAGGTTATTCTCGTTGATGATGGTGAGCTCAGGAGGAGGCTTTAGGGATGAAAGTTCTTCTTGCACTTTATCTTCCATGTTTCGGATTCCCTGCCTGAGGATTTTTTCCAGCCCTTCCTTACCGTCCCTATGAAATATCTCTCCCAGAATTCTGAGGGGCAAAAAGTCCGCAGATACACAAGCTACCTGAGCCGCCCTCAAAGCATAACGATTTCCATTGAAGGAGACAGCTACCCCTCCTTCTGTCTTTACCAATTCCAGGGCCTGGACATCGGTTATGCTGTCTCCAACGTACATGGTTTCAGAGGCTGCTGATCCGGTTTTTCTTAGTAAATCCAGGATGGCTTTTGCCTTTTCTTTCCCACCCAGCGGCTGAACTTCTTCCAGCATCCTGCCGCAGCTCATACCGGGGATCTCACGGAAGAATATCTCATCCAGTCTCGTTACGGTCTTTCTGGAAGGAGCAGAAAGACCGCTTCTATTCTTGACCCCAGAAATCTGGATTGGTGTCAGCTTGAGTACCTCATCCAGAAGCCGATTTAATTCGTCTGCCTCTTCGGGAGCAAGATGATACTTATCCAGATCCAGATAGGTGGAATATGTGTTCCTGAAAGGAAACTTTATCTTATCACACAGGGCCTGTACGTATGGCCTGTAGCTGGTGCTAATGATAAATGTCGGTATCTTTTCAGCAAGACGAGGAAGCATTCTTTCCGCTCCCGAAATGAGAAGAAGACCCCGACGTGAAAAATCGACGATCTTCTTGTTGGTAAGAGAGGCCGCTTTCAGAAAGGGAAGGATGAAACTCAGGGTATTACCTGCTCTGTATCCCTTCTTCCTGACAATATCAGCCAGAAAGTCATCGTATCGCGATATGAGGGAAAAAAAATCACCTCCTTGGGGGAGGAAATGCTGGCAGAGCTCCAGAGCATTGTCGTTTTTGGTGATTGGCCCCTCACAATCTATACAAATTTGTCTCATCCTTAGTTTCCATAGAAATCATTTTCGCACAGTTTGCATATTTCCCTGTCCACGCGAAGGCCAGGGATAACCTTTCCTTTTCGAAAGACTCTTTCTCCTATTACCTTGAGTTTACCCTCTGAGAGATTCTCGAGAGTATGAACCATAAGGGGAAGCTCTCTTTTTACTCCCTGCCTTCTAATTTCTTGAAAGAGAGGCTCGTTTTCCCCTTCCTCCTTCCGAATTTCCTGAAGGGTTCGCCTCTTTAACTTTTCATCCATTCTTTGCCACAGGAGGTCAAATCTCTCTCCCCGGATGCGGAATTGGCACCAGGTTATGGGCGGTCCGGCATCCAGCTCTGGAGTAACCAGATGCATCATTACCCCGCTATGGTCTGCTCTTTGCTCAATAAGTTTCCATATGACCTTCTGCCAGGTTCCCTTGGGTCCTCTGGTAGGGGCGGGATGGAGATTTATTATGGGGTATCTCTCGCACATTTCCCTCCCCACAATCAGCATGTAGCCAGCCAGGACGATGAGGGCCGGCCTGAATCTTTCAATTTTTTTCATTATTTCCCTGTCGTATAGCCGGCGCCAGTCCTCGGTCAAACGAGATCTTCCCGTTTTTTCCTCCTCAAGCCCTCTTTCTCTCAATTCTGGTCCAAAGCTCGAGGAAGAAAACGAGATCACCTGGATCCCCAAATCCTCCGCCAGTTCAAAGAAGAGATCACTTTCCCTGGCGTCTCCCCTCTCGCGGTTGCTGAAGACAAAAGATATTTTTAGATTAGACAGTTTCCCCTCTTTGATGTTGCCGTAGACTACTTGTAGAAGATCCCTGGCCGCTTTGTCCCTACCTGTAGAAAACCAACCGATCTCATACATCTTTAGTTTTCCTTATTTTACATCCTGCCCTTCCAAGATCTGGCTGAGGAGCCCGGCATCAGGGTATGATGAGCGCCCGTATCCGGCAACACTTAAGCCGGCCAGCCTGCCTGCAACTCTGGCACATCGAACTAGAGGTAAGCCCTTAAGCAATCCTGCCAGAAAGCCCGCCGCATAGACGTCTCCCGCTCCGGTACTGTCCACCACCCGGGTTTTGACTGCAGATATTTCGAGCTCCACGTCTCTAGATAGTATGTAGGATCCTTCCTCTCCTAAGGTGCAGGCGATAATCTTTATGCCGTATTCCAGCAGCTCTCTGGCCCCTTCCTTGTAGTTTTTGCCGGTGAGGGTTTCTATTTCTCTGCCCGAGGCAAAGACGATAAAGCAGCGCTCGAGGAGTGGAGAAAGCTCCTTTATGCCCCGAGTGGCATGAGGCTCTCCCGGGTCAAGGCTTATTTTAGCCCTGGTCCCAGCAGCAACTTTTCTCTGCATCTGAAAAGGTATCCTGCCCAAAAAGGAGCTCATATGCAGGAATTCAGCCTTATTGACATAATCTATATCTATTTCAGAGTAGGAGAGGCTGTCGTTGGCACCCGGAAGAATAAGAATGCTTCTATCTCTTTTCCTTCCTAAGAGAACAATACACAGTCCAGTTCTTGCATTGCGAGCCACTCGGCTAGTATCTACCCCCGCTTCTCGGAGGTTCTGGAGGAGGAAGTCCCCTTCTTCATCCTGACCCATTTTTCCTACCAGTCCTGAGGAGACGCCCATCCTGGCCAGGGCGTATACTGTGTTTGCTGCTGATCCTCCCCCGCTTCTTACTCTAAGCTTTCCCTTTCTCTCAAGATACCCCAAGAGATCTCTGAATTCCTCGAAGCTTCCCACTCTTTCTCTACCCGCTTCCAGTCCCAAAGAGGTAAGATCTGTCTCATAGATCAGGTCCACATTCAGAGCTCCCAGTCCTATCACATCCGTTGGCATTTTTTCGGCCCCCGAAAGGATCATAGTATCATCAGACTCTGGCCTGGTCAACCAAAAGGCTTCTGGAGCTTTCCCGACATTTCTTGACATCGCCTATTGATGCTTGTAACATACACTGGCACGTGAGCTTTGAGGAACTGAAGAGGGAAGAACATGGCAGAGATAAAGTTTGGCACTGATGGATGGAGAGCGGTCATTGCTGAGGATTTCACTTTTGCCAACGTAGGCAGGGTAGCTCAGGCTGTAGCTGATTATTACAAAGAGAGGATGGGAGAAAAAGGGTTGGTGGTGGGGTATGATACCCGCTTCCTTTCCAGGGAATTTGCAGAGCTTGTAGCCGAGGTTCTGACTGCGAACGATCTTCCTGTTATTCTTTCTCGGCAAGACCTTCCCACCCAGTGTATTTCTTTTGCCATTCAGACAGAGAAACTAGCAGGAGGAATTATGGTAAGCGCCTCTCATAATCCCCCTAAGTTCAACGGGATAAAGATCAGGGAGTCCTACGGGGGATCGGCTCGTCCCGAGGTGACTCGTGAGATAGAGGCCCTCTTAGGTAAGAGCCGGGTTAAAAGAGTACCTCTGGAAGAGACCGGAAAAAAGGGGCTCCTGAAGCGAGAAGATATTACCGAGGGGTATCTGGAGAAAGTTAAATCCTTCCTGGATTCGGATCTAATAGAAAGGGCTCATCTTAAGGTTGTCCATGATCCTATGTTCGGAGTGGGTGACGGCCTCATAGAAAAGATTCTCGAAACATCCGAGTGCAAAGTCCTCACTATTCACCACAAATATAACCCTGGATTCGGCGGACTGGCCCCGGAGCCTATAGAGGAGAACCTGGAAGCTCTCAAAATTAGGGTTAAGGAGGAAAAGGCGGATCTGGGATTGGCTACGGATGGGGATGCTGATCGGGCAGGAGTAGTGGATGATAAGGGAAGATATCTCACTCCCCACCAGGTCTTCTCCCTCCTTCTTCTTTGTCTAGTGGAGGGAAGGGGCCTGAGGGGAGGAGTGGCCAAGACCGTATCGCTGGGTTATCAACCCGAAAGAATTGCGCACGATTTTGGTCTTTCTCTGGATGAGGTCCCGGTAGGCTTCAAATTTGTATGTGATAAGATGTTGGAAAAGGATGTTCTCTTTGGGGGTGAGGAGAGTGGTGGGTATGGTTATCGAGGCCATCTTATGGAAAGGGACGGTATTCTTTCCTGCCTTCTTTTCGTAGAGATGCTCACCCGTCTTGGGAAGCCCCTTTCCCGAATCCTTGAGGAAATGGAGGCCAGGTTTGGAGCGTCTTTCTTCAGGAGAGTGGATTTCGAGAGGTCAGGAGTAGACAAGGAAAAAATGATAAAGGCTCTTTCTTTGTCTTATCCTTCTTCTCTGGGAGGAGTGCCGGTGGGGGAAGTGAAAACCCTGGATGGCATAAAATTCGTTATGGATGATGGAAGCTGGCTTCTTATACGTCCCTCGGGTACCGAACCCAAGGTAAGGGTTTATGCCGAGGCACCAGGTGAGGCTCAACTCAGGCGAATCGTCGATGAGGGAGTTAAGATGGCTGAGAGGGCTGTTTGAAGCTCTGGCATCTGTTTTCGCTTTCCTCGACACTCGGGAGAATTCATTATCCATCGGAAGGGGCAGGCAAGATTTTCCAAGATCATGTATGAAGATCTAATAATTGCTGGTTTTGGAGGACAGGGAATTATCTTCGCCGGAAAACTCTTGTCCTATGCGGGATTAAGGGAGGGCAAGGAAGTAACCTACTTTCCTGCCTATGGAGCGGAGATGCGTGGGGGCACCGCCAACTGTACCGTTGTCGTCTCCGACAGCCCCATTTCTTCTCCCATTGTCTCTCGTCCCAAGAATGCTATTATGATGAGCTATCCGTCCTATGTAAAGTTCCTCCCAAGAATTAGTCCGGAAGGAAGAGCGGTCGTCAACTCATCTCTGGTCTCTGACAACTTAGGCCGGGAGAATGTAGAGGTTATCCGGATCCCGGCCAATGAAATTGCTGAGGAGATAGGAAGCTCCCGCATAGCCAACATGGTCATCTTGGGAGCCTGGGTCAAGAAATCGGGAATACTATCTCTTGAGAGTCTCGTTCTATCCCTCGGACAGGTCACCTCTACATCTAACAAGGACCTTTTATCTCTAAATGAAGAAGCCCTGAGGAGGGGATCTCATTTTGTCTCATCCGCTGGCTAGGTCCTTCCTGGATTACCTCCAGGTTGAAAGGGGTCTTTCCCCTCATACCATAGCAGCTTATAGGAGGGATCTTTCTCAGTTCATGGCCTGGATCGGGAACGATGTCGCCAAGGTGGACTCGGCTCAAATTGGCAAATTCTTAGGAATCTTGCGGGAAAAGGGCTATCAGTCCTCTTCCATCAGTCGGAAACTCTCTACAGTAAGAATGTTCTACAAGTTCCTGCGTCTGGAGGGTAAGGTCAAGAGGTTCCCTCTGGAGGGAATAACCTCTCCTCGCTTGGGAAGAAAGCTGCCCGCCTATCTTTCCGAGAAGGAAATAAGCGATCTTTTGAGTGCTCCCTCCACCAAAGGTCCTCTACTGGACTTGAGGGATAAGGCTATTCTGGAAGTTTTATATGGGGGGGGCTTGAGGATTTCGGAGGCGGTCAACCTTAATATTAGCGACCTGAACCTCAAGGGGGGCTGGGTCCGGGTAATGGGTAAAGGGGCCAAAGAGCGCATGGTCCCTTTGGGAAGAGTCGCATGCCGGTGGGTCAGAACTTACCTCAAGGCAAGGGATAAGGAGGCGGATGGTAGGGCAGTTTTGTTCTGCAATAGATATGGGATGAGACTTTCCCGGCAGGCCTGCTGGAAGATAACCAAGAAGTGGGCTAAACGCGCCCGGATAAACAAACCCATCTTTCCCCACGCTTTAAGGCACTCCTTCGCCACCCATCTTCTGTCGAGAGATGCTGACCTTCGCTTCATTCAGGAGATGTTGGGTCATAGTAATGTTTCCACTACCCAGATCTATACCTTTGTAACGGGGGAGCGTTTGAAGAGGATCTACAAAAAATATCATCCGCGGGCTTGAGGGCTCGGGAAGGAACACGAAGTTCTTGAAGGTTATTACCACCCATCCAGGCATGGATTTTGATGCTCTGGCCTCACTGGTGGCGGCTAAGAAACTATATCCTGAGGCTAGGATATGTTTTCCCAGTTCCGTTTCCAGTGAGGTCAAACAGTTTATGGCCGTCTACGGGGATATCGTAGCTCACGTGTTGCCCGAGGAGATAGAACTTTCCAAGGTGAGCGAGCTCATCCTGGTGGATACACGGTGGATCACCCGCATAGGTTCTTTCGGGAACCTTGTGGGAAGGAAGGGTGTGAAGATCTACATCTACGATCATCACCCCCCTCATCCTAATGATATCCATGGGGATGGTGGACTCTGCCGGGAGACAGGAGCAACGGTGAGTATTCTCACACGAATTCTCAGGGAGAGAAAAATCTCTATCACCCCTATTGAGGCAACTCTCCTCATTTTAGGTATTTATGAGGATACAGGTTCTTTGGGTTTTACCTCCACCACTACCTTGGATCTGGAGGCGGCGGGTTTTTTGCTTTCTCAAGGGGCGAACCTCGAGCTCATCTCCAGTTTCTTGAATAGGTCCCTGACAGAAAAACAAACGGCTCTTTTGAACGACTTCATAGAGAGGGCCGAGAAGCGAATCATAAACGGAGTAGAGGTGGTCATCATTGTTGCTGAGGTGGACGAATTCGTGGGCGGTCTTTCCCTTCCTCTTCATAAGTTCATTGACCTTAAGAACCTGGAGGTTGTCTTTGCTCTAATTAAGGCGGGAGAGAGAATCTATATCATTGCCCGCAGTCGAATTTCGTCCGTCAATGTCAATGAAATCCTTTCCTCTCTGGGAGGGGGTGGTCATAATTTTGCTGCTTCTGCTTTGATCAAAGAGCAAGACATTAAGGAGGTGGAAGAGAGGCTGCATCATCTTCTCAAAGAGAAAATAAGACCCCGACAGACTGTGAGAGATGTCATGAGCTCTCCGGTGAGATTTGCCTCTCCCTCAACTTCCCTCAAAGAAGCTAAAGATTTGATGAGAAAACATGGAATACTCACTCTTCCCGTGCTGGAGAAAGGAAGGTTGGTGGGGATTATCTCCCGGGAGAAAGTAGATCATGTTATGGCTCACAATTCCGGCAGGGCCCCTGTAAAGGGTTACTTTTCTCCTAAGGCTTTCACTTCCCCTCCTCACCTTTCCATAAAAAAGGCTCAGGAGATTATGATGGAGGAGGAAACCAGGACTTTGCTGGTTCTGGACAATGAAGACCTGGTAGGGATCGTCAGCGGACCAGATCTCCTCCGTGCCTTTCATGAAGGCACTCAAGGTTCAAGCTATTTAGAATCTCACCCTCACAAAAATGATCCTCCGGGGCCGAGAGAGCCGGAGTTTTCTTTTGCTGGTCTTCCAAAAGACAAAGTTCGCCCGAGAAGCATCTCGGGAAAAAAAGGGCAGCTGGTGAAGGATCTTTTGGAAAAGAGGGTCCCCAGGAAAATCCAAAGAATCTCAGAGCAGGCAGGCAAGGTAGGGCAGAGAATGGGCTTCAGGGCTTTCATTGTCGGGGGATTTGTGCGAGATCTTTTGCTGGGAATAGAAAATCTGGATGTGGACCTAGTAGTTGAAGGAGACGGCATTAAGTTTGCGACAGAGCTAGCCAGGCAGCTAGAGGGTAAGCTCAAGAGGCATCGGGGATTTGGTACCGCCACCATAGTCCTTCCCGATGGTTTTAAGCTCGATGTGGCCACTTCCCGCAGTGAGTCCTATCCCTTTCCCGCAGCCTTGCCTCGGGTGAAACCTGCCCCTCTTTCAGAGGATCTGGCCCGTCGGGACTTCACTGTGAATACTATGGCTGTCGATATTAGCCCTTCCAGCTTTGGCCTCCTGATCGATTTTTTCGGAGGACAGGAAGATATCAGGCGAAGGCGGGTCAGGGTACTGCATTCACGCAGCTTCATTGAGGACCCTACCAGAATATTTCGGGCCATAAGGTTTGAGCAAAGGTATGATTTCCAGATAGGTAAGGAGACCGAGAAGTTGATTCAAGATGTGCTGAAAGAGAAAATCTTCCATCGGCTGAGTCGAGACAGAATTCGCGAGGAGCTTATTCAAATCCTCAAGGAAGATGAACCGGAGAAAGTTATCAAGAGACTCCAGGACTTCGGTATCCTTAAGACTATTTATTCTAAGATCGAGTTCAACCATGAAAAGGAGAAGGAATTTAACTACCTGGTGGATGTCTTTGCCCACTTTGAGGTTGTTTCCAAGGAGGAATCAAAGAGGTGGCTGATCCGACTACTCGTTCTCCTGGAGGATTTGGATGAGGAAGAGGTGAGGGATTTCTGTCGGCGATATAGATTTACCCGAGAGGATCGAAATGCGATAATTAGCGGAAGGCTCTCATCTGAGAGACTAATAAAATCCCTGAGGAGTCGCAAAGCTCTTAAGTCCAGTTTCATCTATTCCCTTCTCGAATCTGTCCCTCAGGAGGCTCTCCTATTCACTATGGCTAAGGCTACGGAGAAACTGGTGAAGAAGCGAATACTTCTCTATCTGACCCGCCTCAAGAATGTAGAGATAGAAGCGGGGGGAGATGACCTCAAGAGTATGGGATATAAGCCCTCTCCCCGATTTACCCAGATTCTGGAGGAGGTGAGAAGGGCAAGGTTAGATGGACTGGTAAAGAACAAAAAGGAAGAAATTAAGTATATTGAGGAAAAGTTCCCCCTCAAGGTGAGAAAATGAGGATCGTAGTGCTACTATTTTCCCTTGTTGTGCTTCTCTTTTCCATAATCATACACGAGTGTGCTCATGGGTTGGCGGCTGAGCGGCGTGGAGACCCCACGGCCAGAATGCAGGGGCGGATTACCCTCAATCCCATTCCCCATCTGGACCCTATTGGCTCCATTCTTCTGCCGGGAATAATGATTCTTATGAGTCTTTTTGGGGGCTCTCTCTTTATGTTCGGGTGGGCCAAGCCAATCCCCATTAATCCCTACAATCTCAATAATCCCAAGAGGGACATGATGTGGATAGGCCTGTCCGGTTGTGCAGCTAATTTTGGGATTGCTCTGGTGCTCTCCCTCTTGGCCCGGATTCTCGTAACTACCACCGTTTCTCTCGGGGCAGTCATTCTTTTCTTTGGGGTGAGCATCAATTTGATACTGGCATTTTTCAATCTTATCCCCATTCCACCCCTGGACGGTTCCAAAATTCTCACCGGAATTCTACCCGAGCGTTATGCTTACACTTTTAGTCGCATCGAACCCTTCGGGTTCATAATTCTGTTTATTCTTCTTTTGGGAGGAGCGTTGAACTTTCTGTTCCTTGGCGTGGCGCGATTAGCGGCTATCTTAACGGGAATGCCATTCTATTTCTAGATCTAGTCCTCTCTCTCCTCTCACGATTTCCCCCACACCCGTAAGCCTTCTCTTCTTGGGAGCTGAGGGTTTTGAGGATGGAATTCTCGTCCTGGGGAGGGGAGTCCCACGATAAGGAAAACTACCTTATACCTCAGCAGTCTTTTTGACCTCAAAGATATGCTTGGTTTGCGGATGGACTTCTAGGGGGTAGTTTCCGGAAAAGCAGGCCGTACAATAGTCCTGGGGTCTTTCCACGCAACTCAAAAGACCCTGCAAGCTAAGATATCCCAGGCTGTTTGCCCCAATGATTCTCCTTATTTCTTCCACGCTGTGAGAAGAAGCAATCAGCTCCTTCTGCACCGGAGTGTCGATGCCAAAAAAACAGGGACAGCGGATAGGGGGAGATGAGATGCGAAAATGAACCTCTTTCGCTCCTCCTTGCCGAAGGATACGAATTATCTTTTTGCAGGTAGTGCCCCTGACAATAGAGTCATCTACCAGAACTACTCTTTTTCCTTGAAGGACATCTCTTATGGGGTTGAGCTTGATTTTGACCTCCATGTCACGGGCGAACTGGGCCGGCTGGATGAAAGTTCTGCCGATATAGTGATTTCGGGTGAGCCCTACTCCCCAGGGAATCTTGCTCTCCCGGGCATAACCCAGTGAAGCTATCATTCCGGAGTCAGGAACACAGATGACGAGATCTGCCTCGCCGGGATGTTCCTGAGCCAGCTTTCTTCCCAGTCTTTCCCTTACCTGGTGCACCGCCTCGCCGAAGACAATACTATCGGGCCTGGCAAAGTAGATATGCTCGAAGATGCACTGAGCTAATTTAGTAGAGGGAGCGATCCGCAAGGATTCGAGTCCCTTCTCAGTAATAGCCAGCATTTCTCCCGCTTCAACCTGTCTGAGGTATTTAGCCCCCAGTAGGTCCAGAGCACAGGTCTCTGAGGCCAAAAGATAGCTTCCCTTGAGCTTACCTATCACCAGAGGTCGAAAGCCGTGGGGATCTCTCGCCCCAATCACCTCATGGTTGGCAAGGAGGAGTAAGGAATAAGCTCCCCTCAGTCGTCTCAGGGCCTGAAGAAGGGCCTGCCTTTTTCCCTGAGTCTGACTGAGCTTGGTTAGAAGATGGACGATAACCTCGGTATCCATGGTGGATTGGAAGATAGAGCCCTGAGATTCCAGCTCCTCTCTTAGCTGTCCCGCGTTGATGAGAGTACCGTTATGGGAGAGGGCTATTCCTTCACCGAAGAAGCTGATAAGCAAAGGTTGGATATTAGTGGAGGAAGGGGAACCTGTGGTGGAATAACGGTTGTGTCCAATGGCCAGTCGGCCAGGGAGGGACTTGAGAGTTCTTTCATTGAAAACTTTCTCTACCAGGCCCGCACCTCGATGGATAGCTAAACTAAATCCATCCGAGACCACGATACCTGCGCTCTCCTGCCCCCGGTGCTGCAGGGCAAAAAGTCCCAGGTAAGTGAGTTTGGCAGCCTGAGGGTGACCACATATCCCGAAAATTCCACATTCCTCATGCAAAGCAAAAACCTCCTTAGTCCCCAGTATTTTATTAATTTACCGCCTTATGTCAACTTCTTAACTCATCTTTCCTTGGCTCAGTGTAACCTTGGGGCGAAATCTCATCCCTTTTCAAAACTCACATCTTCGGCATAATTGACAGAAACTACAAGATCTTCTATTTTGGAGCATCAGGAATCTGGAGAGATCCTCATGCGCGTCTCTTTCAAACACCTGAAGAAGATGGTGGACTTCCCCTATTCTCCAAAGGAACTGGGCGAGCGATTGACCAATCTTGGTCTGGAGGTAAGGAAGATAGAACCCTTTGGACGACTAGATAAAGTGATAGCAGGAAAAATCCTGACCATTGAGAGGCATCCTGAGGCTGATCTGGTCAGTATGGCTAGAGTAGATATTAGCGGAAGAATTCTTTCCGTAGTATGCGGTGCACCAAACATAAGGGAAGGACTGATGGTTCCGGTGGCTCTGGAGGGAGCCAGACTTCCTGGGGGAGTGAGGGTAGAAAGGAGAAAGGTGCGAGGAATTGAATCGATGGGCATGCTTTGTTCAGAAGAAGAGCTGGGTCTGGGGAAGGATCGATCGGGGGTTATGGTTCTTCCGCAGGAGTCTCCCCTGGGTCAGAACCTATCCCAGGCTCTTGAGCTGGAAGATGTGATCTTGGATCTTGAGATTACTCCTAACCGGGGAGACTGTCTGTCCGTCATAGGAATATCCCGGGAAATAGCTGTTCTCACCGGATCCCGTCTCGCAGTTCCCTCCTCCTCTCTGAAAAAAGGAGAGAAAGGTTCACCTCGTATTATGAATATTCAAATCCAGGATCCACGTCTTTGCCCTTATTACACCGCTCGCCTGATAAGGAATGTGAGAGTGGGGTCTTCTCCTCTGTGGCTTTGGCGATATATCCTCATCTCCGGAGGAAAACCCATCAACAGTGTGGTGGATATCACCAATTATGTCCTCTGGGAGATGGGTCAACCTCTTCATGCTTTCGATTATTCCATACTCAAGGACAGAGAAATCATAGTTCGGCGGGCAAAGAAAAAGGAAACTCTAATTACCCTGAATGGCATAAAAAGAGGGCTGGACGAGGATATGCTGGTTATTGCCGATTCCAAGAGTCCAGTAGCCCTGGCTGGTATCATGGGAGGAGAAAGTACCCAGGTCCAGAGCCAGACCCGGGATGTTCTTCTTGAGGCAGCTTATTTTGATCCCATCTCCATTCGACGGACCTCCCGCCGTCTGGGTTTAGCCACAGAAGCATCCTCGCGATTTGAGAAGGGAGTGGATCCTCTTATGGTAAGAAAGGCTCTGGATAGAGCTTCTCTTCTCATCCAGGAGATTGCAGGAGGGAAGATAGAAGAAGCCCTGTGGGAGGAAGGTAGAGTTCCCTGGAGGAGGAGGAAGATTTCCTTCCGTCCATCTCGGGCTCGGCGTATTCTCGGCAGGAGGATAGCATCTGGTGAAATGAAGAGAATTATTACAGGGTTGGATTTCGACGTGGAAGGAGACAGAACCTGGAAAGTCTGGATTCCTTCTTTCCGCAATGACGTCAGCCGGGAGATCGACCTCATTGAAGAAGTTGCCAGAGTTTATGGATATGACCGAATAGGTAAGGAGCTTTCTTCTCTGGGAGATGGGGAGCCTCGTGAGGACAAGGAAGAGAGGACTAGGGAAAAGGTCCGCCAGACTCTGAAAGGACTAGGCTTTTTTGAAGTTATGGGGGTGAGCCTGAGTGGGGAGGATGTCTTCAGAAAGGTTCAGTTGCCCCTGAAGATGGGCATCAGGGTGACAAATCCTCTTTCCAGCCAACAGGAAATACTGGCTACTCACCTTTTTCCGCATTTGCTGGAAATCGCCTCGTACAACCTCAATCAGGGAGAAAGCCAACTGAGGATTTTTGAGCTGGCCGATGTTTTTCAAAAAACTCGGCACCTGGAGAAAAACCTCGCCTTGGCGGGTCTCATTCTGGAACTCAGTTTCGATTTTCTTTCTTTGAAGGGGATAGCAGAGACTCTGCTTGAGGGACTCAATATTGAAGGAGTAGAATTCACCTCCTGCTCCTGCTCTTATCTTTCTCCTAAGGAAAGCCTCTTGATAACAAAAGAGGGACTGACTCTGGGTGCGCTCGGTCGGCTCAACCAGGACATAGCCGACAACTTTGAGGTTCCCTCGCCCATCTATCTATTTGAATTTGAAGTGGATAGTCTATGTTTTCACTCCCGTCCCATTCAAAGATTTGTGTCACTGCCTAGATTCCCTGCTGTGGAGCGAGACCTTTCCCTGGTGGTCAAGGAAGAGGTCCCGGCCCAGAAGGTCAAAAATTGCATTATTGAGAGTGGAGGAGAATGGCTGGAAGAAGTGAAGCTCTTTGATCTGTACCGAGGAGGCTCCATTCCGAGCGCTCACAAAAGTCTTGCCTACTCTTTAACTTTTCGCTCATCGCGTCGAACTCTTACCGATGATGAAGTGGATAGAATCCAGAAAGAAATCCTGCATTCGTTAAGAAAAATGGGGGTTTCCCTGCGGCAGGAATGAAGGTCCCGTTTTGCTGGGATTCGTTTTCCCTCTCGCTTGAGGATTCTCTTGGCGAGGCAGAGTCTCGAGAAAAAGTCTTTCAGGGAGGTGGACAGTAAGAGATGGTTTTAGTATAATCTAATCAGAAATTCCTCTTGAATTAAGGCAGGAAGGCAAAACATGATGAGGCCTTGACAGGGGGACAAGTTAGTGTATAATATCTATTGCTCTTTGAGAATAAGGTAGAGTAGGCAGTCCAAATATGCGTCAATCAACTTTACTGAGAGTTTGATCTTGGCTCAGAATAAACGCTGGTGGCGTGTTTTATACATGCAAGTCGAGCGGAGATTAGCTCGCGGTTAGAGGAGATTTATCTGTAGTCTCTATGGATGATGATTCTTTGACTCAGGCTAATCTTAGCGGCGGACGGGTGAGTAACGCGTGGATAATCTACCCTTGAGTGGGGAATAACTTTCCGAAAGGGATGCTAATACCGCATAATGTTATTCCACCTCGGTAGGATAACCAAAGTTAGACTCTTTGAGTCTTTCGCTCAGGGATGAATCCGCGTCCTATTAGCTAGTTGGTGAGGTAACGGCCCACCAAGGCGACGATGGGTAGCCGGCCCGAGAGGGTGTTCGGCCACACTGGGACTGAGACACGGCCCAGACTCCTACGGGAGGCAGCAGTAGGGAATCTTCCGCAATGGGCGAAAGCCTGACGGAGCAACGCCACGTGGACGATGAAGGCCTTCGGGTCGTAAAGTCCTGTCAGAGGGGACGATGGTTGATCTTCGGATTGACTGACGGTACCCCCAGAGGAAGCTCCGGCCAACTACGTGCCAGCAGCCGCGGTAATACGTAGGGAGCAAGCGTTATTCGGATTTACTGGGCGTAAAGAGTGCGTAGGCGGTTGGGTAAGTCAAGGGTGAAATCTCTGCTCTCAAGGCAGAAACTGCCCTTGATACTACCCGACTCGAGGACAGGAGAGGGAAGTGGAACTCTGGAAGTAGCGGTGAAATGCGTAGATATCCAGAGGAACGCCAGTGGCGAAGGCGGCTTCCTGGTCTGTCCCTGACGCTGAGGCACGAAAGCTAGGGGAGCGATCGGGATTAGAGACCCCGGTAGTCCTAGCCGTAAACGATGGGTACTAAGTGTGGGGGGAGCATTACTCTCCGTGCTGAAGCTAACGCGTTAAGTACCCCGCCTGGGGAGTACGGTCGCAAGACTGAAACTCAAAAGAATTGACGGGGGGCTGAACAAGCAGTGGAGCACGTGGTTTAATTCGACGCAAAGCGAAGAACCTTACCAGGACTTGACATGCTGGTAGTAGCGACCTGAAAGGGAAGCGATCTTTATCTTCGGATAGGGAAGCCAGCACAGGTGGTGCATGGCTGTCGTCAGCTCGTGCCGTGAGGTGTTGGGTTAAGTCCCTTAACGAGCGCAACCCTTGCCTCTAGTTGCCATCGGGTAATGCCGGGCACTCTAGAGGGACCGCCGCCTTAAAGCGGAGGAAGGTGGGGATGACGTCAAGTCATCACGCCCCTTATGTCCTGGGCTACACACGTGCTACAATGGCCATTACAAAGAGAAGCAAAGGAGCGATCCAGAGCGAATCTCCAACAGTGGCCCCAGTTCGGATTGTAGGCTGCAATTCGCCTGCATGAAGTAGGAATTGCTAGTAATCGCGGATCAGCTACGCCGCGGTGAATACGTTCTCAGCCCTTGTACACACCGCCCGTCACACCACCTGAGTTGGTTGTACCCGAAGACACCCAACTAACCGGCTTGCCGGAGGAAGAGTGTCCAAGGTATGTCTGGCAAGGGGGATGAAGTCGTAACAAGGCAGCCGTACCGGAAGGTGCGGCTGGATCACCTCCTTTCAAGGGATAAAGAAGATTCGAAGAGAATCCAAGCTGCCTGCTCTACCCTGATCTTTTGTGGATAGAATGTACTGCCAGCAATTTTTCCTGAAAAGTTGCTGGGCTCATAGCTCAACCGGTTAGAGCGCTGTCCTGATAAGGCAGAGGTTCCTGGTTCAAGTCCAGGTGAGCCCACCAAGTGGGCTCTTGACCTGGAGAGCGGGTAGCCCTTCGCTTTGAAATGGAGCACTTCAAAGAGATGGGGATGTAGCTCAGTTGGGAGAGCGCCGCTTTTGCAAGGCGGAGGCCGGCAGTTCGAATCTGCTCATCTCCACCAGGAAAAGTAGCTGGTTGTTTGTTAGACTTGCTCTTTGACAACTGCATAGGAAAAGGTTACTCATTGTCAAACTACTAAGGGAGTAAGATGGATACCTTGGTACCGGGAGGCGATGAAGGACGTGGTAGGCTGCGATAAGCCTTGGGGAGTCGTCAAACAGACTTTGATCCAGGGATTTCCGAATGGGGTAATCCAGTGTGGGTAATGCCGCACTACTTACATCTGAATCTATAGGATGTAAGAGCGAACCGGGGGAACTGAAACATCTTAGTACCCCGAGGAAGAGAAAGCAACCGCGATTCCCTCAGTAGCGGCGAGCGAAAGGGGAAGAGCCCAAACCGAATGAGTGTCAAGCCTGTGGGCGTTGCTCATCCGGGGTTGGAGGTCTGGTGAATGCCAAGCCACAGCGAGGCGGAAAGAGTTCGTTTCTTAGAGGAACAGTTCTGGAAAGGCTGACCAGAGAAGGTAATAGTCCTGTACTCGAAAGGAAACGGATCCTTTCTTCGTCAGACCTGAGTACCATCGGACACGAGAAATCCGGTGGGAACCTGGGAGGATCACCTCCTAAGGCTAAATACTACCCGGTGACCGATAGTGAACAAGTACCGTGAGGGAAAGGTGAAAAGAACCCCGGGAGGGGAGTGAAATAGAACTTGAAATCTTATTCCTACAAGCAGTGGGAGCACCGTAAGGTGTGACCGCGTACCTTTTGCATAATGGGCCGGTGAGTTACTTTGAGTGGCAAGGTTAAGGAACTTGGGTTCCGGAGCCGTAGCGAAAGCGAGTCCTAACTGGGCGTAGAGTCACTCTGAGTAGACCCGAAACCGGGTGATCTACCCATGGCCAGGGTGAAGTACACTTAACCGTGTATGGAGGCCCGAACGCACTGGCGTTGAAAAGTCAGGCGATGAGCTGTGGATAGGGGTGAAAGGCCAATCAAACCCGGAAATAGCTGGTTCTCCCCGAAATAGCTTTAGGGCTAGCCTTGTGTTTGGGTAGCGGGGGTAGAGCACTGAATGATGATGGGGTCTTCGGACCTCATCAATCAATCAAACTCCGAATACCGCTATGTCCGAATCACAGGAGTCAGACTGCGGGGGATAAGCTCCGTAGTCAAAAGGGAAACAGCCCAGACCGCCAGCTAAGGTCTCTAAATGTAGGCTAAGTGGGAAAGGATGTGGGGTTACCAAGATAGCCAGGAGGTTGGCTTAGAGGCAGCCATCCTTTAAAGAGTGCGTAACAGCTCACTGGGTTAGTGATCTTGCGCCTAAAATGTAACGAGGCTCAAGCCTACTGCCGAAGCTGCGGGATCAGGAAGGACAAAGCCGGAGGGTGACCAAAGTCTTCAGGCTTACCTGAAGATTGAAAGTCAACCGTTGATGGTTTTGTCAAGCTTCCTGTTCGGTAGGGGAGCATTCCACGTTAGGTTGAAGGGGAACCGAGAGGTACCTGGACGAAGTGGAAGAGATGATGCCGGCATAAGTAACGAGACAAGGAAGAGTAACCCTTGCGCCGAAAGCCCAAGGTTTCCTGGGGAAGGCTAATCCGCCCAGGGTAAGTCGGTCCTAAGCCGAGGCGAATAGCGTAGGCGATGGGCAGCCGGGCAGAAAATTCCGGCACCACCTGGATGGTGCTAAGCGATGGGGTGACGCAGAAGGATAGGCCGGCCTGGTGCTGAATTACCAGGTCCAAGACGGCAAGAGAGGTCTTCCAGGCAAATCCGGAAGACAGCTCGTCTCGAGCCTCGATGGGGGCTTCCCGTTTTTCAGGGACAAAGTGGTTGAGTTCATCTGCCAAGAAAAACCTCTAAGTGATACATTCAGGTGACCGTACCGCAAACTGACACAGGCAGGCAGGCATAAATGTGCTAAGGCGCTCGAGAGAACCCTCGTTAAGGAACTCGGCAAGCTAGCCCCGTAACTTCGGGAGAAGGGGTGCCTCGTTAGCGTTGTAGGAGATCGCTTGCGATCTTTGAAGCGCGAGGAGGCCGCAGTGAAGAGGCCCAGGCGACTGTTTACTAAAAACACAGGTCTCTGCTAACTCGAAAGAGGATGTATAGGGACTGAAGTCTGATCGGTGCTGGAAGGTTAAGGGGCGGGGTGCAAGCCCCAAACTGAAGCCCCAGTGAACATCGGCCCTAACTATAAGGGTCCTAAGGTAGCGAAGTTCCTTGTCGGGTAAGTTCCGACCCGCATGAATGACGCAACGACTTGGGCACTGTCTCAACGAGGGACTCGGTGAAATTGTAGTATCGGTGAAGATACCGATTATCCGCGGCAGGACGGAAAGACCCCGGAACCTTTACTGTAGCCTGGTATTGGATTTTGATACAGTATGTATAGCATAGGTGGGAGGCAGGGAAGGAGGGGCGCTAGCTTCTCCGGAGCCAACAGTGGAATACCACCCTTGCTGCCTCGGGATTCTAACCCACATCCGTTATCCGGATGGGGGACAGTGCTTGGTGGGCAGTTTGACTGGGGCGGTTGCCTCCTAAAGAGTAACGGAGGCGTCCAAAGGTCCCCTCAGCGCGTATAGAAATCGCGTGTAGAGCATAAAGGCACAAGGGGGCTTAACTGCGAGAGGGACACCTCGAGCAGATGCGAAAGCAGGGCTTAGTGATCCGGCGATTCCATGTGAGAGGGTCGTCGCTCAACGGCTAAAAGGTACTCCGGGGATAACAGGCTTATCTCCCCTGAGAGTTCCCATCGACGGGGAGGTTTGGCACCTCGATGTCGGCTCGTCGCATCCTGGGGCGGTAGCCCGTCCCAAGGGTTAGTCTGTTCGCCTATTAAAGCGGCACGCGAGCTGGGTTTAGACCGTCGCAAGACAGGTCGGTCCTTATCCGCCGTGGACGTAAGAGACTTGAGGGGATCTGTCCCTAGTACGAGAGGACCGGGATGGACAGACCTCTAGTGTACCAGTTGTCACGTCAGTGGCATCGCTGGGTAGCTACGTCTGGACGGGATAACCGCTGAAAGCATATAAGCGGGAAACCCACCCCAAGACTAGGTCTCTCACTCCGTAAGGAGGTAAGGCTCCTGGAAGACTACCAGGTTGATAGGCCAGCGGTGTAAGCACGGTAACGTGTTCAGCCTACTGGTACTAATAAGCCGAGGGTTTGACTCAGTAACCCGGACCTATGCAGTTTTCAAAGGGTAAGTTGTTATATAGTCTCTTCGTTTGAGTTTTTCTTGTCTGTGGTTTCTCAACACTGGACTTGAATTTTTCCCGGTGGTTATGGCGGGGAGGAAACACCCGTTCCCATCCCGAACACGGAAGTTAAGCTCCCCAGCGCCGATGGTACTGCAGGGGCGACTCTGTGGGAGAGTAGGTCACTGCCGGGTTTTTTTATTGGGGTGAGCTTGACTTTTCTTTTAACCTACCTAGAATAAATTAGCTTCCTCGGTAGCTCAATCGGTAGAGCGAGTGGCTGTAAACTACTGCAGCTTCCGCGGGCAACCGCGGTTGAAAAATGGGGTGAATTCAGGGAAGCCTAAGTTTCGAGGGTTTCTCGGGATAAGGTAACCCTGAGCGAAGCCTACCGAAGGGAAAATAGGTAGGTAGGAACGTGCAGAGACTAAAGGATGAGGATTCCCACCAATAAGCCTCTCAGCGCCCCACATCCTGATATGGTGTCAGGATGAAGAGATAGTCCAAGTCCGGTAGAAATATCGGGTAGCTTGTAACCACTAGGTTACAGGTTCGAGTCCTGTCCGGGGAGCCAATTTACCCCAATGTTGATGATAGAATGTTCCTTAACTATGGCTGAAGACCTGGGTCACGGATCCGACTCTTGATGTAGTTGAGTATTTCCTACCCCTCTGACCGCCAAGAGGTTTCCTTGCTAGGGTCAGCGTTCGCCTTCCCTTTCTTCCACCTTGATTACTTTTCTCCGGCGCGACTCGAGTGGATAACTTTTATTCACAAAAGCGATCTGATAGTAATTTACTAGTACGGAGGGAGTAAAACTTGAGCCAAAGATAGAATTGTGGTTTCTGCTCACTATTATGTCGGCTGTAAAGAAGCATCTAGCACTGAATAAACCGTGTCTTCTGTCAATAAGATTATATTTTCCTCTTTTTCGGCAAAGGCTTTCTGTTCTTTAGTGCAGTAGCCCCACGTAGCCAAATAAACATTGACGCCCAGCGGCTCGGTTGCCAGGAGATGATTCAGGTTATCATCTACAAAATGCATGTCTTCAAATCTAACATTGCGTTTCCTAGTGATATGTTTCATATGTACAACTTTATCAGTGCTGACATGTAGGTCGACTATGTTTTTCTCTTCGATGTGAAGGTTCAAATATGGTTCAGCCAATAAGCCTGTTATGCACTCGGCCGCGTTAGTAGTAACTATGAGAGTCTCATATCTATTTGCTAGCTTTCGTATGCCATCTATACAGCCAAAAGGAGGAGTCAACTTTGCCCAGGCATCAAAATTACTATCAATTATTTCATTTCTCGCACCATAAAAACATTCATAGTATTTCTTAAGATCTTCACTGGGAATCTGATCCTTTATTTCAAAGAATCTCTTATCCGAACCAAGGTTCAAATTATTCTCGATGCCATACAGGATAACAGCATAATCAGAAGCATCCTTAATGTAAGGTCTATACCGTCTAAATTCTTTAACCTGGAACTGGTAATCAGAAATGAAGTTCAAAAAATTTTCCACTCTCACCTGCCTTCCATCAAAGATTTTTGTCTTCTTATTAATGTGCTTGCGGTAGGAGATGTAACTGACAAACAAAGCTTCCATCACGCTATCTACAATACAACCATCGTAGTCCAAAGCTAGGAGCTTCTTCGAATTCTGAGGTGTTTTATTGATAGGCGGGTTCAATTCTTTTCCTTCCTGGATAGATCCATTCAAACGGCTTTCTCTTTCCTTTCGAGCAAATTCTTCAAATAGTCCGCGAAGTCCCGGACTTTCCATTTTCTGCCCGGATCATGAAGCATCTCTCGCAAGATAAGGATGGACTTATCCCTGAAGAGACTTCTTTTGATTTGCAGGCTCATTTTGCCACTCTAATTATGCTCAATATATTTTGAAGGTTATAGAATATCGAACGTAAAAGTCAACCCATGAGTTTGACAACCGACAGAGAAGGATATATAAGATATCCAGCCAAAATGGAAGATCGGAAAGCTCTAGTTGCACTCATAGTCACGGTTCTAATATGGGGAAGTAGCTTTGCTGCCGTAAAAATCGTATTGGGTGAGGTCACGCCACTGGGGTTATCCTTCTTGAGGAGTGTGGTGGCAACATTTGCTCTAGTCTTGTTCCTCGGGTTCAGTGAAGGATTTGCAAAGCTGAGGAGAGCCTTGAGAGAGAAGTTTGTATACTTCATAGTGCTCGGCGTAGCAGGAGTTGTTCTATTTAACATATTTCAGAACATGGGTATTCAGTATACTTCCTCAGGAATAGCCTCGGTGTTATTGGCTACAAATCCGTTATTTGTTTTGGTTCTTGGGACTGTCTTCTTGCAGGAAAGAATAAATCGGAATAAGTCAATCGGCATGACGTTTGGATTTGTCGGTGTTGTAATAATTATGCTCGGTGGCAAGAGTATAGTAGGTTTTCTTATTTCAAGCTCATTCATTGGGAATATTCTCGTATTATGTTCTGCTCTATGCTGGGGTCTATATGTGATCATGAACAAGAAGGTTTTGCAGCGATACTCACCTCTTCTTCTGACTGCGTCTGCCTTTATTTTTGGCTCGCTGGTGCTTTTCCTTCTCTCTCTTTCTTCTGGTGACTTTCCCGCTATTGTGAGCCTGTCAATGACTTCCTGGCTGCTTGTCATCTATCTTGGCTTTGTTTCTTCGGGAGTTGCCTATTTTCTCTGGAACTATGCCTTGAACAAAACAGAAGCGTCGAAAGCCTCTGTTTTTCTCTTTCTGATCCCGGTTGTGGCTATACTTTTGGGGAAAGTCATTCTTGCCGAGAGAATCACCTTCTCCATAGCTGCAGGAGGCGGTCTTGTTTTGTCAGGTATTTATCTGATAGAAAGATAGATCCTGCTCCCTCAAATCCGATTTTGCTATTGCTGCCATTGAGAAAGCATGAGGACTGGAGCTAATGTGATTGCTATGCCCGCTGAGCCGGAAGGTGAGAATCTTCTTCTCGAGTTACAATCATGAAAATCAGAACAATAACGACAGGTTTTAATCTAAAGCTGCCACTCAAAGAAGATCGTATCAATAGAATTGCCAGTTTTGCAAATGATTCAAAGAAAGTATTTGAGAATAGCGGATACACGGTTCAAACACTAAGATTAGCCACCCAGCCCTGGGAAGAATACTTTGAATCCAGGAGTCAGATCATAAAGTTGGTAGAAGAGTTAGAACGTTTGACGCATAAATACAGCATTGACTATTTCAATGTTGGCCCGACAAGTAGTTCCAAACATATTCCGTTGGTATATGATATCATAAAAAATACCTCCAATGGATTTTGTACAGTTATTATCTCAGACCGTAAACAGATAAATCATGAAGCGGCCAAAAAAACAGCCAGGTTGATTAAGAAATTGTCAAGAATTAGTGAAGATGGATTTGATAATCTGAGATTCGCCGCTTTGTTTAATACAAAACCGGGAAGCCCATTTTATCCTGCATCATACCATAAAGGTCCAACTTCATTTGCAATAGGAGCCGAAAACAGCGACCTGGTATATAAGGCATTTTCTAGAGCCAAAAATATAGAAAAAGCAGAATATTTCCTAAAGGAGATGCTGACCACTGAGTATGGGAGAATAGAAGCAATCGCAAAAAAAATCAGTGAGAAAGAGAGAATAAAATATGACGGGATTGATGTTTCAATCGCAACATCTGTAAAGCCGAACGAAAGCATAGCTCATGCTTTTGAAAAGCTGGGATTGGGCAGGTTTGGGGAGGTTGGAACACTTGCTATTGCAAAAGTCATAACTGAAACCCTCAGGGGGCTAGATATCAAAAAATGCGGGTACTCCGGTCTGATGCTGCCTGTCTTGGAAGACTATGGTTTGGCTATGAGAAACATAGATGGGACCTATGAGCTGACAAATTTGCTTCTCTATTCTGCCGTTTGTGGTGTTGGCTTGGATACAGTTCCACTGCCCGGTGACGTATCAGAGGAAAAGCTTTATGCTCTTCTTTTGGACATAGCTTCACTTTCAATCAAGTTAGACAAACCACTTTCAGCGAGATTAATGCCTATTCCTAATAAGACCATGGGACAACTGACTAATTTCAAGTTTGAGTATTGTGTTAACAGTAAAGTCATGAAGATATGATTGCAGCCATTGTGGGTGCACGACATCCACATCAGATCGAGGAGACTGCTGATGCTGCACAGCTTAGCCTCTCCAAAGAAGATATCGCCGCCATTGGTATATTACTGGGTGAACATCGGAAGGTACTTGACGCGAGCTGAGCAACAGTACCACAGGGAAGACTTGGGTTCAAAGTCCAATCAAGATGTTGCGGTTAAGATAGCGACCCAGTCAGGGAGGGGTTCTCAAATGGATTTGCGGGGGGATGCAGCGACAGAGACCTGAATTTCTTTTTCATCCATGGTTATTCTGTAGCCAGTTTTTTTAAGTTCCTTCTCTGATGACGCCAAATACTGATGAAAAGCATTGTAGGGGTAGCGCCCATAACTTGGGGTTTTTTTGACATCTTGGCAATCTGGATTGTGACGTTCAAATCCGGTAAGCGGATAGAGAATGTACTTTCCTGCATAATAGTCTAAAGCTATGGGATCTTGACCTGCCAAAACTAAATTGGCTTTGTAGGCAGTCTCGTAACTTGAAGCTGGGCCCCTGGAGCTGACACCGATGTAGTTAGCATCCATCAGGTTGAGATCGGGATAGATAACCTGGGCCATCATTCTACCCATAAGTCCCTCATCAATCATCCCCTGGTGTTGGTCGAAACCATCATTGCAGAGGGAGGTACTGAGAACGCCCATGTAGTGCTTTGTCGCGCCGGTCAGTCCCATCAATGAATGATTCTTCAGAACCGGCATATTGATGAATTTCAGCTGCGAGTTGTCATATTCGCCTTCCTTCCAGATTCCATCTTTCAAACTGATTCTGGTACCAAATTTGGTGGTAAATATGGGATAGGAAACTCCTCCGGGCATATCCACGTATCCATCCTTTTCTCTTTCGCTCTCTTCTATAACAATAACTTCTCCGGCAGTTCCTCCTATTTGGGTCCAGTCATATAACGAAACCTTATGCCCCTGATTCTCAAAGTAGCCTACCACCTCTTGAAAACTCTGAGTCCTGTCTTCGGCATTACTGCGGTCTGAGTCAAGATATATGGCCCACTGCCCATTCTCGACCACCACGACCTCCCCCACGAAACCTTCCGGATGATCGACGACTTTCTGAATAAAAGCTTTGAGAAGATCAGTATTGGTTCCACCTCGCTCTTGCCACTCCCCATTTATTTTTATGAGAACCGTATCCTCTTTTCCAATGATCCCTTCTCTTTGAGCGGTTCTGTAGATTGAAACCCCGTTTTCGTCCATGAGTGAGAGGAGAGACTGAAGGCCGCCACCAGCGTCTCTACCTCTGGCGACATACACCGTTGAGACCGGCTCATCAGAGTGAAGTTCGGTAATGGTTAGGTCTTTGTTCTGGGCATAACTCATTTCAGGGCTCAAAGTTGAATAAATCACTGTGAAGATGTAAGAGTTTGAGGCAATGAGCAGCACTATGCTCGCCCCTAAGAGTCCCAATACCAGAGAGACAATTTTCTTTTTGCTCCACTTTTTCTTCCTGGCCGTATTCCCCACCACAAATGAGCCGACAAGAGGAATTCCCAGAAGAACTATCTGGAGACTGGCTCTCTGGCAGGGATATCTGATGCGGTCGAATCGGGTACCAGTTCTGAAGGCCAGCCATGCCAGAGCGGCAAGAGTGATACCGATCGCACCGAAAAGACTGAGCTTTTCCTTGTCTGCAGCGATTGACCTCAAATAGCGAGGAGTCATATATTTTTGCAAATTCTATGCCCTCTCCCTCAGGTACTGCAAATCACCTGACCTATTCAACGGGCATATTGTGTATTCTAAACGTGTACTATGCATTGCAAAAGTGTACCAAAGATGAACTGGCAGTCAAATCATTCTTTCTCTTGGCTACAAATCCTTTCTCTGTATGAGTCTGGTAGTTGTTCCTACCCGGTCAGTCTTTCCCACAGAGTTGAGTCCAATCACGGTTTCTTCCTCAGGACAATTTTCTCACATTTGCCTGATCTAATTCGGCTGCTTGTTGCTGGCTCAATTATTTGATATGATATCATCAGGAGCACCAGAGTCTTGGAACGTTTGCCAGACATACTGTTTTAGTGCTGTAGACAGATTCTGTGAGAATACTCTATGAATAAGGGAGGTTAATTTGGACAAAGAGAAGATACCGGGTGAATTTGAGAAAAGGGTTCGCCTGGATCCTTTTGCTCAGCTCATGGGCATAGAAATTGACCAGGTGAAGAAAGGGTATGCTAGGGCAAGTCTTAGGATAAAGGATAAATTCAGGAATTTTTCTGGCTATGTACACGGAGGTGTGATTTTTTCCTTGGCTGATCAGGCTTTTGCCGCGGCCTCAAACTCGATGGAAGTCCTGGCACTGGGCCTGCAAATGAACATAAACTATGTCTCTACTGCCCGGGTTGGGGACAAGCTCATAGCTGAGGCCAGTCAGGTAAATTTTGGCAGAAGAATAAGTGTTTATAGGATAGAGGTGAGAGATACCTCTGGTAAATTAATGGCTGACTGTCAGGGCACAGTCTATCAGAAGGCTAGAAAACAGAGCTCTCTTAGGTGACTCAATGCGCGCGGTTGACAGAAATTTATGGTATGCTATTATTAAAATAGCATATTTGATCCTTTAAACCGGTCCCGTGAGGCTGGTAAGGAGGAAAATAGAGTGCCGGAGCAGACAGGCGGGAGCCTAGAGACCAAGAATAGAGAAAGGTTGGTTTTATTGAGCCCTTCTTGCTAACGCAAGAAGGGTTTTTTGATGGGAAGGGAAAGAAATGAGCCAACTAATAGATGAAGAGGACATCAGACGGATAGTTCAACGTCTTTCTCATGAAATTCTGGAGAAGAACAAGGGAACCAAAGACTTAGTGATTATAGGTATTCAGCGGCGGGGAGTTAACCTGGCGGGAAGGATAAGTAAGATGATGGACGAAATTGAAGGAGAAGCTCTTCCTACAGGAATTCTAGATATCACCCTTTATCGAGATGATCTTACCCAGGTAGCTCAGCAGCCCATTGTTAGGAGCACCAATATTCCCTTCTCCATTGAAGGCAAGAAGGTGATTCTAGTGGACGATGTCCTTTTTACAGGAAGAACGGTACGGGCGGCTATTGATGTTCTGCTGGACTTTGGCCGTCCTCAAAAGATCGAACTGGCTGTCTTGGTGGACCGAGGTCATCGGGAGCTTCCCATCAAGGCTGATTATGTGGGAAAGAACATCCCCACTTCTTCCGAGGAGATGGTGGAAGTCAAGGTCCGGGAGTTAGATGGGAGGGATGAAGTTTTGATTGTCAAGAGCACAGAACCTTAGCCCCTCTCGGACAGTTTCTCAAAAATTACGCGCTTTTTCCAGATAGAGCATTTCGAAAGCTAGGGAGATCAGATAGAGAAAGCTTCTCAGGAGGTGGGTGAGAATGAGTTTTCAAAGAAAGGATCTTTTAGGAATGGAGGATCTTTCCTCTGAGGAGATCATTTTCATCCTGGATACGGCAAAATCATTTCGGGAGATTCTAGAGCGCCCCATAAAGATGGTTCCCACTCTCAGGGGGAAAACAGTAGCTAACCTTTTCTTCGAACCCAGTACCCGTACAAGATTGTCTTTTGAGCTGGCCGAGAAAAGACTCAACGCCACTGCTTTGAGTTTCTCCAGCCTGGGAAGCAGTGTGGCCAAAGGGGAAACTCTCTTGGACACGGCCAAGAACATTTTAGCTATGAAGGTGGACTGTTTTGTGCTTCGGCACACCAGCCCTGGGACTCCTCATCTCTTAGCCCGGGAGCTGGATGTTTCCGTAATCAATGCTGGGGATGGGGCCCATGAGCATCCCACCCAGGCTCTTCTGGATCTCTACACCATCCGGGAGAGGAAGGGACGAGTTGAAGGGTTAAAGATGGCCATAGTAGGGGATATTTCCCACTCCCGTGTTGCCCGGTCCAATATTTGGGGAATGGTCAAATTGGGAGCCGAGGTGAGAATTTGCGGTCCCCCTACCCTAATTCCACCGGATATTGAAAGAATGGGAGCCAAGGTCTTTTACTCTCCGGAGAAGGCTCTTCAGGGAGTAGATGTTGTTATGATGCTCCGGATTCAGAAGGAGCGGCAGACGAGAGGCCTTATTCCCTCAGTTAACGAATACAAGGAGTTTTTCTCGTTAACTGAGGAAAGATTAGACCTTGCCCGAAAAGATGCGTTGGTTATGCATCCGGGACCGGTCAACCGGGGAGTGGAACTTCCGGCCAGAATCGCTGACGGGGGACGAAGTATTATCCTGGATCAGGTGACCAACGGAGTGGCGGTGAGGATGGCTATTCTCTATCTTCTTTTGGGGAAGAGAAGGCAGGCACGAGTGAAATGAGGCTTTTTGAGGAGGGGGGAGCAGGATGGCACTCCTGATCAAAGGAGGAAGGTTGATAGATCCCGCTAACGGAAGGGATGAGGAACTGGATATTCTCATAGAAGAGGGAAAGATAGGGAAGATAGCCAGGGATATTCGCGCCTTGGGCAGGAGAATCATCGATGCTTCAGGGAAAGTGGTCAGCCCGGGCTTCATAGACCTCCACACTCATCTTCGCCAGCCCGGCCGGGAGGATGAGGAGACCATTGAAACGGGAAGCAGAGCAGCAGCCAAAGGGGGGTTCACTACCGTCTGTGCCATGCCCAACACTGAGCCGCCCGTAGACGATCCCTCTCTGGTAGAGTTTGTCTATGGTGAGGCGCGAAGATGCGCCCTGGTGGAGGTTCTACCTATTGCTACCATCACCGCCGGGAGGAAAGGAAAAGATCTTTCCCCCATGGGTAGGCTGAGCAGAGCCGGGGCTGTGGCATTTTCTGACGATGGAGAATGGGTGAGTGACTCGAATCTTATGAGGAGAGCTCTAGAATATGTGAAAATGCTTAATCTTCCCCTCATTTCCCATTGTGAAGACAAAACTTTGTCCCAGGAGGGGGTCATGAACGAGGGATATTGTTCCACTACCTTGGGACTAAGTGGTATGCCCAAGCAGGCTGAGGAAGTAGCAGTTTTTCGCGACCTGGTGCTCCTTGGGATGACAGGATCTCGGCTTCATGTTGCTCATCTTTCCACATCCCGGGGAGTGGAGCTCGTCCGGGAGGCTAAAAGAGAAGGCCTGAGGGTTACCTCGGAGGTCACCCCCCATCATCTTGCTCTTACCGACAGAGAGGTGAGAAGCTTCAACACCAATACCAAGATGAATCCACCTTTGAGAGAAGAGGAGGATGTGGCAGCCCTGAAGCAGGGTCTTAAGGATGGGACCATTGATATAATTGCAACCGACCATGCTCCTCATGCCTTTGAGGAAAAGGAGGTGGATTACGTCATGGCTCCCTTCGGAATCACCAGCCTGGAGACAGCCTTGGGGTTAGTGATCAGGGAGCTCCTGGAAAAAGGCACTCTTACCTTAATGGAGATTCTGGCCAAGATGACCGTTAATCCTGCCCGGATATTGGGGATGGCCATAGGTCGGATTGAGGAGGGGGCCCGAGCTGATCTTGCTATTTTCGATCCCAAGAAGACCTGGAAGGTGAGGGAAGAAGAGTTTTTGTCTAGGAGTACGAACTCTCCCTTCATAGGATGGGAGCTTCCGGGCAAAGTGGAATGGACCATAGCGGGAGGAAGGGTGGTTTACCAGGATAGGAAATGAAGGCGGTTTTGGCTCTAGAGGACGCTCTTGTTCTGGAAGGGGAGACCTTTGCCGGCCCAGACTGTCGTAGATGGTGTTGAGGCTATGAAAACCGGACAGCTCACTGTAAGGAGCCTTCAGGAATACCATGGGGAGAGGAGGAGAATTGGAGAGCCTCTAGGGTGTGGAAGTAGTAGCTGAAAGGGAGGTAAGAGTTGACGCAAAAGGAATATCAGATTGCTGTTATACCTGGAGATGGAATCGGGCCGGAGGTGGTACGGGAGGGGCTCAAAGTCCTGGGCGAGGTAGCCACAAGATGTGGATTTCGCTTTCGCAGCGCTCAGTACGACTTTGGTGGGGAAAGATATCTTCGAACCGGCGAAACCTTGCCCTCCTCGGCTCTGGAAGAACTAAAGGAGATGGATGCCATTTACCTGGGTGCGGTGGGAGATCCCCGGGTGGAGCCGGGGATTCTGGAGAAGGGGATTATCCTGAGGATTCGCTTTGGCCTGGATCAGTATGTTAACCTGAGGCCGGTCAAGCTCTATCCAGGTGTGTGGACGCCGCTTAAAGACAAAGGGCCTGATGACATAGATTTTGTGGTAGTCCGGGAGAATACGGAGGGTCTTTACCTGGGAATTGGGGGACTGGTAAGGGAGGGAGCAGCGGACGAGATAGCTATCCAGGAGATGGTAAATACTCGAAGGGGCGTGGAAAGATGTATCCGCTACGCCTTTGAACATACCAGGAAGAGAAATAGAAAGAAAAAACTTACCCTTTCTGACAAGGCCAATGTGCTTACCTACGCACACAATTTATGGCGTCGGGTGTTCAACGAGGTGGGAAAGGAATTTCCTGATGTTGAGAGAGAATGCGCCTTTGTGGACGCAACCTGTATGTGGATGGTAAAAAACCCAGAATGGTTCGATGTCATCGTGACTTGCAACATGTTCGGCGATATTATTACCGACCTGGGAGCTATGATTCAGGGAGGAATGGGCATTGCTGCAGGGGGAAATATCAATCCCCAGGGGGTTTCTATGTTTGAGCCTATCCACGGCTCTGCTCCCAAGTACGGGGGCAAGAATGTTGCATGTCCCCTGGCAGCCATCTCAGCGGCTCAAATGATGCTGGAGCACCTGGGAGAGATAGAGGCAGCCGAACTTATAGAGGAGGCTATTAAGAGGACTCTCTCCTCCGGCCACATTAAGGACCTATCCACTGGCAGCGGCCTCAAGACCGATGAGATGGGTGATATGGTGGTTAAGTTTCTAGGGGAGGGAGGCTAGTTGCTACAGCTTCCCGTAGTACTGTTCTATGACTCTCCTTATGTCATCATCCTCTACCCGGACAATCGCCATTTCTCTTCTAGCTGAAGCCGGTGAGTCAGAAGCGTGGGCTACATTCATCATGATAGTCTTACCGAAGTCTTTTCTCACCGTACCCGGGGCGGCTTCCTCAGGATTGGTCTCTCCGAGAACCTTTCTGATTCTCTCAACTGCTTCCTCTCCTTCATAGACTAAAGCCAGGCACTTTTCCAGCCCTTCCTTTTTCCTTTCCTCCTGGGAGGTCTCTTGGGGATCTCTTCCCGTCATGAACTTTAAGATTCGATCAAACTGGTTATCGGCCTTATAGGCCTTCAGTTCCTCGGCAATAAGTTCTTCCACCCCTTCAGGGACAGGAAAATCCAGGGAATTGTCCAGGAAAGAGCGAATGGGTCCTATCAGCTGTTTTTTCATCTTATCCACAAGTCTCCCTTTAATGGGCTCATAGAACTTTTCCGCTTGCTCGATTCCCATGCGAATGATCCTGGCCCCAACGATAAAAAGGCCCGTCTGCGAGAATTGGTCTATTACGTTGCCAGGTCGACAGCTACACTCCTGAAAGCTGTCCGGCTTAATCAGTACCAGGGTTCTATCCGGCTCTACTCCCTGAGGGTGGGAGATTACGTTCTCCAGCAGGCCCCCATCCCGAGCTGAGTATTTTGCCCAGATTTTGATTTCTTTGATTGTTTCCTCTCGGCCACTGCCGGTGAAAACCGCCGGCTCAAAATACTTGACCTCCCCACCCTCTTCTATGTAGTCTCCGTAAGTTCCCCGAATGGTTTCCCCGATAGAGACGCGGGTGATATGCCCCACTACTCTCTTTAGCTCCTCAATGGCATTTTCTCCTTCCAGGAGAAGAAGCATCACCCGGGGAGAGGGCTGCATCTCCGAAGGAAGATAGTTCTGGAAAAGATAGCCTCTGATTTGCTCCAGTATTACCTTTTCCTGCCCATTTCCCGTTTTGCCAGAGGAGAGGAGGGCTTCAGCGTATTCTTCTACCAACTCCCGGCCGGGGCAGAACATACGGATAGCTACCAGGGATAGATTTCCCCAGGAAAGTAGCCGACCTATTACGCCCCCCGTCCGCGACTTACGGATAGTGTAGGGATTGATGAGAATGTAGCCGAGTTCTTTTTTCATGGGTTGACTCCTTAGCTTGGGTTCAGGTGTTCAATTGCCATACAACTTACATTTGGGGGAAGAAGCCTTTTTTTGGCTCAGGCCACCACAGCTATATTGAAATACCGATGGTTGAAAATAGCATAAATTCCTGGTCTGTCAACGAAACCGGGGCCAGTCCTCTTTCACTTTTGGCGGGAGAAGACTTTGGCAGCTCCTCACCCAACGGGCACCATTTTTCCTAAAACAGGCTCCATACCGCCCAGACCACCTCGCTCTTGGCCGATATGTTCGGGGAGATTGGGAAGAGCTGCTAGGGCGGAGAGGTTTGACAGGGTAGGCCAAACCTGATAGCATTTTTTTGAGCGGGGGCAATGAGAGGTCCACGGGATATTTCACTCAGGATGAAACATGAATTTAGACTCTGATTCAGGGAAGAACATCGATTCTAAATTTTTCCCTGTTGGGAAGATTGAACCCCGATTTCTCGAAGATCTTATCTCCTCCATTCCTCAGGACAAGCGGGTAGTCGTCGGCCCTCAGGTTGGGGAAGATGCAGCGGTGGTGGATTTTGGAGCCAATTACCTGGTCATCAAGACCGACCCTATCACTTTTACCTCCGAGAATATTGGCTGGTATGTTGTCAACATAAATGCTAATGATCTGGCTTGCATGGGGGCTACTCCACGTTGGCTTCTGGTGACGTTGCTCCTCCCCTCGAGGACGACAAAGGAGCTGGTAAGGGACGTCTTTGATCAGATAACCTCGGCCTGTAGGAGGCTTGGTATAAGCCTGGTGGGAGGGCATGCTGAAGTTACTCATAACCTTGATAGAACCTTGGCTGTCGGCAATATGGTGGGGGAAGTCCCTCGAGATAGACTCATACGGAGTTCAGGAGCAAAGGTGGGGGATGTAATTGTGCTGAGCAAAGGAATTGCCATTGAAGGGACCCATGTTATCTATCAGAAAAAAAAAGAAGAACTGGAAAAAAGACTTCCTGCCGCAATGTTGAGGAAGATAAGAGATCTTATCTATGAGCCCGGGATAAGTGTAGTTAAGGAGGCTCTTTTGGCCAGCCAGAGGGTTAAAATTCACTCTATGCATGACCCCACTGAGGGGGGACTAAAGTCTGGACTGTGGGAACTTGCCCATGCCTCCCGGGTAGGAGTAAGGGTGGAGAAAGAGAAGATTGCGGTACTGGAGGAAACCAAAAAAGTCTGCGAGCTTTATGAATTAGACCCCCTGGGGCTCCTGGCCTCTGGTTCCCTGATCTTGACTCTGGACCGCAAAGAGGCAGAAAGGCTATCTCGGATTTATACGCAAAGGGGTATCAGGCACAGCATTATTGGAGAAATCACCCCTCCTGAGGAAGGGATGAAGATAATCCAGAAAGGCCAAGAGTTCGAACTTGTAGTCGATAATAAAGACGAGATAAGTAAACTGCTTTAAGGGCTGAGAAGTTAGCACTGGACCTGCGTGATGCTCTAGATTTGTCCCGCGAGCCGCTCTTGTGGCCGGAGAGGTGAGATCCGGAAGGTGTGGGGCAAGATTCTTGAGAGGATAGAAGTTGCTGGTCATTCCTGCCATTGATCTAAAAGGGGGAAAGTGTGTGCGCCTAGTGCGTGGAAAGTTGAATAAGGAGACTATTTACTCAAAAGACCCCATAAAAATCGCCAAAAGATGGGTCAGGGAGGGGGCTGAGCGACTTCATGTAGTGGATCTCGATGGTGCTTTTCAAGGAAAACCGGTCCACCTGGAGCTGGTGGGGAGGATGGCTCAGGAGCTGAGTGTCCCTATAGAGTTTGGAGGAGGAATCAGGGATTTTGCTATCCTTAGAAAGGTTCTGGGCAGGGGAGTGAGATATGCCATTCTGGGAAGCCGGGCCCTTTCCCTGGATTTTCTGAAGAGGGCCTCTCAAGAATTTGGCGAACGTATTATCGTTTCTTTGGATACCAGAAGGGGTAGAGTCCTCACCGAAGGATGGGTTAAAGAAGCTCCCGTAGAAGCCAAGGATCTGGCTACAGACGTCTCCAGTATAGGAGTGAGGACGCTCATTTTTACCGACGCCGGCCGGGATGGAACCCTGGAAGGGGTCAACATCAACCTGATGAGAGACTTTGTCATCTCAGTTCAGGTAGATACCATTGTCGCGGGCGGCATATCTTCCCTGGAAGATGTGAGGAAGATTCTCAAATTACGGGATTCAGGAGTGATAGGAATCATTGTGGGCAAGGCCCTTTATACAGGTAGGATAAAGCTACCAGAAGCTATAAAACTGGCCAGGCCAGGCCGAATTACTTACGGAGCTTAAGAAGTTGAGCTTTCTTAGAGAAGTTAAGTTTGATTCCAGGGGGCTTGTTCCGGCAGTTGTGCAGGACGTGCAGAATCTTGAAGTTCTGATGATGGCCTGGATGACGAAAGATTCTCTCCAGAAAACCCTGGCGACGGGAAAAGCTCATTTTTGGTCTCGATCGCGCCAGAAAATCTGGCTGAAAGGGGACGAATCTGGACATTATCAGTGGGTAAGGGAAATATTGGTGGACTGTGATGCAGATACTTTGCTCCTGAAAGTGGAGCAAACTCGCGCTGCCTGCCATCTGGGCTACCGATCGTGTTTCTTTAGAAAAATGGACAGGGACGGGAATCTTAGGACGCTTGGAAAGAAGGTTTTTGAGCCGGCCAAGGTTTACGGTAAGAAGACTCAAAGATCGAGCAATGAAAAGAATTAGGTGGAAAAGTGGACTCTTTCTTCTGGTGGTTCTCCTTTTTGCATTATGTCCCTTGGGCATTGGAATCTCAGCTTCATCTCCTACTATTCGGGTAAGGATCCTGCACAATAAATCTAGGGTGCAGGTGGGAGCCACAGGTAGCTATAAGATTCAAACGCTGGACTCGCTCAAGGAGCTCTCTTTCCCATCCTCTCATTCTACCCTCACCGTCGAAGCAAGCCAGCAGGGGATCCTAGCCTCAGGCCAGACCTGGGGCGCTCAGATATTGATTAAGCCGGGGGAAAGGGAGTCTCTAATCAGGGTAGGTTCTAGAAGATACCGCGGCCAGATTCTTGTTCGGCAAAAAAACTCCCTTCTGGAGATAGTGAACGAGCTTCCTCTGGAGGAGTACCTCTGGGGTGTGATTAAACCTGAGATTTCTCCCAAATGGCCCCGGGCTTCTATCCTCGCTTTCACTATCGCTGCCAGGACCTACGCCTTCAAGAAACTCAAGGATCCTTCTGCTAATGCTTCTGGTTATCATATTTCCAGTGAACAGGACGACCAGGTGTACCGGGGGGTGGAGGGAGAAGATTCTTACGCCAGCGAGCTGGTAAATGAGACGCGGGGAAGAATCCTCACCTATCTGGGTGAGATAATTGAGTCCAGTTATCATGCCTGTTGTGGAGGATACACCGCTTCTTCGAAGGACGTATGGGGGGGGGAGTATCGTCCTTATCTTGTGGCTAAGAGGGATGATTTCTGCAAGAAGAGTCCCTACTTTGATTGGGATTTCAAGATTGAGGCCACCGATCTAAGAGAGCGCTTGAAAAAGAGGGGACTTGTCCTGGGCAGAATCTATCGGATCAAACTTCTGGAGTTCGATGAAGGCAGGAGGGTAAAAAGACTTCAAATTGAACATCAGGCAGGGAAGGCGGAGCTTACCGGGAAGGACTTTCGGCAGGCTATAGGTGGAGGGGATCTTAGGAGTACCCTATTCGCGGTAGAAAGACATCATCGCTATTTTGTTTTTGAGGGGAAGGGCTGGGGACATGGGGTGGGACTTTGCCAGGAGGGAGCCAAGGCCATGGGGGAGCAGGGATATACTTACAAGGAGATTCTGGAGTTCTATTATCCGGGAACCACGGTAGAGACTTTTTATTGAGTCAATTTCTTGATAGTTTTGAGGCACATCTTTCCGAAGTGACATTCGGGGCATGCTTGCCGTCGAAGACGGGAAGAGGGTTCCTGTAGAGCAAGGGAAAATCGCGCCGAGATACCTCTTGACAGAGCCGAAGGCATTTGATAAGATAAGCCCGGCAGGTAAGATGTCCCTGGAAAGAAAAGCTGTTCTGGTAGTAGCAGATGGACTCGGGGATAGAGCGGTAGAAAATGGCAAAACTCCCCTTCAGCTAGCGAAGAAACCTGCCCTTGATGGACTGGCCACGGAGGGGTCCACGGGATTGATGAGCACCCTGGGAAGGGGGATCATCCCCGGAAGCGATACTGCTCATCTGGCCCTCCTTGGGTATGAGCCCAACCTTTACTATAAAGGTAGGGGGCCCCTTGAGGCTCTGGGAGTAGGGATAGAGCTCAGGAAGGGTGATGTTGCCTTTAGGTGCAACTTCGCCACCGTAGATAGATCCGGCAGGATCATAGACAGAAGAGCCGGTCGCCTGCGGGAAGAAGGGAAAGAGCTAGCCAAATCTTTTCAGGGAATGGTGATAGAGGGAATTGAAGTCTTGGTCTTCTCCTCTACTGAGCACCGGGGAGTTCTCGTTCTAAGGGGGAACGGACTCTCTCCCGCCATCTCAGATACCGATCCTCATGGCTCGCTTCCAGGTTCGGTATTAGAGTCAACTCCCCTGGAGAAGCAAGAGAAGGCGGCGAAAACCGCCCGCATAGTCAACCAGGTGGTAGACAGGAGCCGGGGTATCCTCTCCTCTCATCCGCTCAATAAAGAGAGAAAAAAGGAAGGAAAGCTTCCTGCCAATATCATCTTGACCCGGGGGGCCGGTATCTACGAAGAGGTTCCTTCCTTGGAGGATAGATACGGATTTACCAGTTGTTGTATTGCTGGGGCTGCTCTGTACAGGGGTGTGGCTAAGTACGCGGGGATGAGTATTATCGAAGTTGCCGGAGCCACCGGAAGATTAGATACAGACGTTGAGGCTAAGGGCAGGGCCTGCCAGAGAGCCTTGAAGAAGTTTGACTTTGTGTTCCTGCACGTCAAGGGAGCTGACAGTGCCAGTCACGATGGTAACCTGGAAAACAAACTCTTGATGATCGAAAAAATTGATCGGCTGGCTCAAGTTCTCAAAGATGAGGACGTCTACCTCATTGTTACTGCTGACCATTCTACTCCCCTTTCTCTGGGGAGGCACTCTAGCGATCCAGTGCCAGTGATGATCTCGGGGGAAGGAATCCGCCGTGACGGTGTATCCAGTTTCGATGAAATCTCCACCAGCAGGGGTTGCCTGGGACACCTCACCGCACTTGAGCTTCACCGTATTACGGTAGACCTCATGGGTTTTGCACATTTGGTAGGGTCTTAGTGCAGAGGCTGGTATGAGGCGCGACCCACAAGGAGGATCACAACATGATTGAGGTTAAGGTGGTTAATGTGGCTATTGATGTCAACTCAAAGATGCCCGTTATCGTGCTGAAAGAAAAAGGGGGTGAGAAAACTCTTCCCATATGGATCGGTCTCTTTGAAGCCCAGGCGATTGCTCTGGCACTGGAAAATGTGGAGCCCCCCCGTCCTCTCACTCATGACCTGGCCAAATCTTTGATTGAGAAACTCAAGGGGAAGGTGGACAAGGTAGTCATATCTGATCTTAAGAACAATACCTTTTATGCTCATATATTAATAAAGCAGAATGGCAAAAGTATAGACGTGGATTCCCGCCCCAGTGATGCTATTGCTCTGGCTCTTAGACTGGATGTTCCTATCTTTGTTAACGAGGTAGTCCTGGACAAGGTAAGAATTGGCGGAAAGCCCATTGGGGAAGATGAGCTCGCGGAGTTCAGGAAAAAACTCAAGGATCTCAAACCGGAAGACTTCGGGACTTAGCTCTGCTCTTTGCAAGCCGCCCTCAGAATAGGATTTATGAGCTGGCCCAGGCCAAAGATTTCCCGGGAAGAAGACGGGCGTCTGTCAGCTAAGACAGCGAGGAAAAGGAGGTGAGGATAGACAGGCTAGCGAAGAGAAAATTAAAGAAGAAGGAGAAAAGAATGAGAAGGTATGGAGTAAAAGGTATGGTGGCTATTCTGGCGGTAGCTTTAGTCCTTGGGTTAGCTGCTTCTGGCTTTTCTCAAGGGAAGTGGGTCTTTGGAATAAAAGGTGACGTTACATTCGTGGAGCCCTTTGTGGTCGGCGGGGACTGGACAGAAAAATGGAACGACGAGGTAGATCCTCTTAATGAGGAGCTTCAAGATTTTGCAGATTATGTGGAAGATATGGGGGGAGATATTACTCTCAACACCGCTGAAAAAATAACCAGGGGCTATAGCGTTCACGCGTACCTGGAACGCAGAATCAGCGAGAAGTTCGGGTTTCGGACAAGTGTAGAGTATCTCATGGGCATGAGCTCAGATTACGGGTTTGATGCCACCAGCGTTTGGGATGATTGGTACTGGGACTGGTTGGATGTGACCATGGAAGGTGAGATGAGCACCTCTGCCTTAAAGGTAGCCCTCGCGCCCAGGCTCATAGTACCCATGGGAAACTTCGTCTTAAACCTTGGTGCTGGTCCCCTCTATTGCAGGGCGAGCGCCTCCCTTACTGGCAACTACGAAATCGTTGGTGAGTTCTTGGGGGACATATACTGGGAGACTTACGAGGCAACATATACCGGGTCAGGATTCGGATTTTACGGCGATATCGAACTTAAGATTCCCTTGGATCGTCTGACCATAGATGTGGAAGTCGGGTACGAGAGCACTGGCAAGATAGACGTCGACGGTGAGGGAAAGATTGAGGGTGAAGCTGAAGGTATCCCGTTCGACGATGAATGGGACGTGGAGGGAGCTCTTGATTTTAGTGGACCTTACGTGGCGATTTCGCTGGAATTTCCCTTCTAGGTACCTAATAGAACTCAGTTAGTTTCCCGGATAAGCGGACAGTGAAGGAGGGTGCCTATTCTATTGGGATGGGTGAGAGGCTGAGGAGGGAAGTATACCTCAGGTAGTCATTGGAACCTCGGGGTGGTGGTATGATCAGTGGCAGGCTGTATTTGGCTGCCGTCCAGACTGATTCTGAGCCTGCCTAAGACCATACCTCCAATTTCTTCAGTATCTTCCAAGGGGGTATAGACACTCATTTTTCCTTTTTCGGGGTCTGTCCCTTCCACGATCCCTAAAGCCAGGTCCCTCCCTTCCCTGTTCCTTAAGGAGATGAGCTGGTTGGGAGAGCATGCTCCGCCTTCCGTATTGTCTATTCCTATTTCATCCAGAGACAAATAGATTTTTTTTGCATTCCTAAAATAATCTCGGAATCTTCTCTCTCGATAAACTGAGCGGTCGGAATACGTCTTCTGGATAATGCCAAAGGGTACCGGTATTTTATGGATTCGAGGTAGGTACATTCCCCGGAAAAATGTGAGGATGTGCTCCAGCTCATCCTGTCTTTGTAGGGCGAGAATCAGCTGGGGTCGAACAAGTTCTATCTTGGAGATTTTCAGCGTCTTTCCCGCACCCCCCTTTACCATTCCCGTGGTATCCATAACCACCTTCTCTGTGTGGTTTTTGGCTATGTCGGAGATGAGCTTTGCGCCAATGGCTGTGGGAAGCAAGTTGCCAAAGGGGGAGGTGGCGCCGGCAAAGTAGAAATCTCTTAAGTGTATCTTTTTCCAACTCTGAAACTTGTTTTCTACCAGTCCCCAGCCTATGGTGGTAGGAGGGCCCAGGTGGGACTGACCGATATCTCCATCCACCACCGCTACCTCTCTAGACGTCTGGGTGAGTAGGGTGACAATATCCTCTATAAGGGTGGTCTTTCCTGTATCTGAGGCCCCTATGGTCATGATGATTCTATTCTGGGGATCCAGAACAGCTTTTCTTACCTCATCGCTCAGAGAGAATCTCTCTTTCAATTTTAAAGGTATGATTTATTGATTCTTACGTATTTCTCGGTCAAGTCACAACCCCAGAAGGTGGTGGAACTCAACCCCTGATTGAGGTCAACGGTTATCATTATCTCTTTCTTCTTCAGGACCTCTCTTAGCGTCTCCTCTTTTGCTCCCGCACCTTCCCCTCTCCTCACTACCGCTAGATTATCAAAGTAGATGTCCACCTTGTCGGGGTTTATTTTAGTATGAGCCGCTCCTAGAGCAGACATTACTCTTCCCCAGTTGGGCGATGCCCCAGCAAGAGCAGTTTTTACAAGGGTAGAGTTAGCTATGGCTCTGGCTATTCTTCTGGCATCCTGGGGAAAGGGAGCTCCATTTACCTTAACTTCTATAAGCTTGGTGGCTCCTTCTCCATCAGTAACTATGAGTTTAGCCAGGTGGATCAAGACAAAGTCCAAGGCCTGGGAGAAGATGTCAAAATTCTCATCCTTAACCTTTCTTTTCTTCTTTTTGTGCCAGGTCTTGATCCTCTTGTTTCCTGCCAGGCCATTGGCCAGAACCAGGAGGGTGTCGTTGGTGCTCATATCTCCATCCACGCTGATCTGATTGAAAGATTTACCCGTAGCCGAGTGGATAGCTTCCTGGAGAGCATCGGGACTGATGCAGGCATCGGTAGTGACAAAACAGAGCATAGTAGCAAGGTTAGGTGAGATCATTCCTGCTCCCTTGCACATCCCCCCCAATTTCACTTTTTTCTTCCCCCTTCCAGCGATACCAGTTTCCACCGAGATCTCTTTGGTAGTGGTATCCGTAGTCAAAATGGCACGGGCAGCTTCACCTCCCCCTTGAGCTGAAAGGGACTGGCCAGCTTTCCCTATCCCTTCAGCAATCTTGGATAGGGGCAGGGGCTTTCCAATCACTCCGGTGGAAGCCACCAGAACCTCATTTTCGCTGATTCCAAGGTGGCGGGCGGTGAGACGAGCCATCTCTTCTGCGTCTTTTATTCCTTGCCTGCCCGTACAGGTGTTGGCATTTCCGCTGTTAATAACAATAGCCTGCGCTTGTCCATTCCGGAGTTTCCTCAGCGAGACTCGAATGGGGGCAGCCTTTACTTTGTTACTGGTAAACATTCCGCAGGCGACTGCAGGATGAGAGGAATAAATCAAAGCCAGGTCAGGATCCCTCTTTTTTATTCCACAATGGACTCCTGCTGCCTCAAATCCCCTGGGAGCGGTAATTCCTCCTTCTATTTCTCTCAAATTTGCCTCCTTACCCCAGCCCGGTTTTTTCATCCAGTCCAAGCATGAGGTTCATATTCTGTACAGCCTGCCCGGAAGCCCCCTTCACCAGATTATCCAGGGAGGAAATAACTATTATGCGTCTCCTGCCATTATCTACAGCTATTCCTATGCGGCATCGGTTAGAATAGATGACATCTTTGATGTGGGGAAACTCTCCCGGCGAGAGAACCTGGACAAAGGGCGCATCGTCATATGAATCTTTGTAGAAACCAAAGATATCCGCTTTTTTGAGAGAGGCTTTCAGGGTAGCATAACAGGTAGAGATGATTCCTCGATTGATAGGAACCAGATGAGGGACGAAGGTGATATTTATTTTCTTTCTGGCCATCTTGCTAAGCTCCTGCTCCATCTCAGGAGTATGACGATGGCCCTCCACAGCGTAAGGATGGAGACTCTCATTTATCTCCGGATAATGAGCGTTGAGGGTGAGCTTTCTCCCTGCTCCGCTAACTCCTGATTTAGCATCAATTATGATTCCTTCCTCTTCGATCAGCTCATTCTCGAGGAGTGGCGCCAGGGCCAGGATGACGGAGGTAGGGTAGCAGCCGGGATTAGCTACTAGAGAAGCTTTCCGTATTTCATCACCGTAGATTTCAGGGAGGCCGTAGGCCGCTTCCTTGAGAAGCTCTTTTTGGGTGTGGGCAGTTTCATACCATTTCTCATATACACTGGGGTTGGTGATGCGAAAATCAGCCGATAGATCTATCACTTTCTTCCCTCTGGAGTAAAGCTTTGCCACGACTTCCATGGAGACGGAGTGGGGAAGAGCGACAAAGACAAGGATGGACTCAGAAGAGATTCTATCCAGATCAATCTCGTCACAGACCAAATCCGTGTCCAGATTAGGATAGACGTCTGAGATTTTCTTCCCCGCGAAGCTCTTGGAGGTGATGGATCCCAGCTTTACTTCTGGATGCCTGAGCAGGATCTTAACCAGCTCTGCTCCAGTATAACCGGTGGCTCCTATTACCGAGACTTTCATTTTGGTACTCTCCTTTTAGGAGATCTGAAGTTACTTTCGAAATAGATGCCGATATTCAGGTACTACGTCTTGGGAAAGAGACATCTATCCTTCTTGGTCTGGGAGGATTTCTCCTTCCCAAGCTGGCCATGGTAAATTTGGCGTAAATAGGTGAATATCTCGAGGTACTCAGTGCTTCGATAATCGGGGTAGGTTACCTCCCAGGGCTGAAAACCTCTTCCCCTTTTATACCTCAAGGTGATCTCGGCATAGATTCCTCTTCCCAGGTAAATTCTGTGCTCATAATCCTTTGTGGTTGCCAGGACCAGTTTGGAAAGGCTAACATATCCAGGATCAAGGTTGAGACGGCGGCGAGAGGAATTAGGATAAAGGAACTCCTCTTCTAACTCATTGGTGAATAGCTTCACCTGGATTATCTTTCCGGGATCAATGAGAGATTCGAAGCTCAAGAGCTTTCTCTTGAGCTTCGGTCCCATTTCCTTCTCATAGTAACTCGTATGTTGAAAGGCCAAGACCTGGCTTCGAAAATCAATTTGACCCCATCTTTGGGTCATCCTTTCCTCTACCTGGGTGAACAAAGTCTCCTCGGCTGATATCATGCTCATGGTGAGTTTCACTGGCTCAGGCTGCCTGACTTTGGCCATGTTGTCCCCTTCCCTGTAATGAAAGGGTGGAAATAACCTTCGTGCCCTCTAAACCCTCAAGGTCCCGATAAGACTCTGAAAAGAATGTATTCCACCTTTCTTCAAGTACTGGCGCAGGCCTTCGATTATTTTCAGGGAGACAGTGGGATCGACAAGATTAGCCGTGCCTACAGCCACGGCAGTTGCTCCGGCCAGAACAAACTCCAGAGCGTCTTCAGCACATGCGATTCCCCCCATCCCGATAAGGGGAAGATCCACCTTCTGATGAGTTTGGTGAACCATTCTGACCGCTACCGGCCTGATGGCTGGACCAGACAGGCCTCCTGTAATAGCTCCGATCTTAGGCCTTCTGGTATTCACATCTATTGCCATGCCTAAAATGGTATTTATCAAAGACAAAGCCTCTGCTCCCCCTTCTTTTGCTGCCTGGGCGATCTCGGTAACGTCAGTAACATTGGGGGTGAGCTTAACAATCAGAGGAAGGTCGGTAGCCTGTCTCAGTCCTTTCACCAGAGAGAAAGCAAGATCCGCTCGGGTCCCGAAGACAAGACCTCCTTCTTGTACATTTGGACAGGAGATATTCACTTCCAGAGCGTCTATTCCTGTTTCCCTGTCTAGCTTTTCCGCTAAATCAAGATATTCAGTCTTCTTCTCACCGGCAATATTGACAATGATCCTCGTTTTCAGCTTCCTGAGTTTGGGGAGCTTTTCCTTCAAGAAAACTTCTATACCTGGATTTTCCAATCCAATACTGTTAAGAAGACCGGCCGGAGTCTCTGCTAGTCTGGGGGGAGGGTTCCCCTCCCTTGGTTCTAGGGTTACTGCCTTGGTAATTATTCCTCCCAGCTCTGCCGCTTCAACCAAATCTTGATATTCTTCTCCGTAGCCGAAGGTTCCCGAGGCGACTAGGACAGGGTTCTTAAGATGAATTCTACCCAATGAGACACTCAGGTCGGCAAGATTATCCACATCCGTACTCCTTCCTCTTTTGTGTATCACCTCAATATCTCAAGCCCTGGCTAAAGTGTCTTTCGTTCTCAATGCTCAGCATTTTTGAACTTGATATGGGCCTACATATGAAATTCCAGAACATCCCTGTCTTCCAACGGATGATTCTTCTGGACTTTTTGGCCCTCGAACCTGCTCGATCCCCACATTTTAGTGTATCTTAAGTTGTTGGCGAAATCCTTATGGATGGCCCGGGCAGCATCGATGACCCTACTGCCTTTCTTCAAGATGACGGGATCCATTCGATCTGTTGGCCTTCCCGGGCTTTTGGTGTAGATACGGATAATAGACAGAGTGGTGTATATCTTTTGTCTAAGAGGATCCAGTCCTATTTCGTCTTTTGCTGAAAAGGAGCAGATAGGGAACCGCTCCGAATAAAGGTCTTTTAAGGTGCTCAGGTGACTTTCTGCGCCTGGCAGATCTTTTTTGTTGGCGGCAACGATGGCCTTTTTGTGTTTCATCTCGTCCATAGGTTCATCCTGAGGCTCTGTAGTTCCCGCCTTGATTTTCGACTCCGCCAGTTTCCTTATGAGTATCTGCATATCCTCAATGAAGTCGTCTCTACCCAGGTCAATGGTGAGGAGCAGGCAATCTGTATCTCGAATAATCTCAGGAAGCCAGGGTTCCATATACTCCTGGGTAATCGGAGGGGTATCCACTAGCTGGATGCTGATGTCCTCGAACTTCATCATTCCCACCGCGGTATCACGGGTGGTAAAAGGATAGGGCGCAACCTCGGGACTGGCACCGGTCAAGGACGCCAGAATTTGAGATTTTCCTACATTAGGTGCTCCCAAAAGGAGAACCTGGGCTGCTCCCTCTCTGACTACATAGTGGCTGTAGGTGCTTTTCCCCACCTTGGTCTTTTTTTGCATCTCACTTTTCAATCGGGAGATTTTGGCCTTAAGGTCTCCCTGAAGTCTATCGGTACCTTTGTGCTTGGGCATAATGGCCCACATTTGTCTTAGGATAGCTAGCCTCTCTTGATTCGTTTTGGCCAGCCGGTATCTTTTCTCTGCCTCATAATATTGTGGGGGAAGGTTTGCTGGCATAACTCTCCCTTATTGCCTCGTCTCTTCAGCTCCCGTCGCGGCGGCGGCGGCACGATAAGGACAATCACCGCACCGCTGCTTTGCTATCTCTTGAGATTCCTTTTTGACCCCTTTGACTCTTTGGAATCGGCGGGCATCATGAGACTTGGCGATATTGTTGAACATATAAAGACCAGGGTTTTGGGAGCATATTCCTCATCACCAGTATTTCATGGCGACCTATTTGATTTAGAGGCCCAGATCATCCCAGAGGATTTCTTTTGCATCAAAGACAGGACCCTCTTTGCAGACACGAAGATAGCCGGATCTCCCCCTGATCACACACCCCAGACAGGCTCCCAGACCGCATCCCATTTTTTGCTCCAGGGATACCTGACAGAAAAATCCCCGATGGCGAGAGAGTTCGGCTATTTTTCTTAGCATAGAAACTGGCCCACAGCTGTAAACAGCGACAGATAGGGAAGTCTGAGACAAGATGAACTCCTGAAAGAGATTGCTGACCAGACCCCGATATCCCGTACTCCCATCCTCGGTGGCTATCGTTACCTCAAGGCCTAACCTCTCGAACTCGTCCTTACCCAGGATCAGTTCTTTATTCTTGGCGCCTAGAAGAACGGTAACATCCTGTCCCTGCCCCATACGGGCAATTTCCTGAGCCACCATATAAAGAGGAGCCACTCCTATTCCCCCGCCTACAATAAAGATCTTTTTGAAAGCAGGCTCTATTTCAAAGCCCTTTCCCAGAGGTCCCAAAGAATCGAGCTGATCTCCCCTCCTTTTCTGTGATAGGAGTCCTGTTCCCTTACCCACCACCTGGTAGAGAACATCAATTCTTCCTTGACGAGATTTGTGGATGCTAAAAGGCCTTCTTAGGAGGGGATCATAGCCGGAGCCACATCTTATGTGTACAAACTGCCCTGCTCTGGCGGCTTTAGCAATTTGAGAAGCTTCCAATTTGATCCGGTAGTGGGCCTCGCTCAGCTTTTCATTGGATAAGACTTTGGCTTTGACCTGGTACATGTAGCCGATTCTTTCTGAAACCTGCTGTGCAGACCTTACACATCTTTTCGGATGAGTATTGGCATTTCTTTTCCTGATCAAACCTCTTTCGGCTTCCAAGGAAAGACCTGCTTCCCGATTATATCATTTATGCCCAAAGATTCAAGTTGACAGTCATCATTGTCTCCGTTAAAATAAGGCGTTCGAGGCATAGTGGGGTTCTCGATAGGACTATGAAAGGAAGCTCATCCCTTGTTCTGGGAATCGATGAAGCTGGCAGAGGACCGGTAATCGGGCCTCTCGTCATTTGCGGAGTGATGCTGAGGAAGTCAAGGCTTGATGAGCTTACCGCAAGGGGAGTAAAGGATTCAAAACTTCTGAGTCCGTCTCAACGCCAAACTCTTAAGGGTGAGATCGAGAGCCTGGCGGAAGGCTTTGAGCTTATCATTATTTCCCCCTCGCAAATAGATAGCTGCAACATGGGTGATTTAGAACTCAAAGGGATGGTAAAGTTAATCAAAAAATTTCTCCCCGACCAGGTCTTTGTGGATGCTCCAACCTCCAGGCCTGAGTTGTACGAGAGAAGAATAAGCTCACTCCTTTTTTCTAAGACCAGGGTGGAACTGGTGGTAGAAAACCGTGCCGACAGGACCTATCCTATTGTGGGAGCAGCCTCCATTTTGGCCAAGGTAGAAAGGGATAGAAGAGTTCATCTTTTGGAGAAAAAATATGGAGCTATGGGTTCTGGCTATCCTTCTGATCCAAGAACCATTGATTTCTTAAAAAGCTACTTTCACATCCATGGACAGTTCCCTGGTGTGGTGAGAAAGAAATGGAGGACCATACACAGATTAAAGCAAGGAGAACTGCCGAAGAAAAGAAGCTGAAAAAGAGTAAAGAAGAGGTCTTCTGGAAAATGGGCAAAGGGAAAACATTTTTTCTGGCGATCCTCATATTTGCTGTTCTTTCCCTTTTATCAGGCTGTGAGGAAAACAAGAGAGAGCCTTCAGCAAAAGAAAAAGAGGAACCTCTGCTTTTGGAAGCGCAGGGGGTAAGTTTAGTGGGATGGGACGAGGAAGGAAGGAAAAGCTGGGAGCTTCAGGCTGATTCTGGAAGGCAATTTGTCAACCGGATGGTTCTCCTCCGTGTTAAGGTCAAGCTTCTCGAGGAAGGCAAACTTGCCTCAGGAGGCGAAGCAGGCAAGGTGGTGGTGGACATTCGTACTTCGAATCTTCTTTTTGAAGGGAAAGTTAAACTTATTTCCTATGTTAATGAAGCCGAACTCTTCACTTCTAATCTGGAATGGATAGCTTCGGAGAAGAAGCTGCGTACAGAGGAGAGGGTTCTTTTTGAAAGAGGAGATCTTATAACAGAGGGTTGGGGCCTGATAGCCGATCCTGAGTTAGGTCAGATAGAGATTAAGAGAGAAGTGGTTACCAGACTGAGGTTCTGAAGTGCATGTGCTGTCGGAAGAGGTCCTGGGAAATTTGCTTGTGAAATCGAGATGAAGGAGAGAGATAATGAGGAGGACTGTTAGCTGGATCGGAGGAGTTGCCGTTTTGATGATTTTATTCTCCGGATGGGTATTTGCCCAAGAGCCCCAAGAGCAGATGGTGGTTAGATCCCGGCATCAGAAAGTAGATTATGTCAACAGGATTTTTGTCTACAGCGGCGAGGTGACATTGGACTGGAAAGAGGTGGTAGTGGAAGCCGAGGAGGTATCAGTATATATAACAGAGGAGAACACGCTGATAAAACTTGTGGCCAAGGGCAGAGTAACGATAACCGAAAAGGAGACAAAAACAAAGACTTCCGGTGAACTGGCTACCTACAACGCTGAGGATGATAAAATGGTCATGGAGGGCAACGCTCAATATGAAGACGAATTTGGCAATACTATCCTGGCGGACAAAATAGTCCTGTGGAGGGAAGAGAAAAGAATGGAAGCAACAGGATCCCCGGTAATAGCCACTTATGTTTTGGAAGAGGTGCAGGTTGATTCTTCGAGTGGAAAATCTGACTAAGGAATACCAAAGGTCCCCGGTTGTAGATAGACTCTCCCTCGAGGTGAAACAGGGAGAGGTGGTGGGTCTTTTGGGACCCAATGGAGCTGGCAAGACTACCACCTTTCATATGATGGCGGGCCTGGTCAAACCTACTCAGGGAAAGATTTTCCTTGGAGATGAGGAAATCACGCATTTGCCTACTTACAGGAGAGCAAGAAAGGGCATTGCTTATCTTCCCCAGAACCCATCGGTCTTCCAGGGACTCGTCGTCAAAGAGAATCTCCTGGCAATCCTGGAGACCCTGGATCTCTCAGTGGGAGAACAGGAAGAGAAGGCCAAACTGCTTCTCTCAGAGCTGGGAGTTACTCATTTAAAGGATCAAAAGGCTTATCTTCTCTCGGGAGGAGAAAGGCGGAGAGTGGAGATAGCCAGAGCTCTGGCTACCAATCCTTCTTTTATGTTGCTTGATGAACCCTTTGCCGGGATAGATCCCATAACTGTCTCCGACTTGCAAACCATAATCTTTGATTTGAAAAACAAAGGCATAGGAATTCTTGTTACCGATCATAATGTGAGGGAAACTCTAGAGATTACCGATTTTTCCTATATTATGCATCAGGGCAAGATTCTCATCGCCGGGAAAAGAGATGAACTCACCCAAAATGAGGAGGCCAGGAGGATATTTCTGGGCGAAAATTTCAAGCTGTGAGGTGCTCAGAAAAGCTTTTCCCCGCCTTTCCCCGGGAATAGTGATGATTATCTTATTCCTGGTCCTGCCTTGTTTTGCCTTCTCCGAGACTCCCCGTCTCAACCTTCAGGCAAATCACTTTCGCTCGGTTACGTCTCCTCCTTCTGTGATTGGTTGGGGAGAGGCGGTTCTCGAATACAAAGACATGCAGATTAAGGCCGAAAACATAGAATTGAATTTGGAAAGTCTCCATGTTGTGGCTGAGGGGGATGTGAGGCTTAAGATGAAAAAGCGAGAAGTGAAAGCTCGGAGTTTTGAATACAATTTGGGGAGCGAAGAAGGGGTAATTTTCTCACCGGAAGGAAGTGAAGGATCTTTTTTCTATAAGGCAGAGAAGGCTTATCTTTACCCAGAGCGTATAGAACTTAAAGGTGCTTCTTTTACTAGCTGTGACCTTCCTAATCGTCACTATCATGTTAAGGCCCGGCAAGTTAAAATATACCCCGAGGAAGAGATTATCATGAGAAGTGTGACCTTTTATGTGGCTAATGTTCCTTTCTACTGGACCCCCTTCGTTATAAGGCGCTTCAGGGAAGAGAATCAAATCTTGTTTCCCTCAGTGGGATACAGCAACTTTGCCGGCTGGTACGCCAAGACGGGGTACTATTTCTATGCCTCGTCCGACTTTCAGGCTACTTTTCACCTGAATTATATGCAGAAGAGGGGGTGGGCAGAGGGGCTAGATGTTTCCTACCGTCTCAAGGGTGGTAGGGGAAGCATTGAGAGTTACCGGGTCAGGGAAAAGGATACTTCCCAGCTCAGATGGAGAGCAAAACTACAGCACTATCAAGCTCTCTCTGAATCCGTCAATCTCAAATTACGTGTTGACCGACTCAGTGATGAAACATTTTCTGAGGATTATCTTGGCGAGGCGTATGGGACTTCCTTTGTGGCTTTGGACAAGCGTGGCTCAAACTATAGTCTTCGTTTCTTGGTTGAAGCTAAGTCTAATCCTTTTCCTGATGGTTTCGTGGAGCGCCTTCCCCAGATTAGTTTTTATCATTCACCTCGCAGAATAGGAAAAACACCTGTTTATATACAACAGGCAGCAGAAGTTACCAATTTCAGAAGAGAGAAGGAGAATTTTTTACGGACTGATATAGCCTCAGATCTTTCCTATCCTTTCACAGCCTTTAGTTATTTTCAAGTAAGACCCAAATTGGGATATCACTTCTTCTCCTATCGGTGGGGAAACGATGGAAAGATTCGGGGAATATCCTATCAGGAACTGGAGCTCACTACGATCCTCCAGACCCGTCTGGGAAGGCTCAATCACAAGTTTCGGCCTATCTTGAAATACTACCACTCTTCAGGAGCTGGAGATAACGCGGGTTATCCCGGATGGGTGAGAGAGAAAATCGAGGAGAAGGAAAATAAGTATCCGGAAGGTTTGATAAAAATTATACTTGAGAATTCTTTTCATCATGAAAAGTATGGAGGCGCTAGTGCTAATATAAGTTCTTGGTACTACCTGAAGGAGGAGGAGTTTTCTCCTATCGAAGGAAAATTTCACTTCACCCCGCCCCTGCCCTATCTGAGCTATATTGACCTTTACCTTCTTTATCATCCCTACCAGGAGAAGTACAAAGTAATAAGAGGTACAGTAGGTCTGAAGGATAAGAATTGGAATCTTAGCCTGGGAGCAACAAAAGATATTGAGGAAGGGAAGTTGGATTTTATCACTCAGGGGCAGGTGAGATTGGGAGACAGGTGGAGACTTTCTGGATATTACAGGTATGATTTAGAGAATGAGGAAATTCGGGAAGAAAAATTCTCTTTATGGCGAGATCTACACTGTCTCGCCACCCAACTGTCTATGAAGATCTATCCTGAGAAAGAGTACTGGATCATGTTTTATGTTAAAGCTTTTCCCGAAGCATGGATCAAGTTCTATACCGAATCTTTTCCTCAGATTGGTGAACTAGAATATCCTGGTCTTTAGCTTATTTTTCTTCAAGGAGTAAGGAATGAAGGTTTTGGTAATAGGAAGCGGAGGAAGAGAACACGCTTTGTGCTGGAAATTAAGCCAGAGCCGTATTTTGGAAAAACTCTACGCTGTTCCTGGAAACGCGGGTATAGCGAGGATAGCTGAGTGCATTTCTCTAGACTACGAGAGGAATTTTTCCTCCCTGGCCGACTTCGTCCGTAAAGAAAGGATTGACTTCACTATTGTGGGACCAGAGGTGTCCCTGGTCAATGGAATAGTGGATTATTTCGAAAAAAGAGGTCTGTTTGTCTTTGGCCCTTGTAAGAAGGCTGCCTGTCTAGAGGGAAGCAAAGTATTCGCCAAAAGGTTTATGAAAAAATACGGTATTCCCACTGCCGACTTCCAGGTCTTTTCTGATTCAGAAAAAGCGGTAGAGTACATAGAAAAAAAAGAGAAATCAGTGGTGGTGAAGGCTGACGGACTGGCAGGTGGCAAGGGAGCCCTGGTAACCAGCAGCAAACAGGAAGCTGTGGATGCGGTGAAATTAATCATGGAGAAAAGAGCCTTTGGGGATTCTGGTAAGAGTGTGGTGATAGAAGATAGGCTTTCGGGTAAAGAAATCTCTTTTTTCGCTATCACTGATGGGAAGAGCGTTAAGCCTCTGGTTTCATCTCAGGATCATAAAGCCATCTACGATGGTGACACAGGTCCAAATACAGGAGGCATGGGAGCGTACTCTCCTGCCCCCATTCATCCATCTCTGTATAAGAAGATTATGCGAAGAATAGTACTTCCCACCTTAAACGGGATGGAGAAGGAAAAGAGAACCTATCGGGGAGTGCTCTATGTCGGGCTGATGATTGAAGATGAACAGCCAAAGGTTTTGGAATTTAATGTCCGATTTGGGGACCCGGAGACCCAGGTGACCTTGCCTCGCCTAAGAAATGACCTGCTAGAGGTTTTGTTCGCTGTCCAAGGAGGGACTCTCGATCGGATAAATCTTGACTGGTTCTCTCGTGCGGCTGTTTGTGTGGTCCTCGCTTCTGGCGGTTATCCAGACAAATATGAGACAGGCAAACAGATCAAGGGGTTGGAGAATCTGGCTGGAGTAAAAGGGATATTCCCTTTTTGTGCCGGAGTGAGGAAAGAAGGGGATCGGCTACTCACCGATGGAGGTAGAGTCCTGGGAATAACAGCTACAGGCAAGGATTTGAGGAGGGCCATCCGGAAAGCTTACCAGGTAGTGAAAAAAATCCAGTTTGAGGGATTATACTATCGTAAAGACATTGGGTTCAAAGGTTTGAGGCCCTAGGACCCCGCCCGGCTTATTTGATGTGTTCTCTCGGTAGCATCAGGAAACTATCAGCATTGAGGAGATTTATAGGCGCATTGAGCGCAGAAATAGCCCTCAAGTCTTTGCCCAAAACCAGAAGACGAACAGGACAATTGGAAGCCAATATACGATAGTGGAAGGGAAAAGTCCCAGGTTCTCTTGACAAAGGACATCTAATTCTATAAGATAAGATAGTCGAAAGTATCAGACCAAAGACTCCTTAGTTAGAATGAGGGCTCCTTATTGACATAAGATTTCCAAAAGAATAGAAATACTCCAGGGAATATTATGAATGCGAGAAAGGGAATCTCGAGGGGAGATCTTTCCCCTACATATCTTAAGATAGGGAGGTTAAGATGCTCGAGATGTTGAAGAGTAGTTGGCTGATGATCCCCCTGGGAATCTGTTCCATACTGGCTCTCGCCATTATAATCGAGAGGTTTGTCAGCCTGAGAGTTATCGAGAGCACGGCGGATAGGTTTATGATGAGAACTCGAGAAATTCTGAGGGGTTCGGAACCTAGAAAGGTGGACAAGATATTGGCTCTATGTCAGATGACTTCCTCTCCACCAGCGCGTATTCTCGAAGCCGGGATAAATAAAAAAGATCTGGGGAGGGAGGAGACAAAGGACGCTATTCAGGATGCGGGATCTTTGGAAACTCCTCATCTTGAAAGGTATTTGAGGGTTCTGGGAACCGTTGTTACTGTTGCCCCTCTTTTGGGACTGCTGGGGACGGTGGTGGGAATGATAAGGGTTTTCAATGTTATCGCCATCCAGGGGGTGGGTGATCCGGGGGCTCTGGCCGGTGGAATCAAGGAAGCTCTCTATACGACGGCTGTGGGCCTGAGCATTGCCATACCCAGCCTGGTGTTTTACAATTACTTTCGTCATCGAACAGACAGGCTTATCCGAAAACTGGAAGGTGTCGCCAGTGAGTTTATGGATTCACTCATTGGGAGGGAGACATGAGATTCCGTCGCCCCAGAACAAGAACAGGGGAGGTCCTCATAAATCTCACTTCTCTCATTGATGTGGTTTTCCTGCTGCTCATTTTCTTTATGGTTTCCACATCATTTGCTATCATTCGAGGGATAAAGGTTGACCTCCCCACCACCACTACTCCTCAAGAGAAGATAGAGCAGAATATTGTGATTTCCCTTGCCGAAGATGGCAAAATATACCTGGGTAAAACGCGGGTCAGCAAGACAGAATTGGTAAAAAAACTGAAAGCACAAATTGGAAAGAAAAAGAGTTTAGTGGTGGTTAATGCCGATAAGGATGCCCGGCACGGCATGGTGGTGGAGGTTATGGATCTTGCCAAGCAGGGTGGTGCAGGTAAACTGGGGGTCCTCACTACACCAACAAAGAGGAGGTGAGAGTGTATGGGCGAAGGACGCCGGTTTAAAGTAAGTCTTTTGATATCCTGTGGTGTTCATCTGGGTTTTATCCTTTTTCTGCCCCAGCTAAAGCTTGCTCCTCCTCCCACCGAGCCCGAGTATCTGGAAGTTGCTCTCATCAAGCCGACTCCTATTCCGGCGAAAAGCGCGGTGAGAAAAGTCACTCCCAAAAAACCCACCGAGACTTCCCAGGCAAAACCTAAGAAGGTTGAAGCCGAGCCCACCAAGATTGAGGTGAAAGCCATAAAGGTTGAGGCAGAGGCACCCAAAGCTCCAGCGGTAGAATCTTTACCGGTAAAAGTGGAGCCTAAGGCTCCTCCCGAGATGCCTCTTCTTGGAATCTCCGGTGGAGCCGGCGAGAAATTGCCTGTCTCTCCTCCTCCAGTAGCCTCGGAAAGCCCAACCAAGGTACCCATTCCTTTAGCAGGAGAAAGGCCATCCCTGGGAAGCGGAACCGGGGACGTGGGTCCTCTTTCCTCCGGTATGAGAAGAGGGGTCTCCAAAGAACAACAGGTTCTTCCCGGTCCCGGTGGAGAGGGGGTGGCTCCTAAAGCTGCCTTCCATCTTGAGGGAGATTTGGGCTATGAGGGGGAAGGAGGTGAGGGAGGAGAAGGAGTTTCAGCTGGAAGGATCGCTGGACCTGCGGGGGGAAGAAGAATCTTGAGGAGCACCGAACCTGAGTATCCGGCCTGGGCAGAAGCTTCTGGGATAGAGGGTCGAGTGGACCTGAAGTTTTGGGTCCTGCCCAGCGGGGAGGTAAGCGAAGTAGAAGTGGATAAAACATCCGGACGGTCAGAGTTTGACAACTTGGCATCTCAAGCCCTCAGGGAGTGGAGATTCGAGCCAATCGAGGAAAAGGAAAAACAGTGGGGAATTATCGCCTTCATCTTCGAATTTTAAGAGTGAAGAGGTTGAGCGCTCTTCTACCTGCATAGACTCATCCCTCAGGTTTTTATGTTTCATTGGTTCGCCCAGACCGTTAGATTTCCCGCCTTTTTCAAAATTCCAGGAAACGTCGAGCTAGGGATAGATTGACAGAATCAAGGCATACTTTATAATTGAGCCAAATCGCGGTCGAAAAGTGAACGCAAATAGGGCTGAAGAGGGAGAGTTTTCATGCAAGAGGCCAAATTTGACCTGGTTAGCGGGTTCCATCCGCAGGGAGATCAACCTCAAGCTATTGAAAAGCTCACCGAAGGGATAAGGAGGGGTCTCGAGAGGCAGACACTAATAGGAGTGACCGGCTCCGGCAAAACCTTTACCATGGCTAATGTGATTGAAAGGATAGGAAAGCCTGCTTTGGTCATCTCCCATAATAAGACTTTGGCTGCTCAACTATTCAGCGAATTCGCCTCCTTATTCCCCAGCGACAGGGTGGAGTATTTTGTCTCTTACTATGACTATTACCAGCCCGAGGCCTATGTTCCCCAGACCGATACTTACATTGAAAAAGATGCCTCCATCAATGATAAGATTGACAGGATGCGTCATTCAGCCACTCGCTCTTTGCTGGAGCGTCGCGACACCATCATCGTTGCCAGCGTCTCCTGCATCTACGGATTGGGGTCTCCTGAGGATTATAAGGAAATGCTCCTGAGGGTGAAGGTGGGTGAGGGGATACCTCGAAGCTCCATTGTCAAAAAACTGGTGGAGATGAGGTATGAACGAAACGATATGGACTTCTCCCGGGGCAAGTTCAGAGTGAAAGGAGATATCATAGAACTATTCCCTGCCTATGAAGAGGAGGCGGTTCGCATGGAGCTGTGGGGAGATGAGATAGAAAGAATCTGTCTTTTCGATCCTCTCACCAGAGACGTGAGGCGTGAGGTTCCAGAGGTCTACATCTACCCGGCTACCCACTATCTTGTTCCACCAGATAGAATGGACTATGCTCTCCAGTCTATTGAGAAAGAACTCAAGACAAGGCTAAGGGAGCTGCGCTCCCAGGGGAAGCTCCTGGAGGCTCAGAGGCTGGAGGCAAGAACTAATTATGATCTGGAGATGATAAGGGAAGTGGGATATTGTACAGGTATAGAGAACTACTCCCGCTATTTTTCCGGAAGGGCCCCGGGAGAGCGGCCTGCCTGTCTGATCGATTATTTCCCCAAAGACTACCTTCTCTTCATCGATGAGTCACATCAGACCATTCCTCAGCTCCATGCCATGTACGGAGGTGACAAGGCGCGGAAGGATAATCTGGTCAAATATGGGTTCCGACTGCCATCCGCTTATGATAATCGTCCCTTGAAATTCTCAGAGTTCGAGTCTCTGACCAATCAGGTCACTTATGTTTCTGCCACTCCGTCCGCTTATGAATTGAAGACAAGCTCACAGATTGTTGAGCAGCTTATCCGCCCTACTGGTCTAGTAGATCCCAAGATGACAATAAAGCCGGCTGCTCAACCCATAGATGATCTTTTGGGACAGATTCAGGCCAGGGTGCAAAAGCATCAAAGGGTTTTGGTGACGACTTTGACCAAGAGGATGGCTGAAGATCTTACTGAGTACCTGGAAAGCCTGGGGGTAAGGGTCAGGTATCTGCATTCCGAAATCCAAACAATTGAGAGATCAAAAATCTTAAGGGAGCTGAGGTTGGGGGAGTTCGACGTTTTGGTAGGGATCAACCTTTTACGGGAGGGGTTAGATCTGCCAGAGGTTTCTTTAGTGGCTGTTCTGGATGCGGATAAGGAAGGGTTCCTCAGATCAGAAACGGCCATAATTCAGACTGCGGGGAGAGCTGCCCGTAATGTTGAGGGCGAGGTGATTCTCTATGCTGATGAGGTCACTTCTTCTATGAGGCGAGCTCTTGAGAAAACACGGAGAAGACGAAAGATTCAACTGGAATATAACAGAGAGCATAATATTACTCCTCAAACTATCCATAAGGCCATTCTGGCTGATATTCAAACCCGCGCCATCCAGATGGAGGAATATGAAGGCGCTATGGTAAGGGAGAGGACCGCGGGATATACTGCCCCATCAGAAATTCCCCACCTGGTGAGGGCCATGAAGAGGGAAATGAGGAAAGCGGCGGAGAATCTGGAGTTCGAAAAAGCAGCCCAGCTGAGGGATAGAATACGGGAGCTGAACAAAGTCTGGAGCCATCAGAATTCTTCAGATTCTGGTGGTTGAAAACAGGGGAAAAGTACTTGATCCGAAACCTGAAATATCTGCATCGTAGAAACTTGGACACTGTGATGCTAGGGGAAGCCTCTGAACATTCTGTCAAATTGAAATCAAAAAGGAGGAAGACATGGTGAGCGGTATACCTTTGGCTTTAGTGGGAGCAGGGCTAGCTGTAGGACTGGCTGGAGCAGGTTCAGCGATTGGCATTGGCTACGCCGCCCAGGCCAGTGCAGGGGCAATGACTGAGAATCCGGAGAATTTTGGAAGATTTCTCATTCTCACTGCCCTGCCCGGTACTCAGGGAATATACGGCTTCATCGCAGCCTTTCTTTTGATGATGAAGATAAACATATTGGGAGGAGCTGTGGTTGCTTTGAGTGTGACCCAGGGATGGAGCCTATTTGCCGCGGGCCTTCCTATTGCTATAACAGGTTTGATTTCCGCCATTCACCAGGGAAAGGTTTGTGCGGCGGGGGTAGGGCTTACCGTCAAGAGGCCAGCTGAGTCCATGAAAGCTATGGTCCTGGCCGTATTTGTAGAATTCTATGCCGTGTTGGGACTTCTGATAACCATTTTTCTCATTAATGGGGTACAAATCTAGCTGCAGCCTGGTGAGAACGAGGATTTCGGAGGAAGTAATATGGGTCTGGAAGAGATCGTAAAAGAGATAGAGAAGAAAGCTAATGAAGATGCGGAAAAAATGAGGAAGGAGGGTCAGGAAGAGAGAAAGGCAATTCTGAAGAAAGCACAAGAAGAGGCTCTGAGGACCAGAAAAGAGATCACGAGGAAATTAGAGAAGGAGGCTGAGCTTCTGAAAAGGGGGCGAGTAATCAGTGTGAGAGTAGAAGAAAAAAAGAAACTCCTGGCCTCAAAAAGAAAAATCCTGGCCGAGTCCTTCAAGCAAGCTGAGGAAGAGCTTAGGGGTCTTGGTAAGCAAGAATATATGTCATTGATGAAACGGCTTCTCGTCTCCAGCATAGACTCAGGGGATGAGGAAATCGTTGTCTCTCGCAGGGATGAAGCGTGGATGAAGGGAGATTTTCTGAAGGAATTAGAAAAGAGTCTAGAAAAAAAGGGAACATGGGAAAAGATAAGAGTGACTGCGGACCTGAGAGAAGGAGAAAGGGGTTTCATACTGAAAAAGGAGGGGGTGCATCTTAACTACACCTTGTCCAGCCTTTTCCTTCAGCTAAGGGAGGAGCTAGAAACGGAGGTGGCCAAGAGGTTACTTGGCTAAGACAAGTATCTAAGCAGCAACGCAGGGAAAGGGTCCCGAGGTATTCCTGAGTATCTGGAGCTGAGAAGGGAGTAAGAGGATGAGCGTGGGGTTAATTATGGCGGGTGGCTTCGGCAAGAGACTGTGGCCCGAGTCGAGGATAGATCATCCCAAGCAACTTTTGAGCTTTGGGACCGGGGAGAGCTTTTTGCAGGCTACCTATCGTAGGGCCTGTGGTCTCTTTGGAGTTGAGGAAACCTACTTAGTCCTTAGAGAGGAGTTGAAAGAGAAAGTTCTCTCTCACCTCTCCTCAGTTCCACCAGAGAATATCATCGTTGAACCCGAGGGACGAGATACGGCTCCCTGTATTGGATTTGCCAGCGTGTGGCTTGGGGCCAAGAAGGGAAATGTTCCTATGGTGGTACTACCTTCGGATCATTTGATCAGAGATGAAGATAAGTTTGCCCGGGTGATTCGAGCTGCAGCCGGGGTTGCACAAAAAGATTATCTGGTGACCATTGGCATCAAGCCTACCCGAGCCGAGACCGGTTATGGTTACCTGGAGTTAGGAAAGGAAATGGACCAGTGGGGCGGAGTTTCTGTTTTTGAGGTAGAAAGATTTACCGAAAAGCCATCCCACAAGAAGGCCAAGGAGTTCTTCGAACAGGGAAAGTTTCTCTGGAACGGGGGAATCTTCGCCTGGAGAAGCAGCGTCATCCTCCGGGAAATGAAAGAGTATTTGCCAGAACTACATAGTGGCCTGATGCGGATTCAGAAGGCTATGGGGACCTCGGAAGAAGAAAAAGTCATAAGGAGTGTCTATCCCTCTCTTCCTAAAATCTCCATAGATTACGGGATAATGGAAAAAGCAAAAGGTGTGGCAGCCATACCGGGGGATTTCTTCTGGGATGACATAGGCAACTGGCAGGCTTTGGAGCGAGTTTTCACCAAAAATGGGCATGGTAACATTATCAGAGGATTGGTCGAGGAAGAGGAAAGTAGCAATTGTATCTTCATCAATCGGCAGGACAAAATCTTGGGAGCAATTGGAGTTTCTGACCTCATTGTTATCAATACAGAAAACGGCACTCTGGTGGTGAGGAAAGAACAAGCAGGCAAGGTGAGGGATTTGGTTGATAGACTCTTAGCAGATAGAGAAAAAGGAAAATACGTATGACACCAGTGCCGAGCGCCCGCATAAGACGTCTGAGGGAGAAAACTGAGAAGGAAAAGCTTGACGGTCTTATGATTACGGAGCTTCATAATGTTTTCTATCTTACGGGCTCTTGGATAGAGGGAATAGTCCTCTTAACAAAGGAGAAGGATTTCCTTATTGTTTCCCCACTTTTTGCGGAAGAAGCCAGGGTCGAGCTTAAGGGATGGGAGGTAGTTGTCCATGCAGGGAAACTGGATGAAATCCTGAAGAAAGTATGGAGAAAAAGAGGCAAGAAGCTGGGTTTTGAGGCTTCCAATTTGTCCTATGAGGAACACGAGAGGCTATCTGGAATAAAGGACATAGAACTTATCCCCTGCCGGGGATGGGTGGAAGAGCTGAGGATGATAAAGGATGAGGCAGAACTCGCTCGAATGCAAGAATCCACTGAAGTGGCTCATTCTGCTTTTGAGTACGTGGAAAGCAAACTCAAGGAAGGGGTAAGTGAGAAGAAAGTATCTCAAGAGGTGGGGTGGTTTCTGAGAGAGAGATCTGATGGGGAAGCCTTCCCATCTATAGTTCTCTTTGGAGAGAGAACCTCCTTTCCCCACGGTAGACCCAGTGAGAGAAAATTAAAGCAGAACGAGGTGGTTCTTGTGGACCTAGGAGCGAGGCTCCAGGGTTACTGCTCTGATCTCACCAGGACTTTTTTCTTTGGCGAGGTCCCGAGGAAATGGAATAGCATTCTTGATCTTATAACTCAGGCCCAGAGGCTGGCGATACAGGAGATAACACCTGGAGTTACCTGCAGCAAGATTGATGAGATGTTGAAGGAGAGGATGGTGGAGGCGGGATATATCGAAGCTTTCTTGCACAGAGGCGGTCATGGGATCGGAATTGAAGTCCACGAGGCACCTTTCTTCAATTCGGACTCACAGCACGTATTCAGGGAAGGTATGGTAGTTACTGTGGAACCGGGGGTTTATCTTCCTGGAGAAGGAGGAATAAGAGAGGAAAAGATGGTAGTCGTTACAAGGGGAGGAAATAGGGTTCTGGAATGATTACTGCCAATGATCTTCGCCAGGGAATGAGAGTGGAACTGGAAGGGGTGCTCTATCAGGTAGAGGAGTTTCAGCATGTTAAACGCGGACGGGGTGGAGCCTTTGTACGAACCAAACTGAAGGACCTCATGACGCAGCAAACCATCCGCAGGGTCTTTTCTCCAACGGATAGATTGAAGAATGCCTTTATTGAAGAAAGGAAAGCTCAGTACATCTATCAGAAAGGTGGCATTTTCCATTTCATGGATTTAGAGACTTATGAGGAAAAAACCATACCGAAAGAAACTCTCGGTCGCCAGGTGAATTTCCTTAATGAAAACATCACGGTAACTCTTGAGCTCTATGAGGGAAGGATAGTCGAGGTGCAGCTTCCCACGTTTGTGGAACTTGGGGTGAAAACGGCTCTCCCTGGGATCAGAGGCGACACAGTAGGCTCAGCTAACAAGCGTGTTGTTTTGGAGTCAGGCTATAGCCTGCAGGCCCCCCTTTTTATCAAAGAGGGAGACATAGTGCGCGTCGATACCAGATCCGGCCGATACACCGGCAAGAAATAGATAAAAAAGGAACTGAAGAGGGAAAAAGATGGATTTAGATCAGCTCAGAAAGGTCATTGAGATATTTGAGTCTTCCTCTCTTTCGGAGCTCGAAATTGAGGAAAAAGGAACTCGTTTCCGATTGGCTAAGCGAGGTGCTCAAGAGATTGAGGTGAAGAAAGAGAAGGCTCCTCACCCTAAGAGGAAGAAAGGGGCACAGAAGACAGAAACAGAAAAGGAAGAACTGGTTGCGGTACGCTCTCCGCTGGTGGGAACATTCTATAGGGCTCCGTCACCCGATGAAGATCCTTTTGTGGAAGTGGGTGATGAAGTAAATGCCGGCGAGACCCTTTGTATCATTCAAGCTATGAAGGTTATGAATGAGATAACCTCAGAAATCAAAGGTACGGTTAGAGAAATCTTGGTAGGTAATGGACACCCAGTGGAATACGATCAAAAGCTATTCTTAATAGAGGAGACCTAGGTGTTCAGCAGGATTCTCATCGCCAATCGGGGGGAGATAGCTCTGCGTGTCATCAGGGCCTGCAAAGAGCTGGGAATAGAAACGGTGGCTGTATTCTCCAAGGAAGACGAGAAATCTTTGCCGGTGAGATTTGCGGATGAGGCTATTTGTATCGGGCCGCGAGAGCCAGCGGAAAGCTACCTTAATGTTCCCCGCATAATTAGCGCCGCCGAGGTAGCCGGGGCAGAAGCCATTCATCCGGGATATGGATTCCTGGCCGAAAACGCACATTTTGCCGAGGTTTGCCGTTCCTCGGGACTTGCATTTATTGGTCCCAGCCCAGAGATTATCCAAAAACTGGGTAATAAAGTCGAAGCGCGTAACACGGTGTCCAGGGCGGGTGTTTCCGTGATACCCGGTTCAGAAAGCATAGCTAACAGCAAAAGAGAAGCTGAGAAGGTAATATCTGAAATTGGCTATCCGGTAGTGCTCAAGGCAGCTCTGGGAGGGGGCGGAAGAGGAATGCGGGTAGTACGCCAGGGAAAAGATTTGGATAGTCTTTTTGATCTAGCCAGGCAAGAGGCCAAAATATCCTTTGGAAAACCAGATCTTTATGTGGAGAAATATCTGGAGAGGGCTCAACATGTTGAATTCCAGATCCTGGCCGATGAATTTGGAGCAATTGTCCATTTGGAAGAGAGAAACTGTTCCATTCAAAGGAGGTATCAAAAGCTCATCGAGGAATCCCCTTCCCCGGGTCTGGATGAGTCTCTGCGTGAGAAGATGGGGACTGTGGCGGTAAATATTGCTAAGGAATTGGGCTATGCAGGGGCGGGGACAATAGAGTTTCTCCTGGATGAGGATATGCAGTTCTATTTCATGGAAGTAAATACCCGTATTCAAGTGGAGCATCCTGTGACAGAAATGGTTACTGGAGAAGATTTGGTCAAGGCTCAGATTAGAGTTGCGGGGGGGGAGCGCCTGGGCTTCGCTCAGGATGAGGTGAAAATTGAGGGATCGGCCATAGAGTGCCGGATCAATGCGGAAGACCCGGAAAGAAATTTTGCCTCTAGCCCTGGTGAAATTACCGCTTTCCATATTCCTGGTGGCCCTGGGGTGAGGGTGGACACCCACATCTTTTCCGGCTATCATATTCCCTCCTGTTATGATTCTCTTTTGGCCAAAGTGATTACCTGGGGGAAAGATAGAGAAGAGGCTCTGGTTCGAATGAGAAGATCTTTGGAGGAATTTGTGGTGGAAGGCATAAAAACCACCATTCCCTTTCACCAGCAAATTATAGAGAACCCACTTTTTAGGAAGGGTGAGTTTCACATCAATTTTGTGGAAGAGGAGCTCGGTGAATAGAAGGAGGCTTTGGGGACCTGCGACATCGAGCTACTATGGTCCTCGCTCCCAAGACAGAAACTCTTCCCTTTTCTTCAGCCAGGAGTCTCGCAAAGGTAAAGGAATTAACGTACTCTCCGGGGAAGGCAGCTTTCCTGATTCACGTTCTCTCAAACGCGAACCTGGACGCTGGTGAGGTTTATGAAAGAAGGGGAAGAGAATTTGGAAAAAGAGGTGAAATACGAGGTAGACAGGAAAGTCACCCTGAAGCTTATCAAAAGGGTTCTTTCCCGGATCCAGGGAGTCTATTCCGTTAAAAAGGACCTCTGGAGGAAGGGAATCAGGATGAGGGAGTTGGAAGGGGGATTGGGTGTTTCCCTCGCCCTCGTAGTTGAAGAGGGGGTCCTCATCCCCCAGATGGCGGAGGAGGTACAGAAGAAAGTATCCGAAGAGGTAGAGAGGAGCCTGGGAATCTCGATAGCCAGGGTGGATATCAAAATAGAGGGAATGAAGTTTTTGGAGTAAATGATCTCCGGGAGGCCAAAATGCGATTTTATCAAAGAATAATGCTAGGGGTTGGATTCGTCGTTTTAGCTGCCCTTTGCCTGGGAGGGGCTCTGGTGGCTGTGGGTGTTTTTTCTCGATTCGTTGTTGTGGGAGCCCTCAGCGCTCTGGAACAGAGCCCGGTGACAAGGTTAATCTTGCTGGTCGTTTTTCTATTTCTGTTAGGAATGAGTATTTATTTCCCCTTTTCCTTTAGAGGCAGAGCCAAAAAGACAGCTGTTCCGCTGAAGAATCCGTTGGGAGGGGTTGAGATTTCCCAGAAGGCTATTTCTGAGTTTGTCCAGCGAATCGGCAAGGAGGTAGAAGGCGTCGAGGATCTAGAAGCAAGTATCGAATCCAGTGATGAGGGACTGAATGTCCATTTGACTCTATCCGCTGAGGCCAAAGGAGAAATCCCCAGGCTTATAGATGAACTCCAAACGGTGGTAAAGAATTATCTTACCAGTACCATAGGGATTGAAAATGTAAGGGAAATAAAGGTTAAGGTAGCTAAAATCCTTTGAGATTATGGCTTTTCTGTCTAGAATAGAAGGTAAGGAATCTGTAGCCCTCGTCCTCTGCGTTGGCTTTTTTCTTTTGCTGAGCCAACCTTCCAGCCTGGCTGAGTTCAACCATCCCGAGCTTCACTGGAGAGTAATAGAAACTCCCCATTTCCTCATTCACTACCATCAGGATGAAGAGGCATTTGCCCAGGAATCAGCCAGGGTTGCTGAAGAGGTTTATCCTTCCATTACTTCTGATCTGGGATATTTTCCTATCCAAAAGATCCCCATTATTATTGAAAATGTGAGCGACGTTACTGGAGGTTACACCTCCCTTCTTCCAGCCAAGATAGTAATTCAGGCTCAGTCCAATCCTGCCAGAACCTCGGGAACCCTCTCCTGGCCCAGAGAAGTTATTGCTCATGAGCTTACCCATCTTGTTATGATTGCTGCACTGGGAGAGTCTATCTTACCCTTAAGAAGAATAATGGCTAATCTGGTCCTGCCTATGTGGTTCATAGAGGGGCTCGCCCAGTTTGAAGCGGAAGAGTGGCATTCCTTAAAGGAGATGCAGGTCAGCGAGGCTTCTCGAAAAGGGACCGTTCTCTCTGAGGCTGCCCTGGGAGCCTTCTACTTCTTTGATGGATCCGGTAGAACCGCCGGGTATTATCAATCCGATAGCTTTGTTCGCTACATATTTAAGACCTACGGAAGGGATAAAATAGCCCAGATTCTCTCTCATCTTCGCAGACAACCTATCTTTCAGCTGGTAGGACAGGTGGGTCTGGTGAGTGGTGAGGGTTTTTTGTATCCCACCTCCGCTTTTCTTAGCTTCAACCAGGCTTTGGTTGACGTCATAGACAAAGACAGCTTCACTCTATATGCGGAATGGCGAAATTGGATGGAAGAGAAGTGCTCGCTGCCGAGGGAATCAGATGACCTACTCCTGCGTCCCGATAAACTCCTGGTTTCCTTAGGCAGAAGATGCCAACATCCCGTATTCTCGCCGAGAGGTGATAGGATAGCTTTCGTTTCCAATCGGGGGTATGACTATGCCATTTTTGATTTGTATCTTATGGATCTTGGGACGGGGGAGGTGGAAAAGCTGGACGAGATGGTTGATCCCTACCTTAGTTTTTCTCCTGAGGGCGATGAGATTGTTTATGCGAAGACTCGATTCTACCCTCCCAGGAAAGCTTATCTGGCCGACCTTTATAAGGTGCATTTGGAGAGCGGGGGCATTAAGAGACTCACCTTTGGGCTGAGGGCTGGTGAGCCCAGTCTTTCCCCGGATGGAAAGAGGGCACTCATGGTAAAGCATGAGGGAGGAAATTCTAATCTCTCTTTTCTGGATATAACTGCAGGGAAGGTTTTTCCTTTGACCTATAATAAGGATGCTCTGACTCAGAACTTCTCTCCCTCTTTCTCTCCTGAGGGTGATAGGATTGTTTTTGTCTCCTCGAGAAGGGGACAAAGGGATATCCAACTTCTAGATCTAGAAAGCCAAAAGATTATCCCCCTCACCTCGGATGAGGCGGATGATCGCTCGCCAGTTTTCTCTCCTGATGGAAGCAGGGTTTACTTCATCTCCAATCGTGAGGACGGTGTTTTTAATCTTTTTTCCATGAATCTCGAAGGAAAGGAGACGATCAAACGGCACACCCGCACGAATACCGGAGTCTTTGAGCCCAATGTCTCCCCGAATGGGGAAAGAATTCTTGTTTCGGCTTATAAGGATGAGAAGTTCAGTCTCTATCTTCTGAATTTGGAAGATCTCCTGGATGAGGAGCTCCTGACCGAAAGTGGCGAAGGCGAGAGGGACCTTGAGGTTGAATACGCCGGGGAAGAAGCGGCGAGAGAGATTTACCCATCTTCTCCCTACCGTCCCTCTCTTAAGCTTCACTATATTCTCCCCTGGTTCTCTTTTGGCCCGGAAGAGTCCTTTTTTTCTCTGGAGGGGTATGCCTCCGATTATCTTGAGAAGCATAATCTTCATTTCTCTACTCTTCTGGGGGAGGATGTTCAATACGATCTCTGGTACATTAACCGGGCCTTCCAGCCCACCCTCTGGGGGAATCTTTACCGTGCCAGAGGACATAGGATTTTTATCGGGGAATTTCTACCCATTGAAATAGAGGGGGCAGGAGTAGGGCTACTGCATTACCTGAGCGGCGGCCAAGGAATAGGAATTGGCTTTTCCACCCGGTTTCTGGATACCTATCTCATTTATGCACCGCAGGAGTGGCATTGGTGGCAGGGGAGGATTAACAGCGTGGAAGCCGTGTGGGTTTTCTCGGACATGCTGCCCACTGCCGACCCTGAACTTCACCCAAGAGGCAAGACCCTGAGGTTGGGCGTGGAGTATTCAGACGAAACGTTAGGGAGCGATTTAGGGTATATTGCCTACGAGGGGGAATTTCGCGGCTACGCAAAGATAGCCGAAAGAGGTAGCATAGCTCTTCGCATTTTGGCCAAACGAATAGAAAATAAACAGGATTTTCCCAGAATTCTTTTTTCACTGGGCTCGGATCCCTATTATCTGGGATGGGACTCTCTTAGAGGCTATCCGCGAGATTTCGGGGTAGTGGGAGAAAATCTCTTACTTTCTTCACTAGAATATAGATGTCTACTTGCCAGGAGAATAGGAGGCTTCCCTACTTTTTATCTAGATAGATTGGGAGCGGCTTTGTTCTTTGATATTGGAGATGCCTTCTCCGATGAAGAGGATCTAGAGTTGAAAAGGGACTTAGGGCTGGAGTTTCGCCTGAGGACTCTTCTCTATGGTAAGGTTCCTCTGATCTTGAGACTCGGTATAGCCTGGCCCCTGGGTGAAGAGGAAAGAAAAGGCAGGCTGTTCTTTGCCATGGGAGAAGCTTTTTAATGGATGGGCACTTTTTAGCGAATAGGCACAAGGATCCAAGCTGGGGCGGCTTCACCCTAATAGAGCTCATAATAGTAGTGGCCATTATAATTACTCTATCTTCTCTTGCCGTAGTTAATTTTCTTCAAACAACCGAGAGAGCAAAGAGAGCTTCCGCCGCTTCCTTTATTGCTGCTCTTGAGACAGCCATATCTATGTACAAGGCGGATATGGGAGAGTTCCCCCCGGATGATAGGGGTTCTGCCTCTCTCAGGGAAGCTCTCTCTCCTCCTGCTCTTCATCCCCTCTGGAACAATTCTAAGTGGAGGGGTCCTTACATGGAGTTTAAGCAAGTCCAGGTGACGAGGGAGGGAAAGCTGAGGGACCCCTGGAGTAAAGGGCCTGATGATGAGGTTCGCATCTATATCTATCGGGCCAATCTTGATCTAGATCCCTCCACCCCTCCTCCCTTTCACAATAGGAGTAGTTACGATATCTATACCCCAGGATCTGATGCAAGGACAGGAACCAGTGGCTATCATGGCGATGAGTCTGCCGATGGAAACCTCTGTCAAAATGGGAAGGATGATGATAAAGATGGCTTTGTTGATGAGCTTAACCCTAGTGGTCAAGGCGCAGCCAATGGATACCTGGAAGATGACATCAATAACTGGTAGACGAGATCCACGTCCTTGTGGATTTACATTGATAGAGTTAATCGTGGTTCTAGGCATCATGACCTTGAGCATTGCTCTCTTCGCTCATCTTACAACTAACTTTCTTGGTGCTACCAGACTTAAGGAATCGGCAAAGGATATAGCCGCCGTGCTTAGGCTCGCCCGCCGTCTCGCCATTACCGAAAGACAGCGGTGCCGCGTTGTCTTCGATTCTAAGGCAGGGCACTACTGGATCGAAGATGAGAAAGGGGATATCCTGGAAAAGAAACATTCTCTTCACAGGAATGTGATATTTGCCAATCCTCACTTCGGCAAAGATGAAGAGGAGGATGGGATAGTCGAGTTTGACAGTCCTGACGACGGTGCTCTTTCCTTTTATCCACGGGGCACAGCAGAGACCGGTTCCCTTTACCTTTATGATGAAGATATGGGGAGGTGGTACACCTTAACCCTTACCTCCTCCACCGGGAATGTGAAATTGTACCCTGAAAAGCATTAGATATGAAGATATCCATTGACCAGAGGTTCGGGTTCACCTTTCTTGAAGTCATCGTGGCAGTGGCCGTTCTTTCCCTGGGTTTGTTGTCGCTGGTGCAGATTCTTCCTCTGGGCCTGGAAGCTCAAAACAGGGCCGAAGAGCTCACCGTGGCATATCTTTTGGGAGAAGAGAAGATGGAGGAGACAAAAATGAGAGGATATCTGGCCCTGATGGAGGATTATGCCTCTACTGGTGAAGGACCCGGGGAAGGAGAGGGAGAATTTGAGAACTACCAGGGATATAACTGGCACCTCAATTGGTGGGACACGGATGTGCCTGGGCTGGCTAAGGTTCAGGTGAGGGTATTATTTGGTGAGTCTGGCACCAGTGAGAGCCGGGTGAATGGAGAATCTCGGAGGGCAGGGGAACATATAGAGCTGGTTACCTATTTGGCCAGCCGCAACTCAGGATAAATCTTGCGGGAAGAATGATCTATGAGGGATAGTAGGGATGCTTTTACTCTTCTTGAGGTTCTGATGGCTACCTTTATTGTGACATCTGTGATGATGGTGGTATCGTATGTTTTTTGGCAAAGTCTCTCTATCTGGGAAAAAGGGGACCGTCGTCTTAAGATGTGTCAAAATGCTCGATATGGTACGGATGTCATGAATCGAGAGATAAGAGCAGCCTTTATCAGTGAGAGTAATTCCTGTCTGTTTTTCAAAGGAGATGAATCCATCCTAACTTTTATTTCCGCCTGCCAAAAAGCAAATATGAAAGGGGAATACGACCTTTGTGAGCTCAAGTACTTTTTGAAAGGTTCTCATCTTAGGAGGACGGTCAAATCTCACTTGGATTGTCGTCCAGGAGAAGGGGGATCTAATGCAATACTTGCCAGCGGTATTCTGGAGCTCGTTTTTTCTTACCACGGTGGCAAGAGGTGGCACAACAGTTGGGATTCTACCATGGGAACCCCGGATGATATGGGGGATGACGCTCTGCCAAAAATGGTAAAGATAAGACTTAAGAGCCAGGATGAGGGAGGCAAGGAGAACCCTTTGGTTTTGTCCTACATCATACACATCCTTGGGTCAGGATAAAGGTTGTCTTTACAAGTTTCAAGATGTGTGATAGGATATGAAAATCGTCATTGTTCAAAGAGGATAGGAGGAAGAATAAATGAGTATAGCTGAGGCAAAAAAGAAAGAGATACAGGAGAAATTCAGATTGCATGAGAAGGATACCGGTTCCACCCCCCTTCAGATCGCTGTCCTCACAGAGCGAATCAGCAATCTGGCCGCTCATCTTGATAAGAACAAAAAGGACCAGAGTTCAAAGAGGGGACTTCTCCAGCTGGTGGCAACAAGAAGGAAGCTGCTGGACTATCTGAGCAGGGAGAATGAGGAAAAATACAAAAAGACAATAAAAGACTTAGGACTAAGAAGGTAGGCTATGCAAAATAAGAAAATGGTCAAGATAGAAAAAGAAATAGGGGCAAAGGCTCTGACTCTAGAATCAGGAAGGGTAGCCAGAAGAAGCGATGGGGCAGTTTTGGTTCAATATGGAGAGACCATTGTTTTGGTCACCGCAGTTATCTCTTCCACTACCAGAGAGGAAATAGATTTCGTTCCCTTGGTTGTTGACTATCGCGAGAGAGCCTATGCAGCGGGGAAGATCCCTGGCGGGTTTTTCAAGAGGGAAGGAAGACCTTCTGATGGCGAGATTCTTGCCAGTCGCTTGATTGACAGGTCCATCAGACCTCTCCTTCCCAGAGAACTCAGAAATGAGGTTCAGATCATCGCTACGGTCATGTCGGCAAGTGAATCCAGCCAGCCACCTACTCTAGCCATCATAGGTGCTTCCAGTGCTCTGGCTATCTCCGGTTTTCCCCATACCGAAGCCATAGGAGCTGTAAGGGTGGGTATGCTAAGAGGAGAGTTTGTCATCAATCCCACTGACAGTGAGCTCAAGGAAAGCAAGCTTGATATAGTGGTAACGGGCAACAAAGAGGGGATAATAATGGTTGAGGGGGAGGCGACAAGGGTTGAAGAAGAGGTGGTGGCAAAGGCCTTCCAGGAAGCTCATTCACACATCAAAGAGATAATCCAGATGGAGGAAGAGTTTGCATCTCAGGTACAGAGGGATAAAAAGGACTTCCCCCTTCCTGAAATTGAAGAGAAGCTCAGGAAAGAGATAGAAGAGTATGCTAAGGATAAGATTGAAAGCGTTGGGGCAGACTGGACTAAAGAGAAAAAGGATGGGTACCTGGAGAAAATTCATGAGGAAGTGCTGGCTAAGTTCCAATCAGTTTATCCTGACATGGAGGGAGATTTCCTCCTCATTTTGGAAGATCTAAAGAAGAAGAAAATGCGCCAGCTCATTGCTCAGGAAGGGAAAAGATGGGATACAAGAAGGCTGGATGAAATCAGATCTATAAATTGCGAAGTGGGGATCCTACCCAGGGTGCACGGCTCAGGACTCTTTACTCGTGGAAGAACCCAGTCATTAACGGTGGCAACCCTGGGAAGCTCCGCCGATGAGCAAAGAATAAATGGGCTGCAAAGGGAAGAGATATCCAAGAGATTTATGCTCCATTATAATTTCCCCCCTTTTTCTACGGGGGAGGCTCGATTCCTTAGAGGCCCGGGAAGAAGGGAGATCGGACATGGTTTCCTGGCAGAAAGGGCTCTCGTACCTGTTCTTCCCCCCGAAGATTCCTTTCCCTATACCATCCGTTTGGTCTCTGATATCTTGGAGTCCAATGGCTCCTCCTCCATGGCTTCTGTGTGTGCGGGAAGTCTTTGTTTGATGGATGCCGGAGTTCCCATAAGTGAGCCGGTCGCGGGTGTAGGAATAGGGCTTGTCAAGGAGGGAGACGGAATTTTCATTCTCACTGACATTCAGGGATTGGAAGACAGGTTTGGGGACATGGACTTTAAGGTTGCTGGAACAAGAAGTGGAATTACAGCTCTACAGTTAGACGTTAAGATTTCCGGGTTAAGCCTGGAAATACTCAAAGAGGCACTTGAGAGGGCGAAGGAAGGACGGAATTTCATACTGGGAGAAATGGAGAAAACAATTAAGAGTCCTCGGGATCAACTTTCCCGATATGCTCCTCACATTGCTATTCTGGACCTACCCCAGGATAAGATTGGGGATGTTATTGGTCCGGGAGGAAGAGTGATAAAGGGGATTATCAAGGAAACAGGAGCAGAAGTTGACATAGATGACATGGAGGGTAAGGTAACCGTCTCTTCAGCGGATGACGAGAGCACCAAGAAGGCAGTTGGTATGATCAAGGGGATAATTGAAGACCCGGAGGTGGGAAAAGTCTATCTGGGAAAAGTGAAGAGAGTGACTGACTTTGGAGCTTTTGTGGAAATTCTGCCAGGCAAGGAAGGACTGGTCCACGTTTCAGAACTCAGCGATAGATTTGTAAAGAATGCTTCTGATGTAGTCAAAGTAGGGGACGAGATCTCGGTAAAAGTCCTCAATATTGACGAGTTGGGGAGATTGAATCTTAGCAAGAAGAAGGCACAGCCAACCGGGGAACGTTAGTGATGGGGGGATGTATCTTTTGTGAAATAGCTAAGAAGAAACTGGACTCCAAGATTGTTCATGAGGATAGTGACGTTATAGCGTTTGAAGATCTGAACCCTCAAGCTCCGGTTCACATCTTAATTGTTCCCAGAAAGCATATTGTTGATCTTCTCCATCTTTCTTCCACTGACCAGACTTTGGTAGGAAAGATTCATTTGGTTGCCAAAGAACTAGCCAAGAAGAAGAGAGTAGAGACAGGGTTCAGGGTCATTTGCAACTGTGGTGAAGAAGCGGGACAGTCAGTAGGACATTTGCATTTTCATCTTTTGGGAGGCAGACGATTCAAATGGCCTCCCGGGTGAGGATTTCATCAAAGTAGCTGATAATCCCCATAGAATCAGGAGCTCATACGTCTACCCAGGGGATTGGCTGATTCTTGGGGAAAGCCCCGAAACAGCATTGGGTGGGGGAGCTGCGAGACTTGCTTGACTTAGGGCAAAAAATGTATTAAACTAGAAAATTGAGGAGGTGTAGGATTTTTGGTTACTATAAAGGTAGATGATTATAGTTCCTTCTCCCAAGCTCTAAATCGGTTTAAGATACAGTGCCAGCAGTCTGGTTTGACTTCGGAGATAAAAAGGCATCAGGAGTATGAGAAGCCGACAGAGAGAAAAAGGAGAAAAAGGCTAAGAGCCATCCGCAGAGAAAGAAGGAAAATGCTGAAGCTTCAGAGGACAAGGAATTACTGATCCCTACCCTGTCCGTGATGGAAACAATTTTTGAGTCAGCACGGTGAGTCCGGGGGCCTGGCTTCGAGCACGGCATGCGCACAAGACGAGGAAGAGAAATCGCACTGTGTGTCGGGAGGGTACCCACTTAGAAGAAAGACTCAAAGGTTCTTTCCATAAGGAAGGGTAGGGACTTGTTCTAGGGGGCAATCTTGCGTATTCTTTTCATGGGTACCCCTGAATTTGCCTGCCCCTCGCTGGGAGCTTTGATAAAGAGGCAACTGGTAGTGGGCGTAGTGACCCAGCCCGATCGCCCGGTGGGAAGAGGTAGAAGAATCCTTCCCTCCCCCGTGAAGAGACTAGCGGAAAAGCATCATATTCCCGTTTATCAGCCCCAAAGAGTGAAAAATCCCTTCTTTCTTGATGAGGTCAGGATAATCCAGCCGGATCTGGTTGTGGTGGTGGCCTTTGGTCAGATTCTGCCTCCCTCCTTCCTGGCTATTCCTAAAATATGCTCCATCAATCTTCATCCTTCTCTTCTGCCTCGTCATAGAGGTCCCGCACCTATTGCCTGGGCTATCATCAAAGGAGAAAAAGAAACCGGTTTGACGATACAGAAGATACAGACCGGAGTAGATGAAGGGGAGATATTATTGCAGAAGAAGATCCCCATCAAGCTGACTGACACGGCCAAGGATTTGGAGAAAAAGCTGGCGGTGGCTGGAGCAGTCCTTCTTGAAGAAGCGGTGAGGAGGATAAAGGAGGGCCGTGCGACTTTCCTGGAGCAGGACAAGAAGAAGGCGAGTTATGCTCCGAAAATAACTAAGGATCAGGCTGAAGTCGACTGGCGAAGGTCCTGTTTGGAGATTCACAACTTGGTTAGGGGACTCAATCCTCACCCAGGTGCCTTTACTCTCGCTACGGCGAGAGCAAAAATGCTAGAGATGAAAATATGGCGGACGGAACTGCTCAATAGGGATTCCGAGGAACCGGAGAAGGTTTGTCCCGGCACTGTTGTTAAGATAGAAAAGGAGAAGGGATTTTGGATAAGGGGAGGTGATGGGGATCTCCTCATCAAAGAGGTCCAGCTTCCTAACCGAAACTCCATTAGCAGCTATGATTTTGTAAAGGGATACTCCCTCAAGAAAGGGGATGTTCTAGGAACAAGGGTACGAATGCTTTGAAGACGCTCCTTTAGCTGAAATGCTCTAGCCGGCAAGATGAGTAGTATCAGTGGCTCTAGTTCCCCCAGAAGGGAGTAATGGGTGGGCATATCCAGGATCCTCTCAAATGTGAGTCCCGGGGGTGACGGGTCTTCCGAGAGGTGGACGATTTAGTGCCAGAAAAAGGGGGTGTCAGATGGAAGACAAGGAATTCCCTGCGTACCTGGCCAGGAAAACCATACACAGCTATATTCGTGAAGGAAAGATAATTTCCTCTCCTTCCTCTCCCAAAGAGTTTCAGCGAAAGTCAGGAGTTTTTGTCTCCCTTCACAAAAAAGGCAGACTCAGAGGCTGCATTGGCACCTTTCTTCCCGCTCAGAAAAGCATCGCCGAAGAGATTATAAAGAACGCTATTAGTGCTGCTACTCAGGACCCACGTTTTCCTCCCGTAGAGGAAGGAGAGCTGGCAGATTTGGAAATTTCTGTGGACGTTCTGAATAAACCCGAGCCGGTGAAATCAAAAGACGATTTGGACCCTAAGAAATATGGCGTAGTTGTCAAAAAAGGATGGCGGACGGGTCTTTTGTTGCCTGATCTGGAGGGGGTAGATAGAATTGAGCAGCAGCTAGAGATTGCGAAGCAAAAAGCAGGGCTTGGCGGGGTACCTGAGGAGGAATTAGAAATTCACCGATTTAGGGTAACCCGGTATGAAGAGGCTGCTTAGAAGAGGAGAGACTATGGACTGGCAAGGTCCTCATGATGCACTACCAGCAGCTGGGGAGGAGGGGTGAAATGTCCTGGCCAACGAGGGAAGAGGCGTATGTATTATTAAAGCAATATGCCAAGAGCGAGAATCTTATCAAGCATTCTCTGGCTGTGGAAGCAGCTATGCAGGATTACGCTAGAAAGTTTAAGGAAGATCCTGAGAAATGGGGAGCCACTGGACTCCTTCATGACTTTGATTATGAGAAGTATCCCACCCTGGGAGAGCATCCGGCTAAAGGAGCTGAGACTTTGCGCAAAAAAGGATACCCCGAAGAAATGATCCATGCCATTTTGTCGCATGGTGAGCATACCGGGGTACCCCGTCAAACTTTTTTGGACAAGGCCCTCTATGCGGTTGATGAGTTAACGGGACTTATTGTAGCCGTGGCTCTGGTGCGTCCTTCAAAGCACATTGGCGATGTTTCTGTGAAGTCAGTTATGAAGAAATGGAAGGATAAGGCTTTTGCCCGGGGAGTGGATCGAGGTAACATTGAGAAGGGGGCAAAAGATTTGGGGGTGAGCTTGAAAGATCATGTTGGCAACGTTCTTGAGTCTATGAAAAGAATTTCCGCTGAGCTGGGCTTGTGAGAATCAGAAGCCACCTTCTCGCACAAAAATTATTCGGCTGTGGCAACCATGATTCCGCTACCTTGTCCCATTATTGGCTCTTTTCGGAAACCCTTCAGCGACTGTTGTCCAGCCGGCGCTCCAGCGTGTCTTCTTGAGCTTTTCTCCCCTGAATCTCTTCTTCTTGAACCTTTTCCTCCTGAGCCTTTTTCCCTTGCACCCTTTCTAGAATAATGTCGCCTATTTTTTGTGGGTTAGCAGCATCAGCAACGCACTCCGTTCCGTCAACCACAATAGCCCAACCATTTCCAACTTCCCTTATCTTGATCTCCGTTTGCACTTCTCACTTTCTGGCAATCTTCATCATACCAGCTCTTTCTTTTGGCGATTCTAACTTCGATGCGGGCGAGCCGGGCCGCTCACCCAGATTTTCTTGTGGGCTCTACCATCCTTTTGCCATCCGATGCACAGTGAACGTACTATGTTTTACCTTATCTTGCGAATTTCACCGGTTGCAGCGGAATCGTGACTTCAGGATCTGTGTCTCTGGCAGGATCCATGGACCATATAGCGGCGATTTTGGTAGCGGTGCGGGGACTCGAACCCCGGACGCCACGGGTATGAGCCGTGTGCTCTGACCATCTGAGCTACACCGCCACATCAAGAGGTTGGTTGCGGGGGTCGGATTCGAACCGACGACCTCCGGGTTATGAGCCCGACGAGCTACCTGACTGCTCCACCCCGCTATGATTGCTTACGGGCCTAAAAATATTTCTAAGCTACAAAAAGTAGGGCTTTTCGGGTCTTGGCGCCTATGTACCTTTAACACTGACTTGGGAGCATTATACCAAAATCTCAAATATAGTCAACCTCACCCCTCACTCCTTGACAATGACTTGATATTCAATAGTATTACGGACCGTCGCGTGAAGACGAAGACGTCTACCTATCAAAGGAGAGATCCGTGGTCGAGACTAAGAGAATAGAGCTTGCGGATGTCCTGCTGAGGCAAGGGTTAATCAACCAGCAAGATTTGAAAAAGGCCCAGGAATACCAAGGGGAAAAAGGGGGCACCCTTTCGGAAGTCTTGGTAAGACTGAAGTTTGTAAAAGAGGAACAGGTAGTCATAGGTTTAGCTGAACAGCTAGGCATTCCCCATATGAAACTCAGTCACTATATCCTGGATCCCAAAGTAATGAAGATGATCCCTGCACGGGTGGTGAGGAAAGAAAAAGTGATTCCTCTTTCTCGATCCGGCAATACGCTTACCATTGCTACCGCTGATCCCCTGAATGTATTGATGATTGATAACTTGAGAGCCATCACCGGATGTAATATCCAGGCCATTGTTGCTACTCCCTCCGAGATTAATCAGGTTATTGGAGATTACTATTCCACAGTGGCCACAGGAAGTCTGGCCGAATTGATTGAAGAATCCGGGAGTGAGGATACGGTAGAAGTAGTAAGAGATGCTGAATCCGTTGACCTGGACAAGCTAATGAAGGAAGCGGAGGAGGCTCCTATTATCAAATTGGTTAATCTAGTCCTATCCAGGGCTATAAAAGATCGAGCCAGTGATGTTCATATCGAACCTTTTGAGAAAAAAGTCCAGGTAAGATACCGAATCGATGGAGCGCTATCTCCTGTTACTACCCTTCCCAAGAAGGTACAAAATGCCGTTGTCTCCCGCATAAAGATTCTTTCTGAGCTCAATATTGCTGAGCGTCGACTCCCTCAGGATGGAAGATTCAAGGTTAAAGCCCGCCAGCGGGATATTGATTTTCGAGTTTCTACCATCCCCACTAGATTTGGAGAGAAGGTGGTGCTCAGGCTCCTCGACAAGGCTCAACTGATGGGACTTACCATGGACGGATTGGGGCTGGAGGGAAACGTTTTGGAGAAATACCAGAAAGCTATCAGTCAACCTTATGGAATGATTGTTCTCACCGGGCCTACCAGTTGTGGAAAATCAACCACTTTGTATGCTGCTCTAAGGGCCGTGAACAGCCCGGACAAAAACATTGTCACCGTTGAGGACCCGGTGGAATACGAAGCGGAGGGAATCAATCAGATCCAGGTGCACGAGGAAATCGGACTCACCTTTGCCAGAATCCTCAGGTCTTTCCTCCGCCAGGACCCTGATATCATCATGCTAGGGGAGATGAGGGATCTGGGGACGGCAGACATAGGTATCAAAGCTGCTCTCACCGGCCATCTTCTGTTCACTACTCTTCATACCAATGATGCTCCAGGGGCTGTGGCGAGATTGATCAATATGGGGGTGGAACCTTTCCTGGTATCCGGGGCTCTTCTTTTCGTCGGAGCTCAAAGACTCATGAGGAGGGTATGCAAGGAGTGCGCCGTCTCCTATGAACCTTCACCCAAATTGTTGAAGGAAGTAGGATTGGAGGGGAAGGTGGAAAAGGGCGCGGTATTTTGCAAGGCGAAAGGCTGCAATACTTGTAACAAGACGGGCTACAGGGGAAGGATGGCTGTCATGGAGGCTTTAGAGCTTGATGATGGCATCCGCGAGCTAATCTTGAGAAAAGCCCCGGATATTGAAATCAGAAAAGTTGCCCTTTCCAACGGGATGATTCCTCTAAAGGAAAATGCTCTCAAGAAGGTTATTCGGGGAGATACCACCCTGGAGGACTTAGCTCGAGTGGCAGGGACCCTCTGATGAGGGTTATTTCCGTAGGTGTTTTTTGACAGAAGAAATCCCAGCGCTGTCCTTAAGGAAGATAAGTGGCTGCCTACTATTATGTGGCGAGAACCCGGGAAGGAGAAAGAATAAAGGGTGTGGTAGAAGCGGAAAATGAGAGAGCTGCTGTCAGCCAGTTGAGACCTCGAGGGTTGGCAGTTATCTCCATTAATAAAAGGGGCTTTTCTGCCTTTTTTCGGCAAACATCTTCCCGCCGCCTGAAGATTTTCCAACCACGTGTCAAGGGTCAGGATCTCATCATTTTCACCCGTCAGTTCGCTACCCTCATCAGTGCGGGGATTCCCATAGTCCAGGCCCTTGGTATCTTGATTGATCAAACTCCCAATGCCACCCTCAAGGACACAGTCACTGAAGTAAGAAAAGACGTGGAAGCAGGGAAGGCATTGTCGGGGGCCCTCTCCAAGCACCCCAAGATCTTTGCTCCTCTTTTCACCAATATGGTAAAAGCAGGGGAAATGGGAGGAATCCTGGAGACAGTCCTGGACAGGTTGGCGGGTTATCTTGAATATGCAGAAAGTGTAAGACAGCGAATAAAAACAGCTATGCGTTACCCTATATTTGTTATGTTTATGGCGGGGGGACTTACCGCCTGTGCTCTATTCCTTATTCTACCTAAAATGGAGGTTCTTTTTGCTGAGGCCTTCCAAGCTGAACTTCCTGCCCTCACTCAATTTTTGCTTAATCTATCAGATTTTGCTATAGACAAACTGTACCTGGTCATTCTGATCACGGTGCTTTTGGCAATTGGATATTACTTCATCAAAAGATCCCCCAGGGGAGGATACTTCCTGGACAAGGTGAAATTGAAGATCCCCCTACTCGGCAAGCTCTTTCACAAGGTTGCTCTATCCAGATTTTCTCGAACTTTGGCCATCCTTTCCGACTCTGGAGTTCCCATTCTGGATGCTCTGGATATGACAGGGAAAGCAGCCGAGAACATGACCGTTCAGAAGGCCACGGAAGAGGCACAAAATTCTCTAAGAGATGGACATACTATTGCTGATCCCCTTAGAAAATCTCCTGTCTTCCCGCCTATGGTGGTAAATATGATTGCCATTGGCGAGGAGACGGGAGCTCTGGATAAGATGCTCAACAAGGTAGCCGATTTCTATGATCAGGAGGTAGAGGCCATTGTGAACTCTTTGGCCAGCCTTATTGAGCCCCTTTTGATACTATTCCTGGGAGCTACCGTGGGAATAATTGCTGTGGCTATGTACCTACCCTATTTCAGTATGTTTGAGTATATTGGAAGGTGAGCTCTCTCAAACATGAGGTTTGGCGGTTCAACTTGGGAGAGGAAACCAGCCACCAGTCTTCCCAAAGGTAATGTTCAAAATAGGTCCAGGGACTCGCGGAAGGGCATTGTCGGATATTGAACATAAGCTAAATGTCTTAACACAAGAGAGGGTGCGGCCCCGCCCGTCAAGATAGTTCGGTGAACCACCCAGGAATGGTTTTCCTGGGTGGTTTTCTGTTGCAGGGAGGACTGGCACAGAAATTGCCCACCAAAAGGTGGAGGTTCCGAATCCCAAAAAGCATTAGCAAACGGGCTTCCTCTGATAATGCTTTTGTCCCTGCGTCCTCGTAGCTTCTGTCAGTGAGATGCCTTTGGACTCGGGGAATCAGTGTGTCGGACGGAGGAGCGGTGCGTCTCTAAATGAGAACACGATGTGTAGTGGGTAAGGAAGTTAAAAGAGCCGGACGGGCCTGGAAGAAAGGCGAGGGGTTCACCTTAATCGAGCTCTTGATCGTGGTGGCTGTCATTGCCATACTGGCAGGGATTGCCATTCCCAATTTTCTCAGAGCTGGAAACAAGACCAAAATTTCCAGGGTGTTTGCCGATTTCAAAAACATTGGTGAGGCACTGGAAACATACGCGATGGACAATGTCGGGTATCCTAGTGAAAACGATGGTTTGGACTCGCTGGTCCCAAATTATGTCACCAGCATACCCGAAGACCCCTTTTCTGACGCTACTTACAGGTACTACACCGATGCTGCTGCAGACCAGCCAGGAAGTGCCTGGCTCCTGGTCTCTCATGGGCCGGATGGGACGGAAGATGTAACAGACGGTGCTGCGGGCTTCAGTTGGGCCGATGCGGATCGAGTATCGGGTCAACTGGGAGGTTCCGATGGGGCCCTTGCAGGGTACGGTCTCGCCGGCGGAGACGGTGGATGGTATGATCCGGAGAATGGCGACAGCAGCGGCGGTGATCTGGGAAGAGGGGGACCTTAGAATCTATACCTGAAGGGAGGTGATGAAGAATGAGAAAGATGTGGAAAAAAAGAGAGGGCTTTACCTTGATCGAGCTCCTGATCGTGGTGGCCATCATTGGCATACTGGCTGGGATCGCCATTCCCAATTTTTTGGGAGCTCGAAGCAGAGCCAGAGTAGCCAGGGTGTTTGCCGATTTCAGGACCATTGGTACGGCTCTGGAAGCATATTACGTGGACAATACTGAGTATCCGAGTGAAGATGACGACTTGGACGCGCTAGCTCCTGACTACATCACCAGCATACCCGATGATCCCTTCGGAACGGCTGCTGCTCCCGGTTACAGGTACTACACCGATGCTGCTGCCGCTGTTGCAGGGGATGCCTGGCTTATCGTCTCTAATGGACCGGATGGGGAGGCAGATGTTGAAGATCCAGCAGATGCAACGGCCTGGGATGATGACGATCGAGTATCAGGCCAAGTGGGAGGTCCCGATGGGGTCTACGACGCCTACGGCCTCGACAATACGGGCGCTACAAACAATTGGTATGATCCTGACGATGGTGCCGCCAGCGAGGGTGATATCGGAAGAGGAGGCCCCTAGGCGAGAGAAGTGTGCGAGTGAAATTCTTCAGGTACAATAAGCGCTTCGCTTGTTCGGGTGGGGCAATGCCCCACCCGAATCTTTATAGGTAGTTGTCTTATCCTTTAAGGTGGGAGTTTTCTTTACAACTCTGACCTCGGATGTTAGAATGGAGTTCTATTGGTCAGTGGGCAGAACTTGCGGGTTTCTTCTGGACAGAGACTGCAGTCTCTTGAGGATATAGATTGATTCTATTCTCTCTCCTTGCTTTTGTGGTGGGACTAGCTCTAGGTTCCTTTTTGAACGTACTCATCTACCGCCTACCCCGGGGGGAATCTATTGTCCATCCTTCATCCCATTGTCCGGTGTGCGGCGAGCCCATAAAATGGTATGATAACGTCCCCCTGGTTAGTTTCCTCATACTCAAAGGAAGATGCCGAAGTTGCACTTCACCCATTCTCTGGCGATATCCATTGGTTGAGGGACTCACCGCATCTCTTTTCCTTTTTTCCTTCATTTCTCACCAGCCTTACTCCTTATCCGTCCCCATTTTCTTTTTCAGGGATCTTATTTTCATGGCCTTTTTGATTCCCATATTCTTTATTGACCTGGAAAAAGAGATTATTCCCAACACCCTTTCTTATCCCCTCATAATTGTAGGTCTAGCATTTGCTCTTTTCTCCCAATCATTCTCGTCCAGCCTGGTAGGGATAGGACTAGGAGCAGGGCTATTTTTCGTCATTCGCATAGTCAGTTTTTTCTTCTTGAAGCAGGAGAGTATGGGGTTTGGGGATGTGAAGCTGGCAGCCGGCATCGGTTCTTTCCTTGGCTGGAGCCAGGCTCTTCTGTCGTTTTTCCTCTCCTTTTTGCTGGGAGCCGTAATTAGCGCCTTTCTCTTGGCCCTCCACATTAAGGGTAGGAAAGATAGAATTCCCTTTGCTCCTTTCCTGGTATCGGCTTCCATCATCAGTCTTTATTTTGGCCAGGAGCTGGTGAGGCTGTACGGGAGTTTGCTATATTAGGGCGGTAAAATGAAGAGCGTGAGGGTAAAGGTTCCTGCTTCCACCACCAATTTGGGTCCGGGCTTTGACTGCCTGGGACTAGCCTTGAAGCTGTACAATGTAGTGCAGATGGAAAAGACCAGAGGCAGGAAGGTAACCATAGAGATGGAGGGGGAGGGGAAGGATGATCTTCCCAGGGACAAAAGAAATATGATCTTTCCTGCCCTTGAGGCGGTTTTTAAGAGAGTGGGGGAAGATCCAAAAGGCCTCAGAATAAGGCAGATAAATAATATACCCCTGGGCAGAGGACTGGGAAGCAGTGCTGCTACACGTCTAGCGGGAATTGTGGGTGCCAGTAGACTCCTGGGGGCTCACCTTTCTACGGGGGAGATTCTTTCCCTGGCTACTCAATTGGAGGGGCATCCTGATAATGTTGCGGCGTCACTCTTAGGGGGGTTGGTCATCGTCGCCAATACCCCCGAGGGCTTTCGATGGGTAAAAATGGACTTTCCCGCCAGCCTCAAAGTTGTTCTGGTCATTCCAGAGGTGGATGTTCCTACCCGGAAGGCAAGGGATGTTCTTCCCCGAGCCATCCCTATTCCTGACGCTGTATTCAATCTCTCCCGCCTGGGGATTTTCCTCTCTTCTCTCACCCTCAAGAAATGGGAAAATTTACTCTTTGCTACTGAGGATAAGCTGCATCAACCTTACCGGGAGCCTCTCATCCCGGGGATGAAGCAAGTTTTCGAGGCTGCCAAAGGTGCCGGGGCCAGAGCGGTGTTTCTCTCAGGAGCCGGATCAGGAATCGCTGCCCTGGTGGATAAAGAGGAGGAGGCGGTGGCAGAAGCTATGCGAGAGGCCTTTATCAACAAGGGGCTGAGAAGTAAGACTATGCTCTTAGATATAGACAAAGAGGGGACTTCCCTCGATTAGAAGGTAGAGAAATGCAAGGGGATAAACAAAAAGGAGCTGGTAGGGAAAGTTGGACTAAAAGATTTTTCCCTTACTTTGTCTTGGCTGAAGTCTTATTTCTAGCTCTTCTAGGGATATGGAGCTACTATCAGATAAGGGGAGCTCAAAACAAGGTAAGAAAGGTAGAGGAAGAGATCAGGGAGCTGAAACGAGAGAACGATATGCTGAAGATGGAAGAAAAGAAGATGAAAGACCCCTTCTACGTTGAGAAGATGGCCAGGGAAAAGCTGGGGTTGGCCAGAAAAAATGAGGTGATATACAAGATTGTTCCTGCCCCGAGGGATTAGATAGATGAAAACGGAGGCGACCATATCGGTAGGAGAAACTTGCACTCAATCAGAATTTGTTCGTAGGCACAAATTGGTCACAAAACTCTTCCATTCCAATCCAACTAGCTGGTTATCCCGAACCAAATCGCTCAACTGGGTACATTCTCCCAGGCACTGTGAGTCGGGAGTCCGCGCAGCTAGCCCTGAAACAGTTTTTTGACAGCTCTCACTTTTGAGCTAGGATAGAACGGACCAAAACTTATAAAGGAGGTAGTGGAGTGAACAAAGCTGAGTTAGTAGAAGAAGTGGTAAATGAGACAGGACTAACAAGGAGAACAGCCAGGGAAGCAGTTAATACAGTAACTTCTGTCATTACCGATGTCTTGGCAAGAGGAGAAAAAGTTACCTTGGTTGGGTTTGGTACATTCAAGGTTATGGAAAGAAAGGCAAGGACAGGAAGGAACCCTCAGACAGGGCAGACTATCCAGATCCCAGCCAAAAAGGCACCCAAGTTCAGACCGGGGAAGGGTTTGAGAGAGAAAGTCAGGTAGGGAGAAATAATGGAAAATTTCTCCAAGAGCTTTGACATTGGAAGAATAAAGGATTTTGCAGCGATTGAGAAAACAGCAAGAAAACTGGACTCCTAACTCGTCCTAATGACAGAAAGATAAACTAAGTGGACACACGAAAGAGAGTAAGTGAGTCAATTGCCACTCTTTCCCAGGTTATGATGCCCCACCATGCCAGTCACTATGGTAGTGTTCATGGAGGGGTCATAATGCAACTTGTGGATGAGGTGGCATATGTAGCTGCTTCTCGTCATGCCCGCCGTAACGTGGTCACAGCTTCCATAGACTCATTCAGTTTTGAGAATCCTGTTCGTGTTGGTGATGTTGTTTCCTTGAGAGCGGAGCTTATCTTTGTGGGAAGAACCAGTATGGAGATTGAGGTCCATGTAGAGACAGAAAAGGTAATAACAGGGGAAGTTCTCCCCGTGGCCGCCGCTTCTCTAACTATGGTCGCTCTTGATGAAAAAGGGAAACCTACCCCCGTTCCTGAGCTTGTTCTTGAAACGGAAGAAGAAAGAAAAAAGTATCAAGAAGCAAAAGATCGTCGCGAAAAGAGATTAAGGAAGCTAAAGGTGAATCCTCAAACCTAGGCTCTCTTTTAAACGCCCGGAGTAGTATAGTAGTGAGTCCTCTTTTCACCTTAATTTGCAAAGGGGGCAAATGAACCGTAGTCGAAATCCAGCGTCCAGGGAATCTGATAGCCGATGAGGTTTCCTTCATAGGTTCCCACCAATTCTTGATGCCAGCGATCCCGATATGCCCACGCTTGAACACACTGTTCTCTTCCGGTGTAACTCCAAGAAACAGACTGTTCATATCCCGGGTAAAGGTCGACCTCCCTTCTGTCCATATTTACCACAATGTACCAATTGGTGGCATTTCTTAGCGTGAGCACAGTGGCAGAGACGGAAGGAGTGTAAGTAGGCTGGGGTGAGGAAGTCAAATGCTATGTAGAAAGGGGAATTCAATGAGAAAGGTTTTGACCTTGACTGTCATTCTCCTTGTTGGTTATCTTACACTACTACCAAAGAGTGCCGAAGGAATTGTTCTAATTCCCCCAGGACTAGAGGTAGCTCTTGGTCGAGAGGTAGCCAGGCAGATAGAGGCCAAATACAAGCTCTTGGATGATCCTGAGGTCTCCGTCTATGTTGATAATGTTGGTCAGAGATTGGTTGGTGTTTGCGGCCGCCGAGATATTAAGTACGAGTTTAAGATCTTAGATGATGACAAGGTCAATGCCTTCGCCTGTCCCGGAGGATTTGTCTATGCCACTACTGGAATATTAAAGATCATGGACAATGAAGCGGAGCTCGCAGGTATCTTGGGACATGAAATTGCCCATATAGTGGCAAGACATGGAGTAAGGAGACTCCAGGCTCAGCTTGGCTATAGCTTGTTGGCCCGCCTTTTGTTTAAGGATGAGGGTGTTCGAAAGGTTGCCAACATCACTGCCAATCTAGTCTTCTTAGGATACGGCCGAGAAAATGAATTTGAGGCAGACTACCTGGGCACTGAGTACGCCTACATGGCCGGTTACGACCCTCGTGCAATGAGAGAACTTCTGGGTAAGCTAAAGCAACTTGAAGGAAGAGAGCCATGGGCCATCGAGGTATTGCTGAAGTCTCATCCTCCAACTTCAGAGCGAATTGAGAAAGTGGAGCAGCAGATCCAGGAGTTTCCCACATTATCTGGAAAAGAAATACACAAAGAAAGATTCCGTGAAGCAGTAGCGGGCGCACCTGCCAAAGAAGAGCCTGTTCCTGAGGCCTCTCCCACAGAAATTCTCTTGAGAGAAGATTTCAACGATGGAATCGCTCAGGGTTTTGGAGATGAGGTGGGAAGCTGGGAGGTAGTAGATGGCAGATACGCCGCCACGACGGGAAGCTATAGATTTTCCACTGCCGGCGATTTGAGGTGGAAGGATTATAGCTTGGAGGCTGATTTTATCAATGCAAGAGACGGGGGTTTTTTGGTCAGGGCGCAGGATCATAACAACGCCATTGCCTTGGTAGTCCGACCTACCTTTGATGATATATATTGGCATATAAGGGAGGAAGGAAGTTGGGGTGCTAGATATGAGAGCAAGACCCTGGACCATAAGCCTGGAGAAGATTTACACGTGAAGGTTGAGGTAAGAGGCAATGAACTTAAAGCGTATATAGATGGAAAACTAAAGACCACCCTTAGATGGGAAGGATTTCCAGAGGGAAAGATCGCTCTTTATCTCTCGTATCAATCAGACCAGTATTGGGACAATGTCCTAGTGCACGGTGCTCCCACTCCTTAGCTCAGTGAATGGTGATTCGGAGACTGGCGACTTTTTGAGGACAGAGGGGAGCAAGGCGAAAAGCTTGCACATCACCTGAATCTCTTGTATAATCGTAAGCTGGAGGATCTTGCCGGAGTGGCGGAATGGTAGACGCAGTGGACTTAAAATCCAAAAAGGGCAAATCCCAAAAGCAAGGCCAGAAGCCGCAAACCGACTCTAGATAAACCTTCTGAGTGATTTTCTTTCCTCACCAATTTGTACCAATTTGTATGGTTTTGTATCCCATATGGACACTATTTGGACACCAAAGTCTAGTTCCTTTTCTTCAGGTTACGACTAACGTGAAAATGGAGATTTCTGTCGGCTGGCAGGCAGCCACACGCAGGCCAAAGGTTGACGACCCCCAAAAAAGATATATATTCATATTCGTCTCAGACTAAACATAACAGGAGGTCCCAATTCAAGTTGAACAAGTGAAACCTGTATCAATCACAGCAAACCCACAGCCAGCACCCCAACTTCTTCAAAGGGCAGCCAAAGAAACTCCCCAACAGACCATCCCACAGCTCAAAAACTGCCTAAAACCCAGACTACACCACATTTATCCTATCTTGTCAACCTAGTCAGTTGAACAGATCCCATCTTGTCAACCCAGTCAGTTCACCGGGATCCCACTCTGTCAACCTACTCACTCAACCCAATCCTATTTCCTTTAACAAAACAACCATAGTATTCTTCAAAACAAATCAACCACAATATGCTTAGAAACCAAACTCAAAAAGGAGGCAAGAAAAGAATTTGGGGAAAACCCACAAAGAAGCTCTGAGCCGGACATAATCATTAGAAGGGATGATAGTCTGTTTCTCGTTGAGGTGAAACTAAAAGCCCGAAATAAAGTTGATTTCAATAGAACCCATACGCAAAAAGGTAAAGAAGACAGGATACGGAGGTACAGCAAGGGCGAGTGTTTCCTGGAGCAACCAGTCGAAGATATTATTGATGCCGGTTATTATCAATTAATGAGATTCTGGTTGATCGGGGCTTGGATAGCAGAGAAACAAAATCTGAATTTCTATTTGCTGAATCTTGTCAGAGAAAATGATGAAAAACATATTGAGATGGAATTTGGAGAGTACATTAGGCAAAATGAGAAGAGGAGATTTCTGAGACTTGCTTGGGAGAACATTTATAAATATATTTCAGCGACTGATCTGTTCAGTGAAGATAAGAATAAGATATTGGAATACTTGGAGAATAAAACCGTTGGGTATTATAGAAATGAACTACGGAAGGCATTTTCAATACCATAACGGGCGACATCACATAACATAGCATAAAAGGTTCGTGCCTACCGACACGCACCAAAATGTTTTTTTCTTCGCAAAAACTTCTTTTATGCGGGGAGCGCTATCGGAAATAGTGTGATTGTAAATGGGGTAAAAATATGGACATCAAGGAGATTGTAGATTTGCTAAAAGCATTCAGATGGGCTACTTTAGAGGCAATGTATGGATGTGCCCATAGTTCGATAATTGGTTTTATCTCAACTGAATGGATAAATCAGTCGGAGCATAATTCTATTTTGGATGGTGCTCCTTCGTCTTCAATAGGCAAAGGAAGATCTGGTCAAAAAAATGCAGACATAATATTATGCAAAGGTGATAGACCATTTATACCAGTTGAAGTAGAGACATTAGTTAATAAATATAGTGAGAAAGTAGAATCACTATCTACCTATTTAGATAATGACCTGCCCCCATTAACTGTACCACTTGTTAAGTTAGAGTCAACGAAATAATAGCCTCGGGAGCAGGTGGCTGGTACTTTAAGGCACTGTGCGGCCTTACTTGATTGTACTCTTTCCGCCATTCTTCAATGAGTATCTTCGCTTCAGTCAATGTAGTAAATATTTCCCGATTAAGTAGCTCATCTCTCAGTTTCCCATTAAATGACTCTATATATCCATTCTCCCAAGGGCTCCCCGGCTCGACAAAGAGTGTTGTGACTTCTAGATCTTTCAACCATCTGCGCACTGCCTTTGCAGTGAATTCCGGACCGTTGTCAGAGCGAATATATTGAGGAGTACCCCTGAATATGAACAGATAGAATAGTTATTCGATAACGTCTTGAGAAGTAATTCGTCGCTGGCTAAGAGTTACCAGGCATTCTCTGGTGTATTCATCGATAATAGTGAGTATTCTGAATGCCCTTCCCTCAGCTGTCCTTTCTACCATAAAATCATAGCTCCACACATGGTCCTTGTATTCCGGCCTGAGCCTGATGCAGGAGCCATCAGTGAGCCAGAGCCTGCCCCGTTTTGGCTGTTTTTGTGGCACCTTGAGTCCTTCCCTTCGCCAGATACGCTCTACTCATCTTGCAGTTCACTTTCCAACCTTCCTGCCTGAGCAGGGCCGTTATTCTGCGATATCCATACCTACCATATAGAGTTGCTAGTTCAATGATACGAGCTACTAATCTTTCCTCGTCGTTTTTCGTATGTGAACTATGTCGCTGTGTAGCCCTAGCTTGGCCTAGAACCTGACATGCCCGTCTCTGGGAGACATTTAGAAACGCACAGACTTTGAATACTATTTTACGTCTCTTTAACGGGCTTAGGAGTTTCCCCGGGATGCCTCCTTGAGGATGGCATTGTCCAGGGAAAGATCTGCTACTATCCTCTTAAGCCGAGTATTCTCCTTTTCAAGCTCCTTGAGCCGCTTGACCTGTTCAATTCTCATGCCACCATATTCCCTTCGCCAACGGTAATAGGTCATATCGGTTACCCCTATCTTCCTAGCAGCTTCACCTATCGTTGACCCCTGACTGAGGAGAATCTCTACTTCCCTGAGTTTGTTGATTATTTTCTCTGGCGTGTAGCTTCTTCTGGGCATTTATATCCCCCCTTTTCGATCCCTATTCTAACATAATAACTGGACCGATTCTAGGGGGGCAGGTCAATAGAGCTCGGAAAATACCTCCACTAAATCGAAGGTGAACCTACCAATACCACACTGACGAGGAGGCTAGGTGCTAATAAAGAAAACGTTGGGCGGGTAGGAAAAGTTTCCCTTCACAGATTACTCTTAATCTCGGGATGCTTTTCTCCTGAATCCTCCTTGACCAATTGGA
>Ga0209979_1000092_pt1 | contig 152786 bp, 124 predicted proteins | sample AnhtaG_FD_183114 | JGI IMG/M metagenome (GOLD analysis project Ga0209979, IMG submission 183114) | Deep subsurface microbial communities from Anholt, Denmark to uncover new lineages of life (NeLLi) - Anholt_01485 metaG (SPAdes) (version 2) | ecosystem: Environmental > Aquatic > Marine >...
CCTGTTAAGAGAGGGACACCATTTCTGACCTGTGAGAACTGTAATACCATATTTAATGAACATGGTTCTTGGATGGATGTTGAGCGCATAGAAGATGAAACAAGGTGCCTTTACTGTGGAAGGTCCTTAGGCCCGGATTTTATATTCTGCCCTTACTGTGGAAAGACTGTCAACAAGAGAAAGTAGAATGGTGAATGGGGAATGGGGAATACTGATATACTGCTGAACTGCCATACTGACGAAGAATTAGGGAATGGTAAATGGTGAATGAAATTTTCGGCTTACTGCTTAAGATAAGTTTCAGGTTTAATGTTTAAGGCTTAAAGTATAATTTTTACCTTAAACATTCAACTTTTAACCTTAAACCTTAAGAAAATAGTGCAATAGCTCTTTTTAGATGAATCGAGGGGTGATTTTTATTAAGGAGAGGGGTGAAGATTACGGGATGTTGACAGCAATAGAAATTTTTGATAATCTTTTTTTGGAGCCAAGAAATCATTGAATATGTCGGCGAGAGGAAATCTATGCTTATAATAAAAGAAAAATACTGACAGATTCCTGTCGCTTGAAGAGAGAAAAAAATCATAAGCTAAGTGCAAGCTGGTGGAAGATGCAATCATTAACCAGAAATGTAAAGAAAGACATGAGCAGATGAATTCTTTGGCAAATATTATAGCTAGGGGGCAACACGATGGGAATAAAATTTGAAAAGAAAAACTACAGAATTGTAGTAATGGCAATTCTTTTGGCTGTGTCTTGCTTTGTGACGTACTATTTTCATAGAGTACTTGGCGTAGGCACTTTTTTTACCCACTTCTTTTATATTCCAATCATACTAGCATCTCTATGGTGGAAAAGAAGGGGCTTGGTGGTGGCTGTATTCTTAGCAGCAGTGCTGATTTTTAGCGATCTTGTCTTTAGAGAGATCGTGCTAACCTACAATGATTACATTAGAGCGGGTATGTTTATTTTTATTGCCTTTGTAGTTGTTTGGTTAAGCGAGCAGATTGCAAAGAGAGAGGAGAGGCTACAGGATAGTGAGAAGAGATTAAACAGTTTCATGGAGTCAGCGACCGATGGCTTCGTTCTCTTTGATTCAAAATTGAATTTCGTTAACATCAACAAAGTTGGATGGGATATGTTTTCATTTGGCACTGAGAACGATGATGTGATAGGAAAGAATATTATAGAAGTTATGCCTGATATTAAGGAAACAGGTAGATATGACAGGTATATGGAAGTTATAAAGACCAGTAAGCCGTTCTTCGTTGATGACATTGTTCCTCATCCAAAATTTGGAGATAGGCATCTGGCTGTAAAGGCTTTCAAAGTGGGTGAAGGCCTTGGAATGATTATCACAGACATCACAGAACGTAAGCGGGCGGAGGAGGAATTGACACGCCTATCCAGGGCTATAAAGGCTTCCACAGATTCCGTTGTAATCAGTGACATCAATGCAAAAATCGTGAATGTAAATGAAGCTGTGCTGAAAATGTACGGTACTCACGACAAAGAGGACTTGATTGGGAAAAATACTTTTGACCTTATAGTTCCCGAAGAGCAAGAAAAAGCGTTAAAAGGTATGAAAAAAGTACTTCAAAAGGGATATATCAAAAGTCGAGAGTACAATATTATAACCAAGGATGGAGGTAGAATTCCTGTGGATATGAGTGTATCCACTATTAACGATAAGGATGGTAAACCAATAGGATTTGTGGGAATAAGCAGGGACATCACCGAGCGGAAGAAGGCGGAGGAAAAGATCAAGGCGGCGCTGAAAGAGAAAGAGGTGATGTTGAAGGAGATTCACCACCGGGTGAAGAACAACATGCAGATTATGTCAAGTCTGCTTAAGCTTCAGTTCGCAAGGACCAAGAGTAAAAAGCTGCAGGAGATGTTAAAAACAAGTCAGAATCGCATCCATTCCATGGCGCTCATCCATGAGAGACTGTATCAATCTAAAGACTTCACAAGGATTGACTTTGCTTATTATATCCGAAGCTTGACTGTTTATCTGTTCCATTCTTACAGAGTCGATTCGAATCTTGTCAGACTGAAAACGGATTTGAGAGATGTTCATATTGATATCAATAGAGCGATTCCCTGTGGATTGATCGTCAATGAACTTGTATCGAATTCTCTGAAGTATGCTTTTCTCGGGGGCAGAGAAGGGGGAGAAGGGGAAATTTCCATAAAGTTTTATTCGAATAAACAAGGCAAGATTACACTGGTTGTCAGTGATAATGGGGTTGGCTTTCCGGAAGACATAGATTTTCGCAACCCTGAATCCTTTGGGATGCAGGTGGTGAATGATTTAGTTGAACAGCTTGGGGGTACAATTGAGCTTGATAGAAAGGGTGGAACAACATTTAAGGTAAAGTTTTGAGTTTATAGATATCCGTGCCATCTGATTAAAATATAACACCCTACTCCAAAAATAATCTTTCCAATAAAATATATACCGTTTTTTTACCTTAAACATAAAACCTTTAACCTTAAACCCGTTACGGCTTACGGCTCACGGCTTACGTTCAATGGGAATGGTAAATACGTAACTTCTCAATAAGTGTGGGTAGTAGCTATGGATTCCCGCCTCCGCGGGAATGACGATTGAGTGTAAGTGTCTGTCATTCCTGCACCTGCTACCCGCCTTCGCGGGCACAAGCTTCGCAGGTGTAAACTTGTCCCCGCGAAAGCGGGGAGCAGGAATCCAGTGATTAGTCACAAATATAATCTACCCCCAATTATTGAGAACTTACGTAAATACTGCTTTACCTCCTTACTGCTATTTTCGCCTTGTCTCCCCGTCATTCCTTTTGTTCTTTACTTATTCGTGTGCTTTAATTATTATTATAGAGAGTGATAATTCGATGATACTAGGTACAACAGTAATTTGCATCCGTCATAAAGGAAAGGTGGCCATTGCAGGTGACGGCCAGGTCACTATTGGTCAAACAATTTTAAAGCAGAAAGCCAATAAGATAAGGATTCTGTACAAGGGGAATGTGTTAGCAGGCTTTTCAGGAGCGACCTCTGATGCTTTTGCCCTCTTTTCCAGGTTCGAAACCAAATTAGAGAGGTATCGGGGGAATCTTTCACGAGCAGCCATCGAACTCGCCAAGGACTGGCGTTTGGATAAAGCACTCCGAAGATTAGAAGCTCTTCTTATAGTTGCCGATAAGAATAATTCGTTTTTGCTTTCCGGAACAGGTGATGTTATTGAGCCTGATGATGGAATCGTTGCCATTGGATCTGGGGGACCTTACGCGTTGGCTGCAGCTCGAATTTTAATTAAACATACTGGCTTATCAGCAAAAGAGGTTGCGTTGGAAGCCCTGAAGACAAGCTCTGATATTTGCATCTATACAAATGATCAAATAATAGTCGAGGAACTTTAAATGCCCATTGCGCTCCCTCAGAGTTTTGAAAAAGAAACTCAGAAATCCCTAGAAGCCGAACTCACACCTCGAGAGATCGTAGTAGAGCTGGACAAATATATCATTGGTCAGAAAGCTGCCAAAAGAGCTGTAGCTATTGCTCTTCGAAACAGGTATCGAAGAAGGCAGCTTCCTCCGGAGCTTGCTGATGAAATTGCTCCAAAAAACATCTTGATGATCGGTCCTACTGGAGTGGGAAAAACTGAGATTTCCCGCAGGCTGGCCAAGCTCACTTCTTCTCCTTTTCTCAAAATAGAAGCCAGCAAGTTTACTGAAGTCGGTTATGTTGGCCGGGATGTTGAATCCATGATAAGAGACTTGGTGCGAATTTCTGTCGAGATGGTCAAATCGGAAAAAATTGAGGAAATCAAAGTAAAAGCCGATAAAATTGCGGAAGAAATACTATTAGATATCCTGCTTCCACCCCTGAGAAGAAAGCCAGGCATTCCTGAGCAGGATGATACTGTCAGGTTCCGCGAGACAAGAGAAAAGTTTAGGAAACAACTCAGGGAAGGTCTTCTCGATGATAGAATGATAGAAATCGATGTCAAAGAAACCATGTCGTCACCATTTGAAATTTTTTCCAGCAGCGGTGTCGAAGAGATTGGAATTCACATTCAGGAGATGATTCCCGGGCTTATGGGTGGAAAGACAAAAAAGCGAAAAGTGAAAATAAAGGAAGCTCTAGAATATTTGTTAGAAGATGAGGAGAAAAAATTGATCGATATGGACCAGATAGCTAGTCTGGCTGTGGATAGAGTTAAACATTCTGGAATAATCTTTCTGGATGAGGTAGACAAGATTGCCGGCCGTGAAACTGGGCACGGCCCAGAAGTAAGCCGGGAGGGTGTCCAGAGGGACTTGCTTCCTATTATTGAAGGAACTACAGTCAATACCCGCTACGGTCTCGTTCAAACAGATCATATTCTTTTTATCGGAGCCGGAGCTTTTAATGTTTCCAAACCCTCTGATCTTATTCCAGAGCTTCAGGGAAGGTTTCCCATCCGGGTGGAGCTGACTTCTTTAGATAAGAAAGATTTTATAAAAATATTGACAGAGCCTGAAAATGCCTTAATAAAGCAGTATAGGGCTCTATTAGAGACAGAGGGAATCCATATTGATTTTACAGATGATTCCATCGATGAGATCGCGGAGATTGCAGAAAGGGTTAATGAGATTACAGAAAATATCGGAGCTCGAAGGCTTTATACAGTCATGGAGAAAGTCATGGAGGATATTTCGTTTGCTGCTCCAAATATAAAAAAGAAAAATATTTCAATCGATAGCGCTTATGTTCAAAAAGAGCTCAAAGACATAGTAGAAGATGAAGACCTGAGTCGCTTCATTCTTTGATGAAGAGATTATTATCTTACCTCATTTCTTTATTTCTTTTGTTTCTCTTTCTCTCTTGCGGGAAAAAAGGGCCGATTCTGCCTCCTCTCGTAAAAATTCCTAAAAGTACTGAAGATGTTAAAGTAACCCAGAGAGGTGCCAAGGTAATTCTGACATGGAGTAACCCAACTGCTTATATCGATGGAAGGCCTTTAACGGAGATAACGGAAGTAGAGATTTGGTTGCTTGAGGAAAAGATAGAATCAGAGGAGAAGGAGCAGACTTTCAGCAAAGAAGAGTTTGAAAGGAATGCAAAGCTTGCCTCTTCCATAAAAAAGGAAAAATTTCCTGATCATCAGATAAAAGAAGGAGAAACATTCCATAAGCTTTGTTATTTTTATGAATTATCTGGAGAAGAATTTGAGACGAAAAAATTGACTTTTGGGCTTAGAATTAAGATTGGAAGAAAGAAAAAGTCGGCTTTTTCAGAATTGGTTTCCATAGAGCCTAAAATTCTTCCCGCTCCTCCTCAAAAGGTCCGGGGATCTGTTTTTAAAGATAGAATTGAGATTGAGTGGGACGCCCCGGAAAAAAACATCGATTTATCTTTGCCTCCTGATTTTAAAGGTTATAATATTTATCGCGCTGAAGGCGAAGGGGAGGCTCGGCGGATTAATTCTCAACTTGTTGAAAAGGAAAAATTCGATGACAAGATATTTGTTTTTGGCAGTGTTTACTACTATTTCATAAGGGCATCAGTGACTGAGTCTTCTCCCTTCTTGGAAAGCGAGGATTCCGAGATAAAGAAGATCTCAGCCAAAGACACATTTGCTCCCGCTTCAGTTGCCGGATTGGTTTCTGTTGCAGGAAAAGATGTAATTGCTCTGAGCTGGGATGCTAGTAAGGAAGAGGATTTAGCGGGATACCAAGTTTGGCGAAAGGTGGAAGGAGAAGATGAATTTGTCTTGTTAACCTTCGAGCCTATTAGAGAAAATAGCTACAGCGATATAACAGTTGAAAAGAATACAAGATATTATTATGCTATTACTGCGGTAGATGAATCCGGGAATGAAAGCCAAAAATCAGAGATTGTATCTGACGTTATAAGGAAGGTTCTTCATGAAAATTTATCGCTATAAACACAGAAACAGGACATATTACGGAATATTAAAGGAAGAAACACTTTTTCCCATTGAAGGTTCCATATTCAGGAAGTTTAAGATAAAAAAGAGAGGGATCCCTATAAGTGATGTAATCCTTGTCCCTCCTGTAAAACCTTCAAAAATTATTGCTGTTGGTATTAACTACAAAGACCATGCCATGGAATCTGGGAGATCTCTGCCAGAAGAACCTTTGATTTTTTTGAAACCACCTTCAGCGGTTATTGGGCCGAACGAGATAATAATCTATCCTAAGATGGCAAAAAGAGTCGATTATGAAGGAGAATTAGCTCTGATAATAAAGAAAAAAGCTTATGATCTGGGAGAAGACGATAATGTGGAAGATTTTATTTTAGGCTACACATGCTTTAATGATATTACAGCACGTGACCTTCAGCGAAAAGATATTCAGTTTACTCGTGCCAAATCTTTTGATACGTTTGCTGCTGTCGGACCTTGCATATTAACCGATGTTGATCCTTCTGGGCTCAGGCTTAAAACTTTCTTGAACGGAAAGCTGAGACAGTCGAGCAATACAAAAAATTTAATTTTCCCAATTCCTTTCTTAGTAAGATTCATCTCGAAAATCATGACCATAAATCCTGGAGATATCATTACAACAGGAACTCCTGCTGGAATCGGGCCTATGGTGCCAGGAGACAGAGTCGACGTCCAGATAGAAGGAATAGGGACGCTTTCGAATAAGGTTATGAAGGTAAAAAGATAATCTGGTTTATCTGGTTAGTTCGGTTTATCTGGTTTGTTTGCTTTATTTAGTTAATTTGATTTATTTTGGTTTTTATTTATTCTATACTAGACAAACTAGATAAACCAGACAAACCAGATTTGGGAGGTAAACATGCAAATCTTTTTAGATACGGCCAATTTAGGCCAGATAAGAGAGGCTGCCAGTTGGGGAATATTAGATGGTGTTACTACTAACCCAACGCTTGTTTCCAGGGAGAGTGAAAAATTTGAAGATTTAATCAAAGAAATTTGCAGTTTGATAACAGGCCCTGTGAGCGTGGAGAGCGTTTCTACGCTGGCAGAGGATATTATTAAAGAATCAAGGGATCTGGCAAAATTAGCAGAAAATGTTGTCATAAAGATACCAATTTGTGTGGAGGGGCTTAAGGCGATTAAGGTTTTATCCCAAGAAGGAATTCACATCAACACAACTCTAATATTTTCTCCAAACCAGGCTCTCCTGGCAGCTAAAGCAGGTGCAAAATATGTCAGCCCCTTTGTTGGTCGCCTGGATGATATTTCTCATGAAGGGATGGATTTAGTGGACCAGATGGTGACAATATTTAATAATTATGGCCTGGATACTGAGATAATTGTTGGCAGTATCAGGCATCCTCTTCATGTTGTCGAGGCAGCTCTGATAGGGGCAGACATTGTTACTATACCTTTTGCTGTTTTAGAGAAAATGGTTAAGCATCCTTTGACGGATATCGGGATAGAAAAATTCTTGAAAGATTGGAATAAGGTCAAGGTCCGCTGATCTATAAAGATAAAAAGATGGCTATTAAAAAAAGATTAGACGAATTAAAACACAAAACAGAATTAGCCGAATTTGGGGGGGGCAAACAAAGAATAGAGAGACAGCACCAGGCGGGAAAACTTACGGCCCGGGAAAGATTAAACCTTCTCCTGGATGAAGCTTCATTCCATGAGATGGACAAACTTGTGGTGCACAATAGCCACGATTTTGGGATGGAGAAAAAGAAGATCTATGGTGATGGAGTTGTTGCTGGGTATGGTAAAATCGATGGCCGGACAGTTTATGTTTTCGCCCAGGATTTCACGGTGTTTGGAGGCTCCCTGAGTGCTGCAAACGCCGCGAAAATTGTTAAGATTATGGATCTTGCAATGAAAATAGGGGTACCTCTGATTGGTCTTAATGATTCTGGCGGCGCAAGGATTCAAGAGGGCGTTGCGAGTTTAGGCGGGTATGCAGATATCTTTTTAAGGAATGTCCTTGCATCTGGAGTCATCCCCCAGATTTCAGCCATAATGGGGCCATGTGCTGGAGGTGCTGTTTATTCGCCAGCTATAACTGATTTTATCATAATGACTAAAAAAATCAGCAACATGTTTATTACTGGACCAGAGGTAATTAAAGCTGTTACCCATGAGGATGTATCAATGGAAGAATTAGGAGGCGCAGAAACTCATAATACCATAAGCGGTGTGGCTCACTTTGCGGCAGAGAATGAAGAGCATACTTTAACTCTGATCCGGGAACTTCTCTCTTTCATTCCTGATAACAACATGGAAGACCCCCCTGAGAGGGAGACATCTGACCCTCCTGACAGGATAAGCGAAGAACTCAATTTTATGGTTCCTGATGATCCTGACCAGCCTTATGATATGAGAAAAATAATAAAAGAAGTTCTGGACGATAACTATTTCTTTGAAGTTCAGGAGTATTACGCCAAAAACATTGTTATCGGCTTCGGCCGTCTTGGCGGAAAATCTGTAGCCATAGTAGCCAATCAGCCAGACCATCTGGCAGGTGTGCTGGATATCAATTCCTCCGATAAAGGAGCTCGATTCGTCCGCTTCTGTGATGCCTTTAATATTCCGCTTATTACATTCGAAGACGTGCCCGGGTTTCTCCCTGGTGTGGTGCAGGAACATGGAGGCATAATACGTCACGGAGCAAAACTCCTCTATGCTTTTTCTGAAGCTACTGTTCCTAAAATAACTATAGTTACTCGAAAAGCCTATGGCGGAGCCTACTGCGTTATGGCTTCCAAGCATATTAGAGCGGATATAAACTACGCATTTCCTACAGCCGAGATTGCCGTCATGGGATCTGAAGGGGCAGTTAAGATCGTCTACAAACGTGAGATGGATGACGCAGAAGATTCAGAAAAGCTCCGCCAGAAGAAAGTTGACGAGTTCAGGGAAAAATTTGCTAATCCTTACATTGCTTGTGAAAAGGGTTATCTTGATGAGGTTATAGAGCCGAAATTCACAAGGCCTAAACTTATTGCGGCCTTGAAAATGCTGGAGAATAAGAGAGATACAAATCCCCCAAAAAAGCACGGAAACATTCCACTATAATATAAAGTTTGTCTAAGTTATTTTAAGTTTGTCTGGGTTTATCTGAGTTGGGTAAACATAAATAAACTTAAACAAACTTAAACAAACTCAGATAAACTTAGAGTGTGATGAATATGTTTAAGAAGATATTGATCGCAAACAGGGGAGAGATAGCCGTAAGGGTGATTAGGGCTTGCCGGGAGATGGATATCATTCCAGTGGCTGTTTATTCGGAGGCAGACAGGAAAGCCCTTCATGTCAGGCTGGCTGAGGAGGCTTATTATATAGGTGAGGCAGGACCATCGGAGAGCTATCTCAATATTGAAAAAATAATCGAAGTTGCTAAAAAAAGCAAAGTTGAAGCTCTACATCCTGGCTATGGGTTTTTAGCGGAGAATTCAAAGCTTGTTAAACGATGCGAGAAAGAAGGGATTGTTTTTATAGGCCCTTCTTCTGAATCCATGGAAGCAATGGGCGAAAAAACCGCCTCCCGCATTAGAATGGTTAAAGCAGGGGTTACGATTATTCCTGGAACTTTAAAATCTTTAAAGGACGAAAAAGATTTAAGGGAAAATGCCGAGAAAATCGGTTTTCCAGTTCTGCTTAAAGCCTCTTCTGGTGGGGGAGGCAAGGGGCTAAGATTAGTCAGAAAGAAAAAAGACCTCTTGTCTTCTTTCAGATTAGCCCGATCTGAAGCTCAATCAAGCTTTGACGATCCATCCGTTTATATTGAAAAGTATATCGAAGAGCCTCATCATATCGAGATCCAGATTCTGGCTGATAACTTTGGAAATATTGTCTATCTGGGAGAAAGAGAGTGCTCTATCCAGAGACGCTATCAAAAGGTGCTCGAAGAAACACCTTCTCCTTTTCTGGATGAAGACACGCGCCGGCAGATGGGACAGGTTGCAGTAAAGGCTGCAGCAGCTGTGAATTACAGGAACGCAGGGACCGTGGAATTTGTTGTGGACAAGAGTAAGAAATTTTATTTTTTAGAGATGAATACGCGCCTTCAAGTAGAGCATCCGGTTACCGAGATGGTTACAGGAATTGATTTGGTCAAGAATCAGATCAAAATAGCTGCAGGTTTATGTTTGCCTTTTTGCCAGGAAGACATAAAATTCAATGGCTTTTCCATGCAGTGTCGGATTTATGCTGAAGATCCTGATAATGAATTTATGCCTTCGCCTGGAAAAATTATATATCTTCGTGCTCCATCCGGGGGATTAGGGATTCGGGATGATAATGGAGTCTATGAAGGATACATGGTTCCTTTGGAATATGATCCTTTGCTGTCCAAGCTAATAACATGGGGAACGACAAGGGCGGAAGCCATTCATCGAATGTTGAGAGCATTATCTGAGTATCAGATATACGGTATAAAAACCACAATTCCTTTTTTCAAGAGAATCCTTCTCCATCCAAATTTTATTGCTGGCGATTACAACACGCATTTCATATCTAATCTGGAAAAAGAGGAAGACGGGGAAAAACCAGATGATTTGGTCGTAGCCCTGATTGCAGCAGGAATCAAAAGCTATAAGCAGAGTGACGTAGGTTTATCACATCGTCAAAAGAGAAAAGAGAGCAACTGGAAATTTCAAGGAAGACTGCAAAACTTTGCTAACAGGCGTTAAAATGAACATGTCCTTTTGGCTTAACAATAAGGAATTTAAGTTAAACCTTGTAGAAAGAGAAAAAGATGATATTGAGGTTTCTCTCGGCAGGAAGAAATATCATGTTTCTGCTGAATTCTTAAGTGCTGATGAGGTAATGTTAAATATCGATGGAAAAATCCACAATGTTATAGTCAATTCCAATTCTACGTTTTACTCTGTTTATGTTAACGGAAGATTTTTCAAGATTGAAAAGAAATCAGCTGTGCAGATTTTAGGCAAGAAGAGTGAGAAAAAGCGCAAGAGAGACATCAAGACATCAATGCCGGGAAGGATAGTAAAGGTATTATTAAAAGAGGGAGATGATGTTGCAGAAGGGCAGGCGGTTTTAATCCTTGAAGCCATGAAGATGCAGAACGAGATCAAGTCTCCTCAGCCTGGAAAAATAACATGGATAAAACCCAAAGCTGGAGATTCTGTTGAAGCTGGTTCTCTGCTTTTTACAGTAGAATAGGAGATCAAACCATTTAATAAATAAATATTGGAAATATCTTTTTTGTTAGGACTTCGTAATTTTGAATATTTGTAATCAGAAAAAAGTTCTCAGTTTTTGCAAAAGGCATGTGATTCTTTTTAAATTCAGTAGATGAGTTATTATATTCATCTTTTGTTAAATATCCAAATGTGGAGTCCTTTTTTAGGGATAAGGCAAATGCATCCTCTGTGTCGTACTTTTTAATCGGCCTGTCAACATAAAAAGCAAACTCGGCTACTGCTCCCCAATAATCCATTTTGTAGACCGAGATATGCTCTGCCCTTTTTGTGAGCGACTTAATGTAAGGCGAGATTTTTTTTATTTCAGTTTTGTCCGGGCCGCTAATTTTTCCAAAATATATAGGAAATATTGATGTCGTAAGAAGCAGGATGAATAGAAGAGCTAAAGAGAAATTCAAGATGCCTTTGAATAGTTTTTCTGAAATTTTTTCTCCGAATGTAACTCCAATGAGAATAGCCGAGCCAGGGTAGACAGGAGCTAAATATCTATAAAATTTAGTTTCTCCCAGGCTAAATCCGAGAAGCACAATAAAAATCCATAACATAAAGATCAATAGCATTTTATTTTCTTTCAACCTTTTGAAACCGAAATAAAAAGAAAGAACCAAGAACGGAAACCAGGGCCAATATTTTTTTGCTAATACAACTATATACCAGAGATAGCCTTGGGCCTTTTCAAAAAAACTCCCACTATTCAGGGCCTCAACTCCAGCAATATTCCTCCATATTTGACTTGCAAAATAATTATTTAAGAAATTTTTGTACTCACCAACTTGAATTAGAGGGATTACCCATATACAGAGTGTCAAGATTATAAATAATACGAAGAGATAAAATTTTAGGCTTAAAAAAAATTTGAAATCTTTATTCAAGATAAAGAATAAGAAAACTATCCCAAGAATGGAGATTGCTGGTAAACCTTTCGTCAAAATAGCGAAGCCAGTGGAAATGCCTAATAGAATGAAAAATTTCTCGTTTTTTTGAATAGCTAAGATTAAAAATAAGATAGATAATGTGATAAAAAAGGTGAGCGGAACATCTAACTGGCATTTCCTTCCCAAATCAAGAAATGGCTGGGTCGTTAAGAGAACAAAAGCTGAAAAAAAACCTATTTTGTAAGAATTGCTAACTCTGTAGCCGATCAAATAGACAAGTAGAATCGTAAAGACTCCAAGAAGGGCAGAAATGAACTTTGCTGCAAATTCATTTACACCGAATATTTTAAAACTTGTGGCTGTCATCCAGTAAAATAACGGAGGGTGGAGCCAGCAATCTGAATATTCCTTACAGTGTTCATAATGTGGAACAATCCAATCATTGGTACGTAAGATAGATCGTGAAATTGTGGCATAAGCGCTGGAATCTAATCCTAAATCGCCAATCCAGAGATTTGAAAATAGAAGAACCACTGCTAATAGGAAAATTAGGATGAAGTAAACATTTCTATTCCTCAGACTAGTTCTTATCATTGGAATTTCAATATTGTTATTTGACATCTTTAAATTTAATTGTATTTTCTATACCAGAGGCAATAGCGAAAGTCAATATAAGCATTTCATAATATGTGAAAACTCAAAGCTCAAAACTAATCAAAGTAAGGAGTGAGGAGTGAGGAGTAAAAAACTCAAAACTCAAAGCTCAAAGCTCAAAATTAGCAGAATCAATTTAGGGGGGTTTAAATTTTTTGTCAAAAAATGATATATTTATGTTTCATCTTCTATTGAGATACTATGAAAATAAATAAAAAGCTTAAAGCACTGATTGTTGTTTCAGTTATAATAATCGTTCTTCTTGGGGCAGGATCTATACTAAAAAATATTTTCCTTAAACAGATCAAGGGAAAAATCCAGACGAGCTTTGATTATACTGAGCTCCGTTTCTCTCTTTTTCCTCCTTCTCTTATTTTGGAGGATGCGAGATCCATATCTATATCTCCATTTTTCTCTGCAAAAAGAATATCCTTTAAAATCTCTTATAAATCATTATTATCCAAAGACAAACCTATTAATGTCCTTATTGAGAATCCAATCTTAAGAATTTACAGTTCTTCCAAAAAAAATGAAACAGAGGATAAAGCAAAATTTAGCTTGACTCTACCTTTTATTATTAAAAAGGGTTTGATTAAAGGAGGGGAGCTCTATTACTGGGGGAAGGAAACTCGAGTTCAGTCTAAAGGAATAAACGCTCTTTTTACCCAGAAGAAAGATAAATTTGTTTTGCAGGCAGAAGCCGAAGAGAATGTCATTTCATTAGGCTCAACCAGAAATAAGATTGAGGGAAGAGTAAGCCTATTGATAGAAGGGCAAGGAAAAGAAATCGATATAAAGAGTATAAGATTTAGCGGGCCGGAGGGCATTCTGAAGGCTGAAGGGAGCTTGATTGATCCCTTTGATCCTGAGTTACAGCTGGATAGTTCTTTTAACGTCCAGACGGACTTGATTATTGATTTATTAAACCTCCCTTTTGAATGGGAGGGTAAAACCGAAGGAAAAGCAACCCTGACAAGAAAAAATGGAGAACTTGTTGTAAAAGCCAGCTTTTTAAACAAAAAGCTTATCCTCAACAAGGTGTTTATGGGGAAAGTCGAGGGAAATTTTGATTTTAATGAAAAAACAGGTGGAAATGTTGAATTCTATGCAAAGAGAAGGGCATTACCCCGGGAATATATTCAAATTCGTTTCAAAGGAGATAAGATTGAGGGAGTTGTGCGGGGAGTTCACCTTGATCAGATAGCGAATTTTATAAACATTCCCTGGCCCGTATCTTCTCCAGCCTGGGGAAAGTTTAGTATTGATAAGGGGGGGCTCAAGGCTGAGGCCGAATTTAAAAATGAAGCCTTTGAGGCGAATGATTCAAAATTTTCATTTCAGGGCCTGGTCAAGATGGAGTGGGATGGTAAGAAAAAAATTTCCTTCTTTTCGGAAAGCCTTACTTCGAGTTTTGCTCAGGTTGAACTTGAAGGAGGAATGGTAGTAGGACAAAGCATTGATGTCTCCATCAAAGGTGATGTTAAGGATATTAAACAGGCCCGCGAGTTTACTTCTCTTGTCCTCCGCAGAGATTTTACATTTCCTGAGATAAGGGGGAAAGGAAGGTCAGAAGTTCGAATCTTTGGGGATTTTGGTTATCCCAAGGTTCAGGGAAATTTTTCTCTAAACCCTGGAGGCTTTGATAGATTCGACTTTGATTCTGTCGAAGGCGAGGCTGAGATTTTTAAAAGAGATTTTTTTGGGAGATTCTTTATTGATGATCCTTCAATGAAAGGAAGAGTAGATGTATTTACTACGCAAAAAGGAATTAAAACAGATATTCGACTCGAACGCGGTCTTGTGGAAAACATACTTCCTGCTTTTAATATCTTAATTCCTCTTAAAGGTGAGGCATCGGGAAACTTCGAATTTAATCAAGAGAATGAGGCTATTCAGCTCAAAGGTGATTTCTTAGGTTCAGAGATGAAATTTATAGACCAGACTATCACCCAGGTAAATGGAAAGTTAGATTGGACAGGGGATATTTTTTCTTTTCCTGAGCTGCAGTTCGGTTTACACGAAGGAAGTATAAAGGGATCTGCGCATCTCCAGCTTTTAAGCCATGAGTTTGAACTCGATATAATGGGTGAGAAAATCAACCTTTCTTCCATTTATCCAGCTCTTGAAGGGGATTTGTCTTTTAACCTGAAAGGAAAAGGAGCTTTTAATCAGGATTCGGCATTAGGCAATTTTGAAATAAAGAATCTATATTTAAATCCCTTCCAGAAAACCGAAGCGAGAGGGGGATTGAAGCTTGGTTTTACAGAGAGAAATATCAGTCTGGAAATAGATGGAAATTTTTTTCCCGGGGAAAATAAATTTTATGTTTCTCTCGATGTGCCTCTTGACGGAATGCCGTTTTTGGGTGATGTGAGAGGATTTTTTACCAACATTGACCTTCTGCTTCCGTGGAAAGGAGCAAAAGGGCGCCTTAATTATCTCGCAGAAATTAGAAGTGCGAAGGTTTCTCCTCAGATTAAAGGCGCTATCGATTTCCAGGGCTCTGTGTTTCCGTTTCCACAGTTCGCCCATGCTTTTCGAGACTATTCAGGGCTGGTTTTTTTCGAGGACGGCAACTTCTCCATTCGTTCCCTCCGTGGAAAGTTGGGCGAGGGAGATGTGCAAGGTTCGGGTCGATTCAAATTGGGAAAGGGAGGAGTTGAGGAAATAGATGTCAATGTAGAAGGGAAAAGTCTGTTGCTCTCTCCTTTAGAAAGAACCATGGCCTTGGTAGATGGAAATATAAATCTTTTCAAAGACGCCGATCGCTTCATATTAGATGGAGATTTCTTCGTCCATAAACTTTCCTGGAGGCGGGAGATTACCGAGAAATTTGCTTTTTCGTTGGCCTCCTCTTATGAGTCCCGCAGAGAACCAGGATTTTTTGATGACCTAACTTTGAACATCCGGCTCAAGGCAGATAATAATGCCTGGATGGAGAACTCTTTGGGAAGCATAAGAGGAAGGTTTGACTTGAATATTACTGGCAATGTGAAATCGCCCATAGTACTGGGGGATATCGAAGCATTTGGAGGAGACCTTTATTTTCAGGATAGAGAGTTCAAAATATTAAGGGGAAGAGTAAGCTTTATAGATCCCTTATCCATTGAGCCTTATTTAAGCTTTAAAGGAGAGACTTACGTCAAGGACTATAGGGTAACTTTTTCTCTTGATGGATTATTAGACCATCTCAATCCAGAATTCAGCTCTTCTCCTCCTTTGCCTCCTGAGGATGTCCTTGCTCTTCTTGCTTTAGGAGAAGCGTTTAAGAGGACTTATTCTTATGATAGAAGCACCCAGCTTAGTACTGCATCTCTTCTTTCTTTTCAGCTTTCGGAAGAGGCTAAGAAACGGTCTGAAGGGCTTTTCAATATTGATCGTTTCAGGATCGATCCTTTCATCATGGGTTCCTCATCCGAGATGACAGCTCGCCTGACGGTTGGGAAAAAAATCTCGAGAAACTTTTTTATCCTTTACTCTACGAATCTGACGGCACAGCGGGAAGAAATCACACGGATAGAATGGGAGCTTACAGATGATTTGTCTATTGTAGGTACCCGAGACGAAAAAGGACGGATTAGCATCGATGTTAAAATTCATAAGAGATTCTAACTGGAGCAGTAAAGGCTATGCCTCCCTATTGTTCATTATTCTATTCCTGTCTTTTCTGTCCGTGAATTTGGAATCTTACTCCCAAGCTCTTGAATATTCCCCTATCATAACAGAAATTAATTTAATAATTGATGATCTGCCAGGAAGCGGGGGAATGAAGGAGTTGATTCCTGTTAAAGAAGGAGAATCTTTCTCCTTGAGAAGGATAACTGAGAGCATTAAACAGATATACAAGTCTGGACTTTTTTCAGATATACAGGTTTTAAAGGAGGGAGAACAAAGAATCAAACTGACTTTTCTCCTGACAAAAAAGCTTTATACACAAAAGATCGTGTTTATCGGAAGCAGTGATATTCCGCGAAATAAACTGAAAGAAGGTTTATATGCCTTAAGAGAAGGAAGCTCTTATTCCGAGGATAATATAAGCAAGGCTATCGAAGAACTAAAGCAGGTTTTAAACAAGGAGGGCTTTTTTCAAGCGGAAATCAAAGCCATCACAGAAAGAGATCCTGCGACTTCTCAAGTTGATGTCTCTTTTGTGATCCGTTCTACAAAAAGGTTTGTCATTAGTAAAATTTCTTTTACCGGAGAAGTGCTGCTTTCGGAAGATGAGTTGAGAAAAAAAATACAAACCAAAGAAGGGAAAGACTTTATTCCTTCGATGCTTGAGGATGATATTGCCAGGCTGCAGGAGATTTATAATTCTATGGACTATCGACGGGCAGAAGTAGAGGTTAAAGAACAAATTTTTAATGAAAAAGAGGGGAAGATTTCCCTTCTTATAGATGTTATTCCTCACGAAAAAATTGAGATTGTAGTCAAGGGAGCAAACATTCCTTTGCATTTATTGAGGCCAATCTGGGAGGCAAGAATCTTTGAAGAGTGGGGCCTTGCTGAAGGCAGCGCGAAAATTATAGGTTACATGAGGGAAAAAGGGCATCTATTTTCCTCTGTGAATTCTTCTATAGAGAGAAAAGATAATAAGATCCTTGTTGTTTACGATGTATCGCCAGGAGAGCGGTACAAAATTCAGAACATTTCTTTTAAAGGCTTGGAATATTTTACTCCTTATCAGATTAAAGAAGAGCTTATGATAGGGCAAAGAATTCCATTTTTAAGCGGAATAGACGGCGCAAGGCTGTTTGAATTGCCCCGTGAGATTGAATTCCTGTATAAGAACCATGGGTTTCCTGATACAAGAGTTGATCTGAAATTTGAAATGCAAGGAAAAAAGGTTAAGTCTTTCTTTTTTATTGAAGAAGGAAAGCAGGAAAAGATTAAAAGCATTTCTGTAGAAGGCGTTTATTTATTTGGCCAAGAGATGCTGCTTGAACAAATAAGCAGTGTTCATGGAGGGGCCTTTTTTCAGCCTAACATTCAAAAGGATATTGAAAAGCTGGAGAGCTTTTATTTGAATCAAGGGGTCAGGGGAACAGAGATATCAGCAGAAATTCAAAGAGTGGATGGTGATCTTTTCTCAATAAATTTCAAAGTCAAAGAAGGCAAAAAAGTCAAAATTGAGAATATTGTTATTACAGGAAATAAAGTCACACGAAAAAGTACAATTTTAAGGGAGCTTTCAATACGAGAGGGTGATTATGCTCGTTATGATTCGATTAGAGAAACAAAAAGAAAGCTTGAAAGGCTTGGAATATTTACCGAAGTTAAAATCGAAGAACTTCTCGTTTCTCCAGATAAAGAGAATTTGCTCATCAGTGTGAGAGAGGGGAAAAGAAATTATGCCAGTTTGGGATTAGGTTTAGAAACAAGAAATGAGCTTCGGTCTTTTGCTATATGGAATAATGTAGTAAGGCCGCGCGGAACTGCTGAGTTTATACGCAGTAATATTTTTGGGTCGGCTGCCCAGGCCAGCCTTGTCGGGCAGGTCAGTCTCAAGGAGAAAAGAGCAGTCTTTTCCTGGGAACAGCCTTACTTTTTTGGTCTCCAGATGGAAACTTTTTTAAACGCGTGGCTAGAAAGAGAAGAGAGGAAAAGCTTTACATATGAAAGGCGGGGGATTAGTTTGACGGGCATTAAATCTCTTTTTAAAAAAGAGAACATGACTCTCTTGACCACATTGAGGCTGGCCAGGACGACACTAGTTGAGCTTGATATTTCAGAATCAGAATTGGACCGTCAGCATTTCCCATTTTCTACGACTTCTATCTCTGGAAGTTTTATCTGGGATAAAAGAGATGATCCTTTTAATCCGGAGAAAGGATATTTTTTCAGCTCTGTGCTTGAGTGGGCCTATCCACTCTTTAATGCTGAATCAGATTTTTTGAAAACCTTTACTAAGTATCAGCATTTTATCCCTATTTTACCTGACGTTACATTTAATACTACTATCCGCCTTGGCCTTGGAAGAGGAAGGATGCCAATTCATGAAAGATTTTTTGGAGGTGGCAGCAATTCATTTCGTGGCGCCGAATTTGATGAGCTGGGACCAAAGGACACAGATTCTTTAAAGCCTATCGGTGGAAAGGCTTTGATCTTGTTTAACTTTGAGCTGACATTTCCTCTCCTTTCAGCTTTTAAAAATTTGTTTGGGACTGTTTTTTATGATAAAGGCAATGTTTGGGAAAGAAGGAAGCAAGTCAGCCTGGCTTCTTTCGAAGATGCCTTAGGCCTGGGCCTGCGCTATCGGACACCTTTAGGGCCAATCCGCCTTGAGCTTGGCTGGAATTTGGATGCGCCCCAGGGAGAAAAAAAGATTTCAGGTTTTATCACAATCGGACATGTTTTTTAAATATTTGGCCTTAGAATTTAGAGACTGTTTTCGCAGGGTAATTTCAAACTTTTTTTTGCTTACTGCTTTCTGTTTACTGCTTACGGTATCTGGCCTGCCAGAAATTATTGATCGCATCATAGCTGTAGTGAATGACCAGGTCATAACCTTATCAGACATAAGGATAGCAGAAACCTTTGGTCTGTATGAAAACATAAATGCAGAATCAGAAGAGAATTTACACCAGCAAATCCTAGAAAAGCTTATCGATCAGAAATTGATCATTCAGTTGACGGGTGAAAGAGTATCTGTTGAGGAGGAAGAACTGGAGGCGGAGCTTGAAAGGATAACAGAAAAGATTGGCAGTTATGAAGTCCAGAAAAGGCTTGTCCAGTTTGGCCTGGATAGGAATGTTTTAAAAGAGTATCTCCATGAAAAACTTCTATATCAAAAAATTCTGTTTCGTAGGTTCAGCCAGAGTGTAATCGTGAGTCTGAAAGAAATTGAGTCTTATTACATACAGAACTATGTTCCTTCTCAGAGAGCAAAAGGGTTCGAACCTAAGCCAATGGTAGAGCTTCTCGATAAAATTGAATCAGCCATCAAACAAAAAAAGATTGAGAATAAAGTTCTAGAATGGATAAAAAATTTAAGACAAGAGGCAGATATTCAGATAAAAATTAAATAAAATAAAACCTGTCCCCTTTTTTTAAGACAAAAAGCTAAAATCAGGGAGTAATCATGAATTATATGGCATTTATGTTTCCTGGGCAGGGTTCTCAAGCAGTAGGCATGGGAAAAGATTTTTACGAATTTTCTTCCTTTGCCCAGGGAATATTTGCAAGGGCGGATGAAACTCTCGGTTTCAAGATTTCCCGACTCTGTTTTGAGGGGCCTGAAGAAGAACTGAAGCTCACTCAAAACACCCAGCCTGGACTCCTCATTGTCAGTTATGTTGCCTATGTTCTTTTAGAAAGAGAACCTGTAATAGCGGCAGGCCACAGCCTGGGAGAGTATTCTGCTTTGGTAGCAGCAGGTTCTTTAGAATTTGAGGATGCAGTACTTCTTGTTCATAAAAGAGGAAAGTACATGCAGGAAGCAGTACCGATAGGGGTTGGAGCTATGGCTGCTGTATTGGGTTCTGATTATGAAGATGTGCAAGAAGCGTTGAGCAGGATAGAAAGTGGAGTTGTGGAGATTGCCAACTGGAACAGCAGGGAACAGATTGTTATCGCAGGGCATGAGCGAGCAGTTCGAGAGGCATTGTCTTTAATAAGCCCTTCTCGTTCGGTCATGTTGCCAGTCAGTGCTCCATTTCACTGCATGCTTATGAAAAGCGCAGAAGAGAAGCTTTCTTATGACTTGGACCAGGTTGAGTTTAAAGATCTGAAGTTTCCGATAATTACAAATGTGGATGCCAAGATTATACACAAAGGCAGTGATGCCCGGGATGCCCTTAAAAGGCAGGTAACACGGCCTGTGCTCTGGTATAGATCCATGGAAATCATGGAAAAAGAAAAGGTTGATTTATTTTGTGAGCTGGGGACTGGGAAAGTTTTATCCGGACTTTTAAAAAGAATTAGCCGGACCTGGCCGTCTCCTCCCACCTTAATTAATGTGGAAGATTTGAAGACCCTAGAAAAAGCCAAGAAAGCACTTTCTTAAAAGCTTTAATAAATGAACTGACACAGAAGAAGCTCAAAACTGACAAAGTGAGGCGTTAGGAGTAAGGAGTGAGGAGCAAGGCAAACTCAAAACGAAAAGCTTAAAGCTCAAAACTGACATTCGTAAGTTTTAAGCCGTAAGTCGTAAGCTGAAAATGCCATTCTCTATTTACCATTCTCCATTTTCTTAAGGTTTAAGGCAAGAGTAGAAAATGGTTTAAGGTTGAAGGTTTAAAGTTTAAGGATAAAAAAAATAAAGACATTAAACCTTAAACTTTATTTTAGGAGTAATCCCAATATACTCAGCGGTTTGAAAGGACTTTAGAGCCAAATTTTACCCAATATTGTGCTGCAGAAAAAATTGCCGTGGCAATAACCACCCAGAGTCCGATTTGAGAAAGAAAATATAAATTTCCTAGATATTTCTTTCCCAGTATCAGTAAGGCTATTGTGGCGATTTCTGAATCCATTTTAATCTTGCCGAATAAAGAAGCAGGGATGTTAATTCCCTTAGAGGAAGCGACTGCTCTAAATCCAGTTACTGCAATTTCCCTTCCAATGATTATTACAGCCATCCATGCCGGGACAGCCCCAAGTTCTACAAGACAGATAAAAGCTGAAGCTATAAGCAATTTATCTGCAATCGGATCAAAGAGTTGACCGAAAACTGTTATTTGCTTTTTTCTTCTTGCCCAGAGTCCATCGAGCATATCAGTAAGGGCAGCTAAGAGGAAGAGAATAAGTGCAAAAATCTCTTTCCCTTTAAATTGAGAGAGGAGTACGATAACTAATATAGGAATCAGGAATATCCTCAGAATTGTAAGGGTATTTGGGATGTTCATCTTTTAGGAAGGTATACTATAGCTCTTCTAGATTGTCAAACTGGGAATAATAGTAAAAATTTCCAAATAACAAATCCCAAATTCCAAACAAATTTTAATTACCAAAATATATATTAAAGTGAGGAGTAAGGAGTAAGTAGTAAGGAGTAAACAGGAATAAAAATATTTTGCTCCTCACTCCTTACTCCTAACTCCTTACTATGTTTTTAGTTTTGGTCATTGGTGCTTGAAAAAGCCAGTATCAGTAAGTATAGTTAATTAGTGATTACACATATACAGCACACTTGATTAGAGAAAATGGCAAAAAAGAATTCCACTACTCCTATGATGGAGCAGTACTACCGCATCAAAAAAAATTATCAGGATGCCCTGTTGTTTTTTCGGCTGGGTGACTTTTATGAGATGTTCTACGAAGATGCCAAGATTGCCTCTCCAGTGCTGGAGATTACACTGACTTCGCGCCAAAAAGTTCCTATGTGCGGTATTCCCTATCATGCTGCAGATTCCTATTTGACAAAACTTCTCAAGCATGGCTTTAAAGTGGCTATCTGCGAGCAAGTGGAGGATTCGAAACAGTCAAAGGGTGTGGTCAAAAGAGATGTAGTCAAAGTTTTAACCCCTGGTACAGCCGTTGAATTAGATCTTGAAGAAGCAAAGGAAAATATCTATATTGCTAGCTTATCTACAAAGGATGAAGAGTGGGGTCTAGCTCTTATAGATCTGGCTTCAGGAGAGATAAAAACAACTCAAAACGATTCTCAGTCAAAGAGAGCCCTCTCTGACGAACTCTTCAAGGTTTCTCCCAAGGAAATCATCTTTCCTGAAAGTCAGGAAGAGAAAATCAATAAGATTCTTTCCAGAAATGATGGGACATCTGTGCTGAAAAGTCCTCAAGAGGATTGGATTTTCGATTTTACCCAGGCAAAAAACTTATTACTCGATCATTTCCAGATAAAATCCTTAGAAGGCTTTGGCCTTGCTGGTAATGACCTTGCAATTTCAGCGGCAGGAGCCCTTCTTTTTTATCTGAAAAGGCTGAGGAAGGATTCTCTTTCCCTTATTCATAACCTTTCCTATGTCCAATCCAGCGAACATATGATTCTTGATGCTTCGACCATAAAAAACCTGGAGCTTGTAAGAAATTTAAGGGACGGACGAATAAAGGGATCTCTTTTAGATCTCATCGATTACACAGTTACTCCTGTAGGTGGAAGACTTTTCCGGTTCTGGCTCCTTCATCCCCTTCTTGATTGTTCAGAGGTTGAGAAAAGGCTGGATACAGTGGCAGAATTTCTCAACCATACAATCGAACGCCATGAGCTGAGAGAAATCTTAAAAGAAATATTTGATTTAGAACGGCTTACTGGAAAAGTCTCTTTATCTGTAGCTAACGCAAAGGATTTAATCTCATTAAAAAAATCGCTTTTGCCTCTTCCTCTGATTCAAACCTTAATCGAGAAACTTTTGTCCATAAAAGTAAAAGAAATTCATGGCAGATGGGACAATGCTCAAGACATTGTAAAGTTGATCGATGAAGCTATCCTTGATGAACCTGCATTTTTGCTTAATGAAGGTGGAATCATCAAGGAAGGATACAATAGCGAACTGGATGAGTTGCGAAAAATAAGTCGCTCGGGAAAGACTTTTATCTTACAACTCGAGAAAAAAGAAAAAGTAAAAACAAGAATCTCTTCTCTAAAGATACGATATAACAAGGTGTTTGGATATTATATAGATGTAACAAAACCGAATCTGTCTTTGGTTCCCCCGGATTATATCCGGAAGCAGACTCTAGTGAATTCAGAGCGCTTTATCACTCCTGAGCTGAAGGAATATGAGGAAAAAGTACTCAATGCCGAACAACGCATTGGGGAATTGGAATACAATCTTTTTCTTGAGATCAGAGAAAAAATTTCCCGAGAAACCACGAGGCTCCAGAAGATTTCCTTGGATGTTGCAACCCTGGACGCGCTTTCTTCCCTGGCAGAATTAGCTTCACAACGCAATTATAGTCGTCCGACAGTCAATCCTGAGGAGAAGATAAAGATTGTGGAGGGACGTCACCCTGTTATTGAAGTCTTTAATGAAGAACCCTTTATACCTAACGATGCCTATATAGACAGAGATGAGGACCAGATCCTGATCGTTACAGGGCCCAATATGGGAGGAAAGTCCACCTATTTGAGGCAGGTCGCCCTGATCTGTATTCTTGCTCAAATGGGTTCTTTTGTGCCTGCAAGCAAGGCAGAAATTGGCATTGTTGACCGCATTTATACGCGGATTGGAGCTATGGACTTCTTGAGCGTTGGCCAGTCGACTTTCATGGTCGAGATGCTGGAGACGGCGAATATTTTAAACAATGCTACTGCGAAAAGTCTGATCCTGCTTGATGAGATCGGACGGGGGACCAGCACTTTTGACGGCCTCAGCATCGCGTGGGCTGTAGCTGAATATCTCCATGAAAAGGAAGAAATCAGGGCCAAAACTTTATTTGCGACGCACTATCATGAACTGACTGAGCTAGCTTTAACACTAAAGGGAATAAAAAACTACCATGTTTCTGTGAAAGAGTGGAAGGAAGATATCATTTTCTTAAGGAGAATTGTTCCTGGTCCTTCTGATCAGAGCTATGGCATTCATGTGGCCAAGCTAGCAGGAATTCCAAGGCCGGTTATTGATAGGGCGAAAGAAATTCTCTTTAATCTGGAAAAACAGGAACTGGATGATTCAGGCCTTCCAAGAATTGCATACGATTCTTCTAGAAAGAAGGATAAAAGCCAGCTTTTATTATTCGAAGAGGATAGAAAACAGGAAATTTTAGTCAATATCAAGGAGGAGATTGAAAATTGTGATATAACGTCTCTTTCACCTTTGGATGCTTTAAATTTGCTCAATGAACTGAAAGAGAAAATAGAAAATAGTAAAAAGTAAGAAGTGAAATATAATGAATTGGGATAAGTTCACAGTAATGTCTCAGGAAGCATTCCAGCTTGCTCAATCTAAAGCCGAAGAACTGGGCCATCAGGAGCTCAAACCTGAACATCTCCTCTGGGCATTTTTGAATCAGAAAGAGAATATCGTGATTTCGGTCTTAGCCAAGATTGGCGCAAGCCCCTCGAAAATTCGCTCAGACCTGGAAAGGACTTTAGATAAAATACCAAAAGTTGAGGGAGGGGGAGAGGTCTATTTTTCTCCATCAATGCGGCGGATAATGAATAATGCTCAAAAAGAAGCGAATAAGCTCAAGGACGAATTTATTTCAACTGAACATCTGTTTCTTGTTATCCTGAAAGAAAGTTCAAGTGATGCATGTAGAATATTGAGCGAAAACGGAGTGAATGAAGATGTTGTCCTAAAAGCCCTGATGTCTATCAGAGGGACTCAGAGAATTACTGATCCACAGCCTGAAGGCAAATATCAGGTTCTGGAGCGTTATACACAGGATATAACCGCATTGGCCAGACAAGGAAAGTTGGATCCTGTAATCGGCCGTGAAGATGAAATCAGAAGAGTAGTCCAAGTTCTTTCTCGCAGGAAAAAAAATAATCCTGTTTTAATAGGTGAAGCAGGGGTCGGTAAGACAGCTGTTGTTGAAGGCCTGGCCCAACGGATTGCCAACGGGGATGTTCCTATTTCACTCAAGGATAAGAGAATTATAGCTTTAGATATAGGAGCACTAATCGCCGGTACAAAATATCGAGGAGAATTCGAAGACAGATTAAAAGCTGTCTTAAAAGAAATAAAAGATGCTGAAGGAGGGATCATTCTTTTTATCGATGAACTTCACACAATCATAGGCGCAGGCGCTGCTGAGGGAGCTGTTGATGCTTCAAACATGCTTAAACCCCCTCTGGCGAGAGGAGAGCTCCGCTGTGTTGGAGCAACCACCCTTAATGAGTATAAAAAATATATAGAGCGAGATGCAGCTTTGGAAAGAAGATTCCAGCAGGTTTATGTGGGTGAGCCTTCAGTAGAGGAAACAATATCTATTTTGAGGGGATTAAAGGAGAAATATGAAGTTCACCATGGGGTGGAAATTAAAGATTCTGCTCTGGTTGCTGCAGCCACCCTTTCAAACCGCTATATTACTGGACGTTACCTTCCTGACAAAGCTATAGATTTAGTTGATGAGGCTGCTGCTCGTATCAGAATTGAAATTGACAGCATGCCTGAAGAGATAGACGAACTGGAGAGACGCCTTGTCCAACTTGAAATTGAAAGACAAGCATTGAGGAAGGAAAGAGAAAAAAGCGCAAAAGAAAAATTGAATACATTGAATAAAGAAATAGCAGAACTTAAAGAAAGAAGCAGTATTCTTAAAGTACATTGGCAGAGAGAAAAGGAATTGATTGAGGCCATGAATAAGTTGAAGGAGGAAGTGGATGCTCTTAAGATTGAGGAACAAAGTGCAGAGAGAAGAGGCGAATTAGAGCGTGTAGCAGAAATTAGGTATGGAAGGCTGATAGAGATTCAAAAAGAGATAGAAAAGATAGCCGGCCAATTATCAGAAGTACAGAAGGATAAAAAGATGCTTAAGGAAGAAGTGGATGAAGAAGATGTGGCTCATATTGTCTCCAAATGGACAGGAATCCCTGTCTCGAAAATGTTGGGAGGAGATTTGGAAAGACTCATTAAGATGGAGGCTAATCTTGCTAAAAGAGTTGTTGGCCAGGAACATGCGCTGAGAGCTGTTTCGGATACTGTTAGGCGGGCCAGAGCCGGAATCCAGGATGCTTCCCGTCCTTTAGGCTCTTTTATCTTTTTAGGGCCAACCGGAGTTGGCAAGACCGAACTTGCTCGTGCTCTAGCTGAGTTTCTTTTTAATGATGAGCGAGCGATGGTAAGGCTTGATATGTCTGAGTACATGGAAAAGCATACTGTTTCTCGACTAATCGGAGCCCCACCTGGGTATGTGGGATACGAGGAAGGAGGGCAGCTCACAGAGGCACTAAAGCGCAGACCCTACTCGATCGTTCTTCTTGATGAGATAGAGAAAGCTCATACCGACGTTTTTAACATCCTTCTTCAGATTTTGGATGATGGCCGTTTGACGGATGGAAAAGGAAGGACAGTCGATTTTAAAAATACAATCATCATCATGACTTCTAATCTAGGAAGCCATATAATCAAGGAGCTGAGTCAGGACTTTGAGAAGATGGAGAAAGAAGTGCGGGCAATTCTGGATAGGCATTTCAAGCCTGAGTTTCTCAACAGGGTGGATGAGATAATAATTTTCAAATCCCTTTCCAAGGAAGTCATACTTAAGATTGTCGATAAACAACTTGAGGAACTGCGAAAAAGGCTAAGAGAAAAAAAGATTGATATTGAAATAAGTAAAGAAGCTAAAAGATTGCTGTCTGAAAGAGGATATGATCCGGCCTACGGAGCAAGGCCGCTGAAAAGGGCTATCCAGCAGGACGTCCAGAATCCTTTGGCGCTTAGAATCTTAGAGGGACAGTATATGGAAGGAGATACTATAAAAATAGATATTAATGAAAAGAAGGAGTTTGTTTTTAAAAAAAAATGAATGATTTTTCAAGGAGAAAGACATGAAGGAAGAAGTTGAAAAGGCTATCGAGGAATTAAGGCCTCATCTTCAAGCTGATGGAGGAGATGTCGAGCTTATTGATGTCACGGAGGATGGTGTAGTTAAGGTCCGTCTATCAGGGGCTTGTGTAGGATGCCCGATGAGACAGATGACTTTAACTCATGGAATTACTAGTTTTTTAAAGAAGAAAGTGCCAGGGATTAAAGAAGTTCGTGATGTGGAAGAGATTTGATAAAAAAATTAAATGCCATAAACAGATAGAACAAAAAGGAGGTTAGCATGAAAAAGGGAAGAATGCTGATTGCAATTGTCATGTCATTCGCATTTTTAAGCTCTATGGCACTGGCTAATGGTTTGAACCTGAACAGTCTTGGAACAAGAGCTTTAACAATGGGCGGAGCCTTTGTCGGATTAGCTGATGATTTTAGTGCAATTTTTTGGAACCCTGCTGGCATAGCTCAGTTTGACAAGAAATATTTTGGCTTCTATGGGACTGACATCATTCCTTCCGGTACATACAAATTTGATATGCCTATTCCAGGCATAGGATCCGTTAGCATGGTTGAAGCCAAGACTGCAAGAAAGCATTTTCTTGGAGGATTGGCTGCCTACTACTATCCTGTAAGCGAGAACATAGTGGTAGGAATAGGAGTTTTTACTCCCTCCGGACTTGGATCCGAATGGAATGGTGAAGATTTCGCTGAAGTTGCGATGGAGAATCCAATGATTAACTGGAGGAGTAAGATTGGAGTTGTCACCTTTGCGCCGGCCATTGCCTATAAAATTAATGATCGCGTTTCTATAGGGGCTGCCCTGAACATCAACTACGGAATATTTGATATTAATATGCATGCTGGCTCTCAAGATCTTGGAGTCGATCTAGGTCAATATAGTGAAAGCCTGAAGGGCTGGGGTTATAGCGCGACTTTTGGCATTCTGGTAAACTCCAGTAAGATGTTCTCTCTGGGGGCAACATTCCGGACATCCAGCAAGGTCAGCTTCAGCGGAGATGCTACTATTTCATATTTTAGTATTCTTGGGCAAATTCCAGAAAGTCCCCTTTTTGGAGCAATAATTAACACGACCTCTGATGCTGAAAGAGATATCACATGGCCGATGTGGATAGCCGTTGGTGCTGCATTTATGCCCACAGAAGGATTGACCTTAACTGCTGATGTTCAGTATACCCAATGGTCAAAGATAGACACCATAAAAACAGATTACAAGGATACATTTTGGCATTTATTTATGTCGGATGCTGTTAGTGGTAAAGATAAAATGCATATGTACTGGGATGATGCAATCCAATTCAGATTTGGTGCTGAATACAGGATCAACAAGATTGCGATTCGCGGTGGATTTTACACAGATCCATCTCCAGCTCCTGACAGAACCTTGAATGTTCTCCTTCCAAATTATGACTTTACAGTCTTTACAGCTGGATTTGGCTACAATCTCAATGGGCTTCAAATTGATTTTGGTCTTGAATACCTAATGGGCAAAGAAAGAAAAGTTCATTTCCAGAAAACGCAGATAGATCCTGATTGGGCATCTGCCATGGCTGGCACCTACAACATGAAGATTGTTGTTCCAAATGTCTCTGTAAGCTACAAATTTTGATCTGTTAGACGGTTAGACGGTTAATCAGTTAGTCTGTTAGTCGGTTAGTCAGTTAATATGTTAATCAGTTAATTTGGACAGGATCTATAATTATTAAAGAGAGAGGGGAGGAAGATGGTAAAAAAGGCAGTCATTCCCGCAGCAGGCTTTGGTACTAGGTTTCTACCTGCTACAAAATCGCAGCCCAAGGAAATGCTGAATGTTGTGGATAAACCTCTAATTCAGTACAGTGTTGAGGAGGCTGTTCTCTCCGGTATCGAAAGCATTGCTGTCATAACAAGCAGGGGAAAATCGTCCATGGAGGATTATTTTGACAGGAGTCCAGAGCTGGAGCAGTTCCTTGAAGAAAAGGGTAAGATAGATTTATTAGAAGAGATCAAGAGGATATCGAGTCTTGCCGAGTTTTACTTTGTTCGCCAGAAAAAGGCACTCGGGCTGGGGCATGCCATCTTGCAGGCGGAGAATTATGTCGGCCGCGAACCTTTCGCTGTGCTTCTTCCTGATGACATTTTTGAATGCTCAAAACCTTGTATAAAGCAGCTTATTGATGTCTATTCTGAATTAAAAGCTTCGGTCATCGTCCTGGGACGTGTAGATGAAGAAGGAACGAAAAAGTATGGAATAATTAAGCCCAAACAAATTTCCGAGAGAATATTTCAGGTCGAAGACATGGTTGAAAAACCCGGTCCGGAGAAAGCCTTCTCTGATCTTGGTATTCTCGGGCGATATGTTTTTAGCACTGAAATATTCGACGCAATCAAAAAGACAGAGCCTGATAAAAGAGGAGAGATTCAAATCACTGATGCCATAAGGCTCCTTCTTGAAACGCAGCCTGTCTATGGATATCTTTTTGAAGGAAAGCGCTACGATGCTGGAGACAAGCTTGGATTTATCGAGGCAACTATAGATCTTGCCCTCAAAAGGCCCGAATTTAGCCAAAGATTGAGGGAATATCTTAAGAAACTCTAAACTTAAATCTTAGAACTGACATTCGTAAGCCGTAAGCAAAAAAATCCATTCCCCATTTTCCATTTTCTTCTTCGTCAGTATGTCAGTTTAGCAGTATATCAGTATTTCCTATTAACCATTCCCCATTAACCATTCCCCATTTTCTTAAGGTTTAAGATGAGGAAAAAGGGGAAATGGCGAGGGACGGAATTGAACCGCCGACGCAGAGATTTTCAGTCTCTCGCTCTACCGACTGAGCTACCTCGCCACAAATTCTTGTTTTATTCTATAATTCGTTCCTAAGTATAATTTTCCTCTCACATAAAGTCAATATTAAAGAACATTTTATCGGAATTGGAGATGCTTATTATAGTAAGGAGTAAGGAGTAAGGAGTAAGAATAATTTTAAATTAAATTATACTGACTCAATGGTCTAAACGGACCAACCTGAACAGACCGCTTATATGTCTTGCCTCTTTGTCTTGCCAGCGAAGCGTTGTCTTGCTCTTTAGTTTGTCTTGCTATATATGATGAAATTGAAATAGGATATCCGTTGTGATATTCTTTCATATTGGAGGAATGACTCGATGGAAGAAAAAGAAATAAAAAAGCTTTTGTTGAAAGAAAACGAAGGATTCAGAAAGGCTTTTGAGCAGCACCAGCGCTATGAAAAGGAACTTGAAAAGTTTAAAGAAAAGGGTTTCCTGAAAGAAGAGGAAAAGCTAAAGGAAAAAGAATTGAAGAAAAAAAAGCTTGTCCTAAAAGACATTATGTACTACATAATGACAGAATACAAGAAGTCTATTAAATAACTGTTTCCTAGAGAAAATGAAAGAAAGGAAAAGGGTCAAGGTTGTTTTGGTTGGAACAGATTCTCTGCATGGAAAAGAGATGAAAAATGTCTTAAGCAAGAAAAAATTCCCTCTTGAAAAAATTGACTTTTTCGACCCGGACGTCGAATCAGAATACAGCAAACTGACTCAATTTCGGGGCGAGGCTAAAGTCATCTACCCCCTAGACAGGAATTCTATTTCAATGGCAGACCTGGTTTTTTTAGCAGCAAATAAAAGCATTAGCCGGGAATATGGAATTCTTGCCTCTAAGGCAAAATTTCGGGCAATCGATTTATGCGGAGCATTTAATGATGAAGAAAAGATTCCAATAGTTGTGGCGGGAGTGAATGACAATATTATTTTGAGTGAGAAGTTTGGCCTTATTGCTAATCCTCATCCTGTTACGATCATCCTTTCCCATCTCTTTCATCCGACTGTCAAGAAATTTGGACTTTTAAAGGCCATTGCTTTTGTTCTTCAACCCGTATCTGCATTTGGAGACACTGGGATTAAGGAGCTGGCGAGTCAGAGTGTTGCTATACTAAGCAGCTCTTCATTTTCAAAAAAAGTTTTTAAGGCACAGATAGCCTTTAATCTTCTTTCCCATACTGAAGCAATTGATAAAAATGGCGTTTCCTCAATTGAAAGACAAATCATATCAGAAATAAGGAGAGTCCTTGAAAGTAGCAGTTTTCCTATCTCTTTATCAGTCGTCCAGGCTCCTGTATTTCATGCCTATTCAATTATGACTTATTTAGAATTGGAAAAAAAAGCAAGCATTCTGGCTCTAGAAAATCTCTTTAAAAAATCTCCCTATTTTGAGCTCTCTCCTCTATCTCTTTCGAGTCCTGTCTCGTCTGTTTTAGTGGCGGGAAAAGATAAGATTTTCATTGGTCCTATCAAAAAAGAAGAATCATTTCCTAATGGCTTCTGGGTCTGGGCAGTAGCGGATAATTTGACTTGCGGGTCAGCCTTAAATGCATTTGAGATTGCGGAGAAGAGTTTTTTTACATCATAGGCTTAAGAGATGAATCAAATATTCCAGCTTTTAAAACTCACGCTCACAGAGAAAAAGAGACTCATTCTTGCCTTTGTTTTCACGATCTTTGTTGCTTTTTTTACTTATGTTTTTGTTAATTTAATCCAGCCTATCTTAGATGAGATGTTTTTTGTATCTCAAACATCTCCCGAAAAAGCGAGTTCTATAGGATTCTTTAATCGATATTTCCATGTTACTAGAGATGATCTTATATGGTTTTTGCCCGTGCTCCTTATCATTGTTATTTTTGGAAAAGGATTGTCTACTTTCCTTTCCTCTTTTCTCATGAAGTCCATCGGTCATAAAATTGTAAAAAAAATGAGAGATAATCTTTTTGAGCATCTGGTTTACCAATCCTCCAATTTTTTTGACCGAAAAGCCACCGGCGAACTCATGTCAAGGTTAACAAACGATATTGATAAAATCCAGGAAGCGGTCTCAGGAAGCATGGGAAATCTTATTCAGGAAGTTTTTATTCTTTTTGCGCTTCTTGTGAGGATGTTTATCGTCGATTGGCATTTGGCTTTAGTGGCTTTTATCATAGCTCCCTTAGCTGTTATTCCCTTGGCGATTTTCAGCCGGCAACTAAAAAAGATAGGAAAGTTAAATCAGATTAAGATGGCTCAGATTTACAGTCTTCTCCATGAAACCATTACTGGCAACAAGATAGTCAAAGCTTTTACTATGGAAAAATTTGAAATGAAGAAATTCTTTCAATCCACTCTGAAGTATTTCAAAAACAGCATAAAGCTGGCCTGGATAGGGAGCTTATCCTCGCCTTTTATGGAGTTTTTAGGCGGTGTCGTCGGAGCCTTTATACTTTTTGTGGGCACAAGAAGGATTGCCGAAGGATACATAACCCCTGGTGCTTTTGGCTCCTTTATCATAGCCATTTTTATGATGTATACACCTATCAAGAGGATTAGCCGGGCAAACGTTGTCATCCAGCATGGAGTGGCATGTCATGAAAGAGTTCAAGAGCTCCTGGAAATTAAGCCTCAAATTGTTAATCATCCTAAAGCATATCCTCTTCCTCCTTTGAAAGGAAAGATAAAGTTTGAAAATGTCTCTTTCAGCTACAATGAGACAAGCCATGTTCTCCATGATGTTAGCTTTGAGGTGCTCCCTGCAGAAACAGTAGCTCTCATTGGATTGAGCGGTGCTGGAAAGACCACCATAATCAATCTCATTTCCCGTTTTTACGAGGCAAACACTGGGAGAATCATGATCGATGGAATTGATATCCGGGAAGTAACCCTTTCCTCTCTTAGGTCCCAAATCGGACTGGTTACTCAAGAGCTCATCCTCTTTAATGATACCGTACGTAACAACATCGCTTATGGCATGGAAGAGACTTCTTTAGAGAAAATTAAGGAAGCTGCTAAAGCTGCCAAAGCACATGATTTTATAAAAAGGCTCCCTCAGGGTTATGATACCCTGATAGGGGAAAGGGGAGGGTTGTTATCCAGCGGAGAGAGACAAAGGTTAGCCATTGCAAGAGCGTTACTAAAAGATCCGCCAATTCTTATTCTTGATGAGGCCACTTCAGCATTGGATTCTGAGTCAGAAAGACTAGTTCAGATCGCCTTTAAAAATGTTATGAAAGATAGGACCACGTTCGTTATAGCCCATCGCTTATCTACGATACGAAATGCTGACAAAATTTTCGTTGTGGATAAGGGCAGTATTGCTGAAATTGGTACTCATAGGGAGCTGTATAGAAAAAACGGCATTTACAGAAAATTGTATGATTTGCAATTTCCTGAGGAAAAAGAGGTTGCGTTTTGATTCGAAGCATGACTGGCTATGCAGAAAAGAAGTTTGATTCCAAAACTATTTCTGTAAAGATTAGTATCCGAACTTTAAACCACCGCTACTTAGATTGGAGCTGCCGCGGGAACCAAATCGGAGCAGTAGAGAACAAACTTAGAACTACATGTCAGAAAAAGCTGCATAGAGGAAGAATTGAGGTCTTCATTAGCTTGAATTTTCTGGATCAAGGGAGCTGGAAGCTTCGGATCAATGAAGATTTGTTGAGAGAGATCCTTTCTTCCTTGGAAAAGGTGTCTTCCAGGATGCATCAGAGGTCGAGTTTTTCAGTGGAGAATTTGTTTAGCATCCCGCATATTGTGGATCTGACGAGAAAAGATTTGACTGGAGAAGAAGTTGAATTTTTAGAGAGAAGCTTTGAAAAGGCCCTGGATGTGCTCATAAAGGAAAGGCTTAGAGAGGGGAGGGAAATAAAAAGAGAAATTAGGAGAAATCTCCAGAATATAAGGAAAGCGCTGAACCTGATCGAAGGACTGGCGAAAAAGCAGCCTTTTCTTATCCGAGAAAAATTGACAGAACGATTAAAAAAGTTAGATCAGGAAGCTGTGATTTCACAGGAAAAGCTGGCCGAAGAAACGGCCTATCTTGCTCAACGATACGATTTGACAGAAGAAATTGCTAGACTGAAGAGCCATTTGAATCATTCGCAGGAACTTCTTTCTCCAAAAATTGAAGAACCTGTAGGGAAGAAACTGGATTTTGTTGCTCAGGAACTTTATCGGGAGGCAAATACCTTAAATTCTAAAGCACATGATATTGAGATAATCAAAGGGAGCTTAATGATTAAGGGAGAAGTAGAGAGTATCCGCCAACAAGTTCAGAATTTAGAATAATTCGAAATCCCAAATTCCAGAATCCAAATTCCAAACAAATTCCAATTACCAAAATCACAAAACAAACTTTATAAGCCGTGAGACGTAAGCCGTAAATCGTAAGCCGTGAGCCGGAACGGGTTTAAGGTTTAAAGTTTAAGGTTTAAAGATGGATTATGGATTAGGGGGTATGGATTATCCATTAACCATTAACTATTTTCTTATTCTTTAGCAGTTTAGCATTATAACAGTATTTACCATTAACCATTCCCCATTCAACATACGCCTGTAATTGCGAGCGAACCATGGCAATCTCAAAAAAGCCCGTCATTGCGAATGCAGGAGATTCCTTCGCTTCGCTCGGAACAAGTCTGAGCAATCCCAATGTGTAGCGCCTTTGAATGGGATTGCCGCGTCGTTTCACTCCTCGCAATGACAGCCTTTGAATGGGATTGCCGCGTCGTTTCACTCCTCGCAATGACAGGGGGAGACAGGGGGAAGAAGAATGACAGGGAGAGGGGAGGACAAGGAGAAATAACAGTAGGCAGTAGACAAACTCAAATAAACTTAGATAGACTGAACAGACGGAATAGACTGAACAGACCGAATACACGAAATAGATGGAATAGATTGTTTTTGTTTCGGTCATTGGAATTTTGGTGCTTATTTGTTATTTGGGATTTGTTATTTGTAATTTGAACTTTCTACCCTTCTATTATATTATCCTCTTATTAACATAAATTGGAAAAATTGATATTATGATAATATAGGAAACTAGGAGAAAAGATGCTTTTTGTTATCACTGGTCCATCAGGATGCGGGAAATCTACGCTTGCTGGTCGGGTTCTGGAAGAACTGGATAATATCGATTTTTCTGTCTCTTATACAACCCGAAAAAAGAGAAATTCCGAGGAAGAGGGAAAGGATTATTATTTTGTATCAGAAGGCGAATTTAAGAGGATGATGGAAGATATGAAGCTGGTTGAGTGGGCTGTTGTTCATGGTAACTATTATGGTACTTCCAAAAGAGAGCTAGAGAAGAAGGCAACAAAAGGAGATATTCTTTTGGATATTGATGTCCAGGGCGCGCATCAAATAAAAGAGAAGTTTAAAAAAACTGTCTTCATCTTTATCATGCCTCCATTATATTTGGAGCTGAAAAAAAGACTGGAAAAAAGAGGCGAAGAGAGCCCTGAATCGATTAATGAAAGGCTTGATGTGGCAAAAAAAGAAATCAGGCATTATCATCATTTTGATTATATTATTATCAATGACCTGCTTGAAAAAGCTGTGGAGGAGCTGAAATCAATCATTTTGAGCACGAGATGCCGCTTCGATCCTTGCAAGAAGGAAATTATGCTTATCCTTCGAAGTTTTTCTGAAGAATTATGAAAGAGGCTGAAATGGATAAAATCGCTTTGGGGATATGCTCATCAATCAGTATTTACAAATCTTGTGAAATTATCCGTAACTTCCAGAAGAAAAAGTTTCAAATTCAGGTTATCATGACAAAAAATGCTGCCCAATTGGTTTCTCCTCTGCTTTTTAGTGCTCTTTCTGGTCATAAGATTTTCATAGACCCTTTTAGTGATGAATTTTCTGAAGAGATTTCTCATGTAGCTCTAGCCAAAGAAATATCTCTCTTTCTTATTGCTCCAGCCACAGCCAATATGATCGGAAAATTTGCCTCTGGCATAGCGGATGATTTTTTATCGACTTTTTATATGGCTGTCAAATGTCCAGTAATCATAGCTCCTGCCATGAATGAGTCCATGTATTTTCACAGACAAACCCAGCAAAATATCAAAAAACTTAAGTCCCTGGGAGTGAAGTTTATTGAGCCGGAAAAGGGCTATTTGGCTTGTCAAGAAGAAGGATGGGGAAGACTTGCTGCCCCTGAGAAAATTGTTGAAGAAGGGCTGAAGTTGATAGATAAGAGCCATAGCTTAAGGGGAAAAACAATTCTTATATCAGCGGGTCCGACCCGGGAATTCCTGGATCCTGTCCGCTTTCTAACTAACCGATCTTCAGGCAAGATGGGCTATGAGCTTGCAGAGGAGGCTCAGAGACGTGAGGCGGATGTCATCCTAATTTCTGGCCCTACTAATATTCAGCCACCAAGAGAAACCAAGTTCAGAGAGATTCAGACTGCCCAGGAAATGGAAGAGGAGATTTTGAAACACTTTGAGAAGGCTGATATTGTCATTATGGCTGCTGCTGTCTCTGATTTCAAGTTTGCCGAGGTGTCATTCCAGAAAATTAAAAAGCGAGAATCGTCGAGAAAAGTAGATCTTATTCGGACTCAAGATGTTTTAAAAAAAATCAGCCACAGAAAAGGCAAAAAGATCCTGGTCGGGTTTGCAGCCGAGACAGAGAATGTTATACACAATGCTCTCAAAAAATTAAAAGAGAAGAATCTTGATCTAATCGTAGCCAATGATGTATCTGTAGAAGGTGTGGGATTTGAATCAGATTTTAATCAGGTGAGCATAATTCACCCTGATGGAAGGATGATTAAAACGGGGAAGAAAAGCAAACTTGAGATAAGCAAGATAATACTCGATGAAGTGGAGGAGATAATTGGGAAAAGCGGCTGAAAAACTCCTTTTTGATCTTGAGGAGGAATTAAAATTTTTTTCACTGATTGGGGCTGAGTTCATAATAAAGGAGTCTCATTTTGTTTCTCTTCAAGAACGTATTCTTCACTGTCAACAGTGCCCCCTGGCGCAGAGCAGAAAGAATGCTGTGCCGGGAGAGGGGAATCAGAAAACAGAACTTTTATTTGTCGGGGAAGCCCCTGGCCATGATGAAGATATACAAGGGAGACCTTTTATAGGGAAAGCAGGGCAGCTTCTTACAAGAATAATAAATGCCATGCACTTTCAAAGAGAAGAAGTTTATATCACTAATATTATCAAGTGCAGGCCGCCTAATAACCGAACTCCTAATAGGGAGGAAATTGAAAAGTGTAAAGGATATCTCTTTGAGCAAATCAAGATGATTAACCCCAGAGTCATTGTTACCTTGGGGAAAGTGGCTGCCGACTTTTTTATTCCAAACAAGCTGGGAATGACTGCTTTACGGGGGGACTTTTATAAATTTAATCAGATTAATGTGATGCCGACCTTTCATCCTTCTTATCTTATTAGAAATGAGGGCAACAAGAAAATTCGAAGAATGGTCTGGGAGGACATGAAAAAAGTGATGGCCTTCCTGGGCAAAAAATGACCTTATATGCTGAAATCATCCTTTCTCTTCCTCTTGATTTATCTTTTTTTTATATAATCCCAGAAGCATATTCTGAAGAAGCAAAAATCGGGTCGAGAGTACTTGTTCCCTTCCGTCAAAGGAAACTTACTGGCTTTATTATTGGTCTAAAAAAAAGAAGGTTAGCTCAGGACTTTAAACTCAAGGAGATTTTGGAAGTGCTGGATAAAGAGCCAGTTTTTTCCTCGAGTTTTCTCGCTTTCACCCGAAATCTTAGCAGGTTTTATTATTCAGCCTGGGGGGAGCTTCTCCAGGCCTCGCTTCCCTCTTCTTTTATTCTTAAGAGCAAAGCGAGGATATCTCTCTCTGAGAAAGGGAAAGCTGCCATCCAGAATGGAGCCATGTCACAAGGGGAGAGAAGTATTTTGGAATTCCTGCAAAAAAGGCCATACAGTGACATTTTCCTGAGAAGAAGATTCAAAGAAAAAAATTTGTCTTATATGCTTTCTCGACTGGAGAATAAAGGGTTGATACAGATCAAGAGAGAAGTTAAAAAGGCAAATCGAAAAAAGGAGATGGCGGTTCCTGCTGGGCCAACTCAGCTTGAAATGGATTTTTCCTTGGATGAGAAATCTTTACAGGCTGTTAATTTTATCGCTGGAGAGGCAGGCAAGAAGATTTTTTCGCCCTATTTTCTTTATGGCGCCCCAGAGAAAAGAGAGGCGGTTTACTTCAGTTTGATAAAAAAAGCTTTATCTCTGCGGAGGAGGGTATTATTTCTTGTCCCTGAAATTTCCTTGACCAAAACTCTTTTAGAAAAGTTTGAGAAGAAATTGGGAGGGAACGCTGTTCTTCTCCACAGCCAATTATCAGAAAGAAAGAAGGAACTTGAATGGCAAAAGATAAAAGATGGGAAAGTAGATGTGGTTGTGGGGCCCCGTTCTTGTCTCTTTTCACCGCTTGAGAATTTGGGGTTGGTTATTGTGGATGAAGAACAGGATGACTCTTATTATCAACGGGAGAGCCCTTCCTATGATGCCAGAAAAGGAGCGTGGATAAGAGCAAAACAAGAAGCTTCAGTTTTGGTCTATGGTTCTGCTGTTCCCTCTGTTGAGGCTTTTTACAAAGCTAAAAAGAATGGCTATTTGTTGAGTTTAGACGAGGGGATAAAGGGAAGGAAAGTCAAAATCGTTGATGATAAGCGGGAAAGAGGTGTGATCTCCGAAATACTTGAGAAAAAAATTGGGGAAAGATTAAAAAAGAAACAACCTATCCTAGTTTTTATTAACAGGCGCGGATATGCCCCTTTTCTCATCTGTTCGAGATGCAGCTACATCCCTCGCTGCATTCATTGTGATATTGCCTTGACCTATCATAAAAGAGAAGAAAGATTAGTTTGTCATTATTGTAATTATTCTCTGCCTAAGAAGGATGATTGCCCTGAGTGTGGGAGCAGGATTATCAGAAAAAAAGGCTTCGGTATCGAAGCTGTTGAGGAAGAATTGAAAAAGAAATTTCCTCAGAGCAAGATGGCATGTTTTGATACAGATGTTATAAAGAATAAAAAAGAGAGGGAAAGAATCCTTTTGCATTTTAAGAGAGGGAAAATCGATCTTCTTCTTGGGACCCGGCTATTAGTTCATCAAGCTGGTTTATCTCCTGTATCTTTGGTTGTTGTTCTTTATCCAGAAACAATTCTTACTCTCTCTGATTTTAGAGCAAGCCAAAAAACTTTTCAAAGTCTGCACCAGATGAGGAAATTTGTCCGGGATGATGAAGAGTCTGAATTCCTTGTCCAGACAGCTCTTCCTCACCACTTCAGTATTCAGCAGGCTGCCTTTGGAGAATACATCTGCTTTTTTAATCAAGAAATTAAATACCGCCGCATCATGAACTATCCCCCATTTTCGCATATGGCTGAAGTGCTGTTCCTGGGAAATAATTTAAGAACTTTAGCCAAGGAATCCAGAGCATTTTCTTTACAGGTGAAGAGCCAGGCTGATAATGTTGAGATATTGGGTCCTGCTTTAGCATCGGTGACAAGGGTTAGAGGAAAATACAGGATTCAGGTTATAATGAAATCCAGGAGGAAGAGGAGCCTCGATGAAGTCCTGAAAAAATCCCTCAAGCAAATCAAGGGAAGAAAATCGATTGTTATTTATGAGTGATACAGTTAATCAGTTAGTCGGTTAATCAGTTAGTCGGTTAATCAGATAGTCAGTTTAATCTGTTAGACAGTTAGACAGTTAGTCAGTTAATCAGTTTAATCTGTTAGACAGTTTAATCTGTTAGACAGTTTGTCTGTTAGTCAGTTAGTCTGTTAGACAGTTAGTCAGTTTAATCAGTTCCTTTTATGAGACGGATTTGCATTTCTTTGTGCAAGTAGTATTTGTTATTGTTAGGGTCATCAGGGTCAAGGTAAACCCACCACGTTTCTGGTTGCCCTTGGATTGTGACAAACTGGTCGTAGTCTATTTCGTCATTTGTGGGTCCGATGTAGGTTATAGTGGCTACTCCTTCTTCGTCAGTCACAACATAGGTTTTTGTTTTGCCGTCAGAAAATTCACCTGGCCCTGATAGAATTGTAAAGAAGACCTTTCTTCCTACTACAGGGGCTCCACTCTTAAATGTGAAAATTCCTAATATTACAGATTCCGGTCTTTCTGAAGTGCACCATAATACATTCGGATCGGCCATTAGTTCGAAGACAAGATCGAGATCGTATTTATCTCGAACGATATAAACAGGAGTCAATTCCGCGATAATTTCCTTGCCTTCCCAGGCGGCATAAGCTTTAATGTAGAGAGTCTGGTTGCCAGATATTTCTTGTGAGATAGGACCGTAGTAACTCAGTGAGACAAGGCCGCTTGAGTCTGTTGTTTTTGTTTTGACCGCTAGATTGCCTTCGAAATAGCCAAGGTTAGGTGTGATTTCAAAATGGATGCTTATGTTGGATAAAGGGGTTCCGTCAAATTTCTTCAAACTGGCCGTTATGTTTGTTACTTCGCGTGTAGAGCCGGCAAATAACACATTGGGATTGGCGGAGGTATGAAGAAGAATCGAAAGGCTGGAAGGTCCGAAAGGCGCAGGTTCTTCTACTGCGTTTCTGCATGAAGGGAGGAACGATAGAATTAAAGCCAGGGAAAAGACTATGATAATATTTCTTTTATTTTTCATTTTTCCAATCCTCACTTATTCATTGACATAGTTGGCAAAGAAAACAGTCAGATAGCCTGTGGCTTTGACATTATGGTTAGTCATATCATGTCCGTAAAATTCAATCTTGGCTGTTGCCTGAATGACTCCATCTCCTCGGCCTTCTCTCAGACTAAGCAAAGGAGGTTCCATCTTCGCTACTTCTCTTACTACGACAAATGTAACTTCAGCCGTGGAACCAATTTCTACTAAAGCTGAAAGAGAGCCTGAAAAAGAATAGGGAACATCTACTCCTTCAGTGTTTTTTCCATTAGATCGAGAAAAAGACACAGTATACCTGGTCACGGTTATGCTGTTATAGTGCGATGGGTCAAATATGGGTGCTGGATTCAAAAGCTCTGCTGTAAAAGTAGCTATGCCTGGGTCACTGCTGATAGATGTCTCTCCAGTATCAGGATTCTCATAAAGAACATCTGATTGAATAAAATTCACTTCATTCTCTTCCATATCAAAACCGGTTATGCTTGTGATAATAAGCCTACTGTCTGATTTAGAATCGTTCACTATAGGGTTACAGGAGATAAGGAAGAGAATTGCCGGAATGATTGCCATAATTTTTACACTTTTCCTTTTTCTCATTTTTTTATCCTCTTATTTGATTATTCTGGGAGTAATAAAAATGAGCAGTTCTCGAGTCTGCTTTGTTCGAGCGAAGGATTTGAAAAGGTTTCCCAGAATAGGTATTTTATGGAGAAATGGAACTCTTTCTCGAGTTATAGAATCTTCGGTTCTATATATTCCTCCGATTACGGTAGTTCCTCCATCAGGAATCATGACTGTAGTCGTGGCGCTCTGAGTAGTTATAGGAGGAATGCCGTTGACAAGGTTGGCGAAGTCGGCTGCATTGTTCTGTATTTCAATATGCATGATAATTGTCCCCTCGGCAGTAATCTGAGGGGTAGCTCTGAGTTCTAAGGCGGCATTGACATATCTTGTGGTTACGGTAAAATTTGCTACGGTCTGAACAGGAATTTGCCTGCCCTGTATGATTTCTGCCTCTTGGTTGTTCTGAGTAGTAACAGTGGGACTAGAGATGATTCGACCGTCTCCTGAAGTCTCAAGAGCAGAAATAGCCATGTCTAACCTGAAGGTATCTAATACATTACTGAAGGAGATACCCAGGGCCGTGGTAAATGCAGGGGCAGGAAGATTGACAGCATAACCGCCTAAAGGCCCTCCGATACCCTTTGTTACGATTCCTTGAGGAATGAGTGCTCCGTCAATTATTGCTGTATGCGGGAATTGAAGGGAGGTCTGGTTGCCGTAAAAAGGATCTGATATACCTCTGAATCCCCATTGGACTCCGAGATTGCGGATAAATGTGGATGTTGCTTCCACAATCCGGGCTTCTATAGAAACTTGAGGAGTTGGAGTGTCAAATACAGCTATGAGTTTCTCTAAAAGGTCAATTCTGTCTTTTACATCAGAAATTATTAATGTGTTAGTTCGTCCGTCAATGATGATTTCACCTCTTTCTGAGATTTTAGAACGTAAAAGCCCTTGAACATCTCCAGCTTTAGAATAGGATAGAGTGTAAGTTTTTACCAGGATAGGTCCTGCTAATTCTTTACTCTCCTCTAATCTTCGCTGATCCTCCTGCTCCCTCATGAGAACCTGGATAGGTGCAACCCGGAGTATGTTTCCTTCTATGGTTTTACCCATCTTGTTATTTTTAATAAGGACATCAAGAGCTTGATCCCAAGGCACATCCTGGAGGTTACAGGTTACAATTCCTCTTACATCAGGGTCAAAAACAACATTTAATCCAGCATGGTCTCCTATATAAAGAATAACATCCCTCAAATCAGCATCTTTAAATCTTAGACTGATTAAATCCCCTGAATATTTTTCTTCAGCCTCAGCTATGGTTCTTGGCTTGAACTGATCCTCCTGGGTTCTGTTTCCGTTTGGAGAAACCACATTTTTGTTTGACTGCGTGGGTTTTGGAGGATCAATGTTTTTGTTTTCTGTTGTTTTTTCAGGATCGATTTTTTCTTGTGTAGTTTGATTCTTTTTCTCTTGAGCTGGTTTTTCTTTTATATTAGGTTTGACTTCTTTTATTACAGGTTGTTCCAGCTTTTGAGGGATAGATTGCTCATTAATATTCGGTTTGACGTCCGTTGGAGCAGGAGTGCCTATTACAGGGACTGATTGAGCAGCTGTTTCCTTATAGAAAGAAAAGACCATTTTTTCGTTGCTTGAGTCTAGGGTATAGAATTTGGGTTCTGTGATATCAAAGACTATTCGTGTAATAGTGTAAGGGTTTGAAACTTGGAACTGAGCAATTCTCACTTTTTTTATTCCTAGCTTATTTACTGGATAGACTGATATTGGCTTGTAATATAAGGTATCGAAAAGATCGACTACAAGACGCAGTGGATTGTCAAGAACAAATATTTGAGAGATAGCCTCATCGCTAAGCCTGGCTGTGATATCAATCCTATCTTTATTCTCTGAGACATCCATTTCTTTTAAATGAATGTTGGCCTTTGTGCTTTTTTCGAGCTCTTTTTTTATTTCAGGATTAAGAATGTAATCTCCTGGCGATTTTTGGATTTTATTTAACTCAATTATTGTATTTTCTTTGTCTGAAATGATTCGATAAGGCACTCTTTCCTTAAGGTCGATGAGGATGCGAGCCTTGTCTGTATCTATTTTTTCTATCTTTATTCTATTAATCAGTGTAGATTCATTTGGTATGAATTGTGGTTCCTGAATCGTTTTTACATTGTCTAGATCAATGACAATTGTTGAAGGAAATTTCTTGGAGTAGTGTGAATTAAAGATAGAAAGAGAAGAGCTTGCTTCTAGAATTATCTTTGTATTGAGTTTCCCAGGCTCGATAGATATATTATTTATGTTAGTTGAGGATTCATTGTTGCTTGCAAATCCACTCGTGAGAAGAAGGATGCATAATAGAGAGAGTGCTTGCAAATATTTTTTCGTTTTCATATTATCGCTCCTCTGGATTTATTTCTTTGACAATATCTTTCGATTTATATAGGGGCAGGCCTCTTTCTCTTGTCTTACGGAAAATAGCTTTAGAATCTTTTATGGAAAGAACGAAACCATCAAGAAGTCTATCTCCTATTTTAAGATAGAAAGGGAATCCCTGTGGACCATTTATGATGGCAGTTAATTTTCCTTTTGACTTAGCAATACCGATAAGAATGATATCGTTGATTGAGATTTGCGAAATCCCTCCAGCCAAAGTTTTATCCTTAACTTCTTGCCCCACGAGTAGATTTTTAAAGGGATCTCTTCTTCCAGCCGGGTTGTAGGAAAAGGATTCCTTTTTTAATACATCAGTGCCTTTTTGCATTTCTGCTTTCTTTTTCACTTCCTGAGCAGAAAGAGGGTGAAAACTTAAGCAGAGAAGGCTTACAAAAAGAAAAACCGTGATTATTTTCCTCATTTTTTCTCCTCTCCTGTGTTTTTTCCACTTTCTTCTTGACCTGGCTGTGCTTCAGGAGAAATATAAGTTTTGGCTGTCAATTTAGCTGAAATTGTGGAGGCTTCAGATTGTACCCGAAGGGATGTTATTGAAAAATCCTCAATGTTGAAAAGACGCGAAAAATTGCTCAGTCGATCAAAGAATATTCCTAAGTTATGATAATTTCCGGTTATTTCTATTGAAATTGGTTTTTCTGCATAAAAATCTTTGGCAATTTCCCCTTTTGGAACGAATTTTGTAATATTTAGTCGGGTGTCATTGGCGAGCTGTTGGATTTGTCTTAAAATAACGTCAATTTCTTCCTTTTGAGGCATGATGGCCTCTAGTTCATTAAGGGTTGTGCTCATGAGTTTTAGTTCCTCTTCTATTATATCCAGCTGATCTTTTTTTTCTCGCAGCCTTACTACATCTTTTTCAACTTTTATTCTTTCTACTCTGAGCTCTTTAAGTTCTTCATTTTTGGGTCTGAAGTGAAATAGAAAGAAAATCCCAAAAATAATAATTGCTATTAGAACATAACCATACCAAGGCCAATCTCTCATTTTTCCTCCCTTTTTTCAGCTTCTCCTGTTGGGGACATAATCGCAGGAGGAAGAACATATTTTGCTGTTAGGGAAAATTCTAAATACTGATTAGTTCTTGAGGAACTTTGAGTTGAGGAAATAAGGCTAACGTTGCGGAAGTAGGGACTTTTGTTCAAGTTGAAGATGTAGTCTGCGATGAGATTATTGGATAGTGCTTGACCATTTATCTTCAAGAGATAGTTCTCATAAGTTGTTTCGGTTAGCCAGACCCAGCCTGGAATATTCTTGCTTAGTTCATCGATTATTCTAACGGCAACTTCTTGATGCGATTGTAGCTGTCTGATGAGGCTGATTTTACTATTAATAAGATCCCTTTGCTGTTCCAATTGGGCTAACTTAACTTCAACATACTCCAGCTCCTTTTTTTCTTCCTGGGCAGTTCTTAAAAGGTTTTGTTCTTTATTGAAAGATGATTTCTGAAAAAAGAAAAGAGCTGCAATAGCAATAATTGCAACGAGGATGATCAGGCTGTATAAGGGTTGTTTTTTCTTTTCTTTAAATTCCGGGGCCAAAGGGGTTGGCCCCTCTTTAATCTCTTTTTTTCCCGGTTTTAATAAGTTTATCTTTATCATTGTCTATTTTTCCATTTTTCTTATCGCTAGCCCTGTAGCCACTCCGAAAAGAGCAGCCATTTCTTCCAAATAAATGCTATCGAATTTCTTTTCGTCAAAATAAATTCTCCGGAACGGGTTAAAAATGTCTGTCTTAATTTTGAACTTTTGTTCAAAATTGCTTGATAAGTCTTTCAATTTGGAAAGTCCACCGCTAAGGAAAATGAGTTCGATTTTTCTCTCTTTTTTTTCTCCAGCTTCATAGAAAGAAAAGGTCTTTTCAAGTTCTTCGATGATATTTTGTACGTTCATATTCAGGATTGTTTGAAACCGTTCTGGTTCAATATCTTTGACCGGAAGGCCCTTAAGCAACTTTTCAGCATCGTCGAAGCTGATGCCTAAATCCTTGCTCATGTTTTCTGTAAAAAAGGAGCCTCCGAGGGATAAATCTCGGAAGAGTTGAGGAATTCCCTTTTCGATTATGATGACATTTGTTATGTTTGCTCCAAGATTGATTATAGCAATTGTTTTTTCATTAAAGATCTCTGGATAATTTACTTCTAGAGCATTTTGGAGGGCGAAAGCATCCACGTCAATTACTTCCAAATTCTTGCGGGCCTGATTGATTGCGCTACTATAGTTTGCAATCTTGTCCTTTTTTGCTGCCACAAGAAGAATATCAAGGTTTGTTTCCTCTGGATATTGAGATGATTTTAGAATGGCATAATCAACATTTGTTTCTTCATAGGGATAGGGAATGTTATGCTTGGCTTCCCAAATAATGGATTCGGCCAATTCTTCTGTTTCCATAGAGGGAAGTGATATTTTTTTGATAATCACTGCATTTCCTGAAATACCGATGGTAATATTCTTATTTGAAATCTTATTTTCATCAAAAATCATTTTTATTGTTTCAACTACAGCAGCAGAATCGATAATTGTTCCCTCTACTATTGCATCATGTGGAAGGAGTTCGTATCCAATTTTTTTGACTTCGTAGAGCTCTTCTATTTCCCTTTTTTTTGACTTAAGTTCGACAGCCTTAATAGAGTAAGAACCAATGTCTAACCCAAGCAATTCTTTTTCTCTGTTGAATCCGAACATTTTTTTCCTCTTTTATTATACTAAGATAAAGTCAATTTTCAACTTATTTTCAATTTTTTCTTCAGTTTTTTTTCTACTTCCATGGGAATCAAGCCTTGGAGACAGCCTCCCAACATGGAGACTTCCTTAACCAACTTTGAGCTGAGGAAAGAATAGTTGACATTGGGCATCAAAAAAAATGTTTCAATTTCAGGATCAAGTTTTCTGTTCATTAAAGTCATCTGAAATTCGTTCTCAAAATCGGAGATGGCTCTTAGGCCTCTTATGATTATTTTGGCATTGTTTTTTTTTGCGAAATCAACGAGGAGACCATCGAAAGCCTTTACTTCGACCTTCTCTTGACTAGAAAAAATGGTCTGAATCATATCTACTCTTTCTTTAGTCGAAAAAAGTAGCTCCTTTTTGGGATTTTTTAAAACCGAAATCAATATTTTATCGAAAATTTCCAACCCCCTTTGAATTATATCAACATGTCCGTTAGTTATAGGATCAAATGAGCCAGGATAAACAGCTTTATTCTTCATGTATATGTTATTAGTTTATTCACCTTCACCTGGGTTGGTAATTAAATATCAAATAAAAAATGTTTTGTCAAACTAAAATTTTTTTTTTGCCCCAATATTATGGTAATTGACCTCCTCAAGAAAGAAAAATATTTTACCATCTTTCTATTATCTTCTTTTATATATCTATCCCAATTTGGTTGTCAATCACCGGGGAGGAGGATTTTAGGGGGGAAGTTTCACAGTATTCTATTCACCCCTAAAGAGTAGACAGCAAGACAGGGAAGATAGGCAAAAGGGGTGTCATTGCGAACTTTCGAAGAAAGTGTGGTAATCTCATAAGTTCAGTTAGTCTGTTACTCGGTTAGTCTGTTAGTCTGTTATTTTAATTAAAGATTTTTCTCCTGATTAGTTGATGCAAAGGATTCGAATCCTTCAAAAATCATAGGACTTTTGCCAAACGCTCTGCTCTTTGTAACTTTTCAGCACGTCACTCGAACCCCTGATCCCTTGACCCCTTGAATCCTTATGATCCTACCAACTCTTTTGGAGATGAGCCTGATTAGAATATTTAACAGATCAACTGAATAACTGACTAACAGATTAACAGATCAACCGATGAAGGGGATTGATTTAAGTTCTCTTTTGGGAGAGAATAAGGAAAATGAAAAAAGGGAAATTTTTTGTAATCATTTTTGCTCTTTCAGGAGTTTTAGCGTTTGTTTATCTTTTGTGCTTTGGAGGAGAGGATGAGGTTTACACACGGCTGAGGAAAGAAATGGTCCAGAGGCAGCTTGCTGCTCGAGATATAACCGACAGGAACGTGCTTGAGACAATGGGGAAAGTTCCCCGTCATCTTTTTGTCAGCAAACGACACCGCAGCCAAGCTTACGAGGATTATCCTCTGCCAATTGAAGAGGGGCAGACAATTTCCCAGCCCTATATAGTAGCTCTTATGACCCAATATCTTAAGTTGAAAAAGGGAGAGAAAGTTTTGGAGATCGGGACTGGTTCAGGTTACCAGGCTGCAGTGCTTGAGCATCTGACAGATAAGGTTTATTCGATTGAGATAAAAGAAAATTTGGCAGAAAAAGCCTCAGAAACATTAAAAAGGCTTAATTACAATCAGGTGTGTGTGAAATGGGGAGATGGCTATTTTGGTTGGGAGGAATTTGCCCCTTTTGATGCTATTATTGTCACCTGTGCAGCAAATCATGTTCCTTCACCTCTTTTAGATCAGTTAAAGGAGGGAGGAAGGCTTATCATTCCTCTCGGGAGCACGCTTTATTTTCAAACTCTAACTCTTATAACCAAAACTAAAGGGAAACCAAAGGTTAAACACATTTCAGGTGTTCGTTTTGTTCCTATGACAGGAGAAGCCAAGAAAAGGAATCGTAAACAAATAGCCTCCGGCGGCCAGGATCAGGACAATATTGTATCCTCCCCAGAATGCAATCATAAGCGCGAGTATCGAGTTAATTACAGATGAGAATGCATTGATTGCCCATGCCCATGGGATAAGCTTCTTCTCTTTTTTCTCCAGCATTCGAATTCCGGAAGGAAAGGGAAATCCCATCAGGAACCCAAGGGGAAAGATAAACAAAAAAGTCAGGAAAATTTTTAAAGAGAGATTGAGGCCTATGAAGTTTTCATAAAAGACTGGGAAAATAAGAAGATAAGCAGCAATAAGCCCCACGCAAAAAACAAGGCTTACCCTAAGATTCTTTTTTAGATTATGGCCTAGAATTTTCTTAGAGAAAAGACTTCCCCATCCTGAGGAAAAGAGAAGAGAAAAAATGATGATAGAGGTGGAGTATAGTGGATGGCCCAAAAAAAGTATGAATTTTTGTATAAAAGTTATTTCCACAAACATAAATGCCATTCCGATCAGGCTGAAATAGAAAAAGACTTTCAGAGAAACATCTTTCCTGCTTCTTTTGCTCCTTCGAAAAACAAAAAGCGGCAGCAGTATCAGTACAAAAGCTATGATGATGGCTTGGATGAAAAGAACCGGCACCAGAAATTCTCCTTGAAGAAATGGCAGCCACTTTTGACTGAGAGCTGTGTAAGTATCTTTAATTTTATTAAGCTTGAAGAAGTTGAAGAAAAACGGCCGGTTGTCTGATACAGGTTTTACCTGGAATAGATAATCTTTGTAGAACTCTTTTCTCTTTGAAGGCGAAAGAAGCTGAATTGCATAATTATAATATAGAGACTCGTCAAATTCATTGTGTATATTCACTTCATCAGCTTTTATGCCAGGATAGAAAACGAGATCAAAGAGGCATTTGTCAGCAAAATCTTTGAGCTTTTGGATTTCCTTTTTGGAGAAAGGGCTATTTTTAACAAAATAGCTTATTGTCCCCCAGCTTCTAATAGCCATGAGATGGGAAGCGGGATCTTTTTCGCTCCTTTCTAAGGCTTCGATCCATGTTGCTAGGATTCTTATTTCCTGACGGGGAGGGGGGAGCAAGTATAAACTCATGCTGACCACTCCTTCAGGAGTTAATCTGTTTAAAATGTTGACAAAAGACTCGAGTGTATAAAGATAATTTTCCCCGAATCCATACATGCCTGTTCCGGATGAGCCAAAGACATCTGCCAGGGAAAATACAATGAGATCAAAGTATTCTTTTTCTTTTTTTAAAGCCGCCCGGCTGTGGGAAGATACGATATCTATGTTTTCTTTATTGTAGAGTTCGCCAGAAAAGGAAGAGAGTTCCTCGCTAAGAATCTTAACGATGCCGGAGTTGCTCTCGATGACCTTGATTTGAGAGGCTTCGAAAGCAAGGGCTGCAAGGACGTCCAATCCCCCTTTGGGTTCGATGATAAGCACATGCGGATCTTCCTTGAAAGCATAGGAAAGGGAAGAGGGAAGGAAGGAGAAAAATTCCAGGGATGGGTCCTTTGAGTCTTTAAAGGCGGTAATAGCAGTAAGTTCACTTCCATCAATGGATAAGCCGAGCTGGGGAGGGAGATTTTTGTTATACAGCAGGCTTAAACCCGGTGCATATCTTACTGCAGGAGACTCGAGAATATCTATTCGTGACACAGCATTCCATTTTGTGAGATGATGTTTTGCCTGGGGATATTTTAAGGCTAAAGGAAGGGCTTTGAAGGGAGATATCCTGAAGCTTAACCAGGAGGGCGAGGCAAAAAAGAGAATTATTTCTGCTGCCATGAAGCAAACCAGGAGAGATTTAAAAATGAATGACCTCCTGGTATAGAAGAGGAAAGAAGAAACAAGAGCCAAAAAGGAAATAATGAGGATAACGCCCTTGTCTCCCTTGGGCAAAAATATAAAAATGGCAAGTAGAGTGCCAGTTCCTGCTCCCAGAAGATCAGAGAAATAAATCTTGTTAACAAGGCTTGAAGCCCTGGTTATAGCAAAAGAAATTGTCATACCAGCAAAGAGGAAAGGCACGCTGAGAAGGAAATAATAGAGGATGATAAAAAAAACTTGATTTTTATCCCAGGAAAGCTTGATGAAATCGAAGGAAATGGAATTACAGAGTAGAAAACTCAGAAAAATAGTAATAGAAAAGAGAAAGGAAGTAAAAGACAGGAATTTGTCTCGGTCCATTTGGTGAAGTTTTTTAAAGAGAGATAAAAAAGATCCACTGGCTCCAAATCCCAGGAAAGCTATGCTGACCACTAAGAATGCAAAGTGGTACTGTTGAGAAATCGAGAAATATCTTGTGAGAGATATTTCCAGACAAAGGGTTGCTGATGAGATTAAGAATATTCCCACAAGAGAGCGGACTCTTAGTTTTTCCACTGCCATATATATTACTTCATTTGCAAATAATAGTTAAATTTAAAGGTTCTTATCTATTTTGTGTGGGTCATAATCAGAAAATATTCGGGATCGGAACAGACGAACAGACCGAAATTTATTGCTTTTCCCTGAGTGTTATGTTAATGATTAAATAAAATAGATATGATTAAATTTGGCACTTCGGGATGGCGAGCCGTAATGGGGGAAGAATTCACTTTTCAGAATGTCAGAATAGTAATTCAAGCAGTAGCAAATTATCTCAAGAAAAGATTTCCCGGGGACCGGATTTCAGTCATTATGAATTATGATACCCGTTTTCTTTCAGAGAGGTTTGCTCTTGAAGGTGCGAAGATTTTCTCCCACAATCAGATTCACGTCTTTCTGTCAGATAGAGATGCTCCATCTCAGGCTCAGGCTTACCAGGTGATAAAGAGAAAAGCTCAAGCAGGCATTAATTTTACTGCTTCTTTCAATCCCCCTGAATATAACGGGCTAAAATTCAATACAGAGACCGGCGCTCCTGCACTTCCAGAAGAGACAGATAAAATAGAAGAAGAAATAAAGTTATTGATGAAAGATTATTCTTTCTGTTCCTATTATCCAAAGGTTGAGTTTATTGAAAAAATTGATCTTCAGCACGATTATCTTTCCTATATCCAGGAAAAAATAGACTTTGATCTCATCCGTAAATCAAAGATTAAAATTGCAGTCGACCTTCTGTACGGTACAAGCCGAGAGTATCTGGATGAAATTCTGGAAGAAAATCATATTCCTGTAGAAGAGATTCATGGCTACATCGATCCATATTTTGGCGGGATTACGCCTTCTTGTACTGAAAAGAATCTTGGGGAGCTAAAGACGCTGGTTAAAGAGAAGAAATGTCACCTTGGAATCGCTACAGATGCTGATGGGGATCGTTTTGGAATTGTTGATGAAAAGGGGAATTTTATTATTCAGAATTTAATTCTGTCTTTGTTATTAGACTATCTTGTCTCAAAGAAAAATTGGAGGGGGGGAGTTGCCCGTTCTGTCGCCACAACTCACTTAATAGACCGAATCGCCCGCAGATATGACCTTCCACTTTTTAAAACACCCGTTGGTTTCAAGTACATGGCTGACCTCTTTCTGAGGAATAAAATCATTTTTGGGGGGGAAGAAAGTGCTTGTTTAGCCATAAAAGATCATCTTCCAGAAAAGGATGGCATTATAGCTGGGTTACTGGTTGCAGAGATGGTGGCTGCTTTAGCGAAAGGCCTTTCAGAGCAGATAGATGATTTGTTTAGCAAATACGGAAAAAGAGTTGGAAAACAGAAGAGCATCCCTTTTAAACCTGAAAGAGAGAAAAAACTGCGAAAAGTGATAAAAAACCCTCCGTCTAAGCTTGACGGCAGAAAAGTCATTAATATAGAAACCATAGACGGAATCAAATTTGATTTTTCTGATGACGACTGGTTTCTCCTCAGATTTTCAGGAACAGAACCTCTCATCCGCTGCTATGCTGAAGCTGGTTCCAAGAAAGAACTGGAAAGGCTCATGAGATCTGGATTGGAGTTGGTTTCTTAATGGCAAAAAAAGAGAAAAACAATTTGTCCTTCAGGAAAAAAATTTTAATGGCAAGTATGGTATTTCTGTTTTTTGTTTTACTAATAGCTTCTTTCTTTGGTAAACGGGGATTGATTGAAATATACAGAACTGAGAGAAAGAAGGAAGCCCTGATTCAAGAAATAGAAAGACTTAAGAATAAGGAAATGAAACTGAGGAGAGACATAGAGGAACTAGAGAAGAATCCTAAGGCAGTTGAAAGGAAAGCCCGGGAAAAGCTCTGGCTGATGAAGCCAGATGAGAAAGTTATAATCAAAAAATAAAGCTATATACTGATTGTGTCGTTAATTTAAATTAACAGCAATAATTAAATCTCAGTTCCACAAGATGTTAAGAAAACTCCATATTCCAATAAAATTCCAATTTTCAAAATATATATTAAAGTGAGGAGTAAGTAGTAAGTAGTAAGGAGTAAACAGGAATAAAAATATTTTGCTCCTCACTCCTTACTCCTAACTCCTTACTATGTTTTTAGTTTTGGTCATTTGGATTTGTTTCGTACAGGAAGACATGCATCATTTATTAAGAGACCTCAATGATGAACAGAAGAAAGCTGTTATTCATGGAGAGGGCCCTCTTATCATCATTGCAGGGGCAGGAACCGGAAAAACAAAAGTCATCACTCATCGCATTGCCTATCTTATTGCCTCAAAATTAGCCAAACCTGAAGAGATTCTTGCTGTTACCTTTACTGAAAAAGCAGCAAATGAAATGGAGGAAAGGGTTGATCTCTTAATCCCTTACAGCTACTCATTTGTCGAGATCAGCACCTTTAATTCATTTGGAGAAAGAGTGTTAAGGAACTATGGACTCGAACTGGGTTATTCTGCGGATTTTAAGCTTCTGGATGATGTAGAGCAGGCAATTTTTTTCAGAGAGAATCTCTTCCAGTTTCCTTTGAATTTTTATCGTCCCTTGAGTTCGCCAACAAGATACATCCAGGATTTCCTGGCTGTTATTAAAAGATTAAAACAGGAAGATATAAAGCCAGAGGAATATCTTGAGTTTTCTCGGAATCTTGATAAGAAGGCTTCGGATGAAGTAGAAAAGGAATGGGCTCTCAAACATCTGGAAATTGCTCAAGTTTATTTAAAATATCAGGAGCAGCTGAGAAAAGAGGGGAAAATTGATTTTGAAGACCAGGTTGTATTGGTTGTTGACCTTTTTAGGAAAAGGTCCTCTGTCCTCAATACATTTCAGGAAAAATATAAATTCATTCTTGTGGATGAATTCCAAGATACAAACTATATCCAGTTCGAGTTGCTTAAACTTCTGGCTGCGAAACATAATAATTTAACGGTTGTTGGGGACGACGACCAGAGCATTTTTCGTTTTAGAGGTGCCTCCTTAACCAATATCCAAAATTTTCGAAAAGTTTACCCTAATTATAAAAAAGTCGTTTTAAATAAAAATTATCGATCTACTCAAGCAATTCTCGATTCTGCTTATTTACTGATCCAGCAAAATAACCCCAACCGTTTAGAAGTCCAAGAAGAAATAAATAAAACACTTGAATCCTCGGTAGAAAGCGAAGGAAAAAGTATCCATATGCTTCCGTTTGATACTCTTTCCCATGAAGCTGATAAAGTTGCTGAAATCATTTTGGAAAAGCTTCGAGAAGAATATCATTATAGAGACATCGCTATTCTGGTCAGGCGTAATGCAGATGCAGACCCTTTCCTCAGAACCTTGAATATGAAAGGGATCCCATTCAGATTCTCAGGAAGCCGGGGCCTGTATTCTCAAGAAGAAGTAAAAGCCCTTGTCTCTTTTATTAAAGCTCTGACTGATTTTGAAGATAGCAAAAGCCTCTTTTACCTGGCTCTTTCTGAAATTTACAGAGCGGATCCTTATGACTTGACTGCCATCTCCAATTATTCGCATAAAAAAAACCTTACTTTACATAAAGTATTCAAGAAGATTAATGAGGGACACATCCCTGTAGAGATTTCAGCTCCTTCAGAGGCAAATGTTAAGAAAATTTTTCAGGATTTGCTCTATTTTGTCAAACTGGCAAGCTCCCAGAATGCAGGCAGTGTTATGTATTCTTTCCTTGAAAGGACGGGTTATTTAAAATCCCTTGTTGAACAGAGGAGCCTTCAAGCTGAGCTAAAGATAAAAAACATCCGCATTTTCTTTGATAAGGTAAAAAATTTTTCTGAATTGACCGATGATGACTCTGTTTATTCCTTTGCCCAGCATCTGGACCTTCTTCAACAAGTAGGGGATAATCCTGCCACTGCAGAGGCAGAATTGGAGGAAGATGCGGTTAATGTGCTCACAGTCCATAAGGCAAAAGGGCTGGAGTTTCCCGTTGTATTCATGGTGAGTCTTATAGCAGATAGGTTCCCAGGGCGATGGAGGAAAGAGAAAATTCCTGTCCCTGATGAGATTTTAAAGGAGAGCCTACCAGAAAGAGATAATTATCTCCAGGAGGAAAGGCGTCTTTTTTATGTTGGAATGACGAGAGCTAAAAAACACCTCTATTTGACATGTGCAAGGGATTTCGGTCTAAAAAGGTTGAAAAAAGTTAGTCCTTTTGTGCTAGAAGCTTTGGATCTTCCTGTAATGCCCGATGATGTACTTCGGACTTCGGCTTTAGAAGAAATTAAAAGATATGCTCCTCGCAGTTCTCAACCTTTAGTTTCTCCTAAGATAGAAGAGAAAAAAATTTTGACTCTTAGCTATTTCCAGGTGAATGATTATCTAACATGTCCTCTCAAATATAAATTCAGACATATTATGCGGATTCCTGTTCTTCCCCATCACAACATTGTTTTTGGTCGAATTCTCCATAACGCAATCCATTATTACTTGAGAAAAAGGATGTCAGGTGAAAAGGTATCAAAGGAAGAATTTTTAAAAAAGTATGAGAGCTGCTGGGTTAATGAAGGGTTTCTGAGTCGTGAACATGAAGAAATGAGAAAAAAGGCTGGGGAAAAGGCTCTTTCTCTCTTTCACAATAGGCAAGAATCTTCAGGTCTTCTTCCCCATTTTCTTGAAAAAAATTTCAAGTGGCAGTTTGGTGGGGCAAAATTCATCGGCAGGTGGGATAGGATTGATTATAGGGATAAAGGGGCGGTTGTCATTGATTTCAAAGCAACAGAGGTTAAAGAACAAAAGGAAGCTGATAAAAAAACGAGAGATAGCCTACAAATGGATTTGTATGCCCTCTCTTTTATTAAGACCTTTGAGGTCCCTCTGATCGAGACACAGCTTCATTTCTTGGAATCGGATATTATCGGCCATGCACAAAAGGGGGGAAAAAATCTGGAAAAAGCCATGGAAAATATTATGAAGGCTGAGGCAGGGATTCGCAGCCAAGATTATAGAGCCAAGCCTGATTGGCACAACTGCAGCTTCTGCGATTTCAAGACGATATGTCCATCGTCGTATGCATACTAGAAAGGGCAAGACAACGCTTCGCTGGCAAGACAACATAAATTGGCAAGACAGGCAAGACAAGGAATTAGCTTAGACAATTTAGTCCGTTATTTATTTCAGAACAGACAAAACAGACTAACCGATTAATAGATAAACAGATTTTATTCAGGTGCAATCCAGAAGGGCATTAATACCAAGGTTCTTTCTCTCTCAAGCACCTTAAATGTAGAAAACATTTTTTCCAATCTGGGATTAAGGCCAAGGTTTGTATATGACAATCTTTTTCCGATAAGGGCATTAAAGAATGAGACTTTTTTGGGCCAGACTACAAGCTTAACTTCTTCATCGGCGGGAATACCTGCTAATTCTTTTGCTAGCTCTATTGCTTTTGACAGCCCTCCGATTTCATCTACCAGGCCCTGCTCTTTTGCCTGGCTTCCGGTCCAGACACGGCCTTTTCCGATCTTGTCAACTTCCTCTTTTTTCATATTCCTGCCATCTGCGACTTTGATCAGGAATTGCTCATAGGTCCACAGGATTTCTTTCTTGATGAAGTCTCGTTCTTCAGGTGTGAGTCTTCTGAATGTAGAAAATATGTCTGCCCTTTTTCCGTAGGTGAGTTTTTCTCCTGTTATTCCAATTTTTTCATATAGTTTTACCAGGTTGAATTTAGTGAAAACAACGCCAATAGATCCTGTAAGTGTTTGAGGTTGTGCAACGATTTTATGGGCAGCCATGGAAACCCAGTATCCGCCTGATCCAGCAACATCAGACATGGAAACAATTACAGGTTTTTCCTTTTTGGTTAAGGCTACTTCCCTTCCTATGATGTCTGATGCCACGGATGAACCTCCGGGGCTGTCTACTCGAAACACTACTGCTGCAATGGATTTATCCTTCCGAGCTCTTCTTATCAACCGTGCTATTGTTGCACTGCCCATGGTTTGACCGAGAAGGCCTTCGCCGGTATGGATAAGTCCTATTCCGTAAATCAATGCAATTTTTTTCCCTTTGTTTAAACCAAGAGAGGAAGGTTTAATCTTTGAATACTGCTCATATGTGATTTTGTGTATTTTTTCTCCTTCCTCTTGAAGAAAACTTTCGAATTCGTCTTCATAGAGGAGTTCATCGACTAAACCCGATTCCTTTGCTTTATTGGCCTGGAAATAACCATGGTCGATAAGTGTTTTTATTTCTGCCTCGGTTTTTCCTCTAGCCTCTGCAATGACTTTGATATAGTGAGAAAAAATATTTTCATAGATTGATTCCATCATCTCTTTGTGTGCTGGAGTAAACCCTTCTTCTGTAAACATGCTAGAGGCTGTCTTGTATTCTTCCACGTGTTCTACTTCAGCTTCGACACCGAGCTTATCCAGAGTTTTTTTAATGAATGGAATGTAGCCACCGATTCCGTTTATAACCATCAAACCCTGAGGATGAAGGATAATTTTGTCGCAGGCAGTAGCCAGATAATATTCTTTGTCAAAATCAATGGCCTCATCGATGACAGCATATACCTTTTTCCCTGATTTTCTAAAATCCAGGATGATTTCCCTCAGTTCGTTTATTTTTGCCCAGTCGCACTGAATATAACCAAGGCGCAAAATAAGGCCTTTAATACGTCTGTCAACTTTAGCTTTTTGTACATTCATCCAGATATCATACATCGAAAGAGGTTTTCTTCCCATAAACATACTCATCAGAAAATCAGGAGTTGCTTTCTCTTGCAGATCTCCTGAAAGCTTGACTTCAAGATAAGAGCGAGCTTTTATTGCCGGAGGCCTTCCAAACTCGAAATAAATGAAAGAAACGATTGTTGCGAGGATTATAAAGAAAAAAATTAAAAATATGATCAGGACGTATGTTCCTTTTTTCATTTTTCCTCCTACTCAAATTGTCGAAATATTCTTGTCGAAGTTTTTAGGATTAAATATAACAGAAAATATGACATCATGGAACTATAGAATTTTTTGTTTTGTTAATCTGTTAATCTGTTAGTCAGTTAATCTGTTAATCAATAATCCACAAAATAGAAATTTGCTTTTTTTCTTGTTTATTCTAAAATAGATAATCGACAAACATGTTAACTGATTTAAAAAAAAAGGATAATAACATGAACGCTCTTGAGATTGAAAACATTTCCAAAAGGTTTGGTGATTTCTATGCAGTGAAAAACCTTTCATTCAAAATCCTTAAAGGAAGTATTTATGGCCTTTTAGGGCCCAACGGAGCAGGAAAGACAACTACAATCCGCATGGTTATGAACATTATCATTCCAGATGAAGGTGCGATCAAGATTCTAGACGGGAAAATGGATGAAGGGATGAAACAAAGAGTAGGCTATCTTCCTGAAGACAGGGGGTTTTATCCCAAGATGAAAGTCGGGGAGATTCTTCTTTTTCTGGCAGATTTGAAGGGCCTGAAAAGACAGGAAGCGCGAAAGAGAATTGACTTCTGGCTTGAGAGGTTTGACCTCGCAGATTGGAAACAAAAAAAAGTAGAAGAACTTTCTCGGGGAATGCAGCAAAAACTTCAGTTTATTGCCACTGTCATCCATCAGCCTGAAATCATAATTCTTGATGAACCATTTGGCGGACTGGATCCAATAAACACAAAATTGTTAAAAGATATCATGCTGGAAATGAGAGGGAAGGGGGGAACAATCATTTTTTCCACTCACCGTATGGAACAGATAGAGATGATTTGTGATAATATCTGCCTTATCAACAAAGCTGAAAGTGTATTGGAGGGAAACTTAAATCAAATAAAAAAGCAGTATGGAAAGAACACAGTTGTTCTGGATTATGAGGGAGACGCAGGTTTTATAAAAAACTTTCCCGAGACCGATAAAATTGATGACTATGGAAAATTTATGGAAATAAAAATAAAAGAGCAGACCGATCCTCAGGATTTACTAAATAAATTGGTCGGAAGAATCAAGATCAATAAATTTGAGGTCAGAGAACCTTCATTGAATGCCATTTTCATCGATATAGTTGGAGAAAAAAATGCACAAGATACTGTCAGTCATTAAGAGAGAATATATTCAGATTGTCCGGACCAAAGGCTTTATCATCGGGACAATTTTAGGCCCTGTAGTCATGGCAGCCTTTATTGTGGTTCCTGTTGCTATCCAGTTTATTTCTGTTGACCAGCAGGAACGGATTGGTGTTATAGATGAAACTCGAGAAGTTTTTATGGAACTTGATAATAAACTGGATCAAAAACTTAAGGATGGGACCCGTCGCTATCTCCTGGAAGAGTTCAAACCTTCTGCCAATATTGAGGAGCTTCTCCAGGAGTTAAACAAAAAAGTCCTCAATAAAGAGCTTTCTGCCTATATTTTTATTCCCAAAGATATCTCAGAAGGAGGAGAGGCTGAATATGTCTCGGAGCATGTATCTGATTTTGACAAGAGGGGGAACATCAACCAGGCTTTAAGCAGCATTATCATCGGGGAAAGGTTAAGGGGAGAAGGATTAGATCCCCAAAAAATAGGCGAATATATGCGTCCTGTGAAATTAACGACCAAAAAAGTGACAAAGAGAGGAGTAGAAAGGGACACAGGAGGAACCTTTATCATTTCTTATTTATTAGTGCTTATCCTCTACATGACGCTTATATTTTATGGTCAAATAATCTTGAGAGGTGTTATTGAAGAGAAAAGTTCGAGGGTCGTCGAAATTGTCCTTTCTTCTCTAAGGCCTTTTCAGCTCATGGCCGGAAAAATTGTGGGAATTGCTGCCGTGGGATTTACACAGTATGCAATCTGGGCCCTCTTTGGACTTGCTGTTTCGCAGTACAGCAAAGGCTTGATGTTAAGGTTTTTCCCTGCGGCCGCTGCATTTGAGATGCCGACCATTCCGTCTTATATTTTCATCTATTTTGTCATATTCTTTATTCTCGGATATTTTCTTTATGCAACCCTTTATGCTGCCATCGGGTCGATGGTGAACTCGGAAAAAGAAGCTCAGAGTTTAGTTATGCCAGTGACAATGTTTCTAATTGTCCCAATACTGCTTATGTTGTTTGTGATGAAAAGCCCAAACAGCTCTTTCTCTGTAGTTTTATCCATGATTCCCTTTTTCGCTCCGATTTTAATGCTCCTGCGCATTTGTGTCCTGCTTCCTCCTTTCACTCAAATTGCGGGTTCAATCGTGCTGCTTATTATGACAACACTTCTGATGATCTGGCTTACTGCAAAAATCTACAGGGTGGGAATCTTGATGTACGGAAAACGCCCGAATTTTAGAGAAATTGTGAAGTGGATGAAATACGGCTAAGCTTCAGTTAGTCGGTTAGACTGTTAGTCAGTTAGTCGGTTAGTCTGTTAATCGGTTAATCGGTTAGACTGTTAGTCAGTTAGACTGTTAGTCAGTTAATCAGTTATCTTATTTGGTTCTTCTTCCATTTGTGGGGATAATAGGTAATTATTGATATCGTCATTTTAATATAATTTCTTTTTTATCAATTATATGAATTAAACTTATTAATAAATAAACAGACTAACGGATTAACTGACTAACAGAAAAACTTTTGCTAAGCGTGAACCTTTTTAAAAGTATATCCGTAATACACTTTGAAGATACTCAAATGAGGTGAAGAATGGAAAAGATGAGGAGAACAAAATACTGATTTGGCTTGAATGAAAAAGCCAATTTGTTTTTTAAATATTTAAAAATAATGAAACCAGAGAGATTCGTAGAGAATGAAAATGTCTATACACTTGTCGAAAAAATCAAGGAAGGAGATAGAGAAGCTTTTATGACTGTGACTCGCCTTTACCAAAAAAAGGTTTTTTTGCTTGCTTTCTCTTATTTTCGTAACAAAGAGGATGCTCTGGATATTGTCCAGGAGACATTTTTAAGGTTTTACCAGAAAGCTGAAATGTTTCACAAAGGAAGAAATTTTCAGAGCTGGCTTCTCCAGATTGCAAGGAACATCTGCATAGATTATTACCGAAAGAATTATAGTAGAGAAAGTACATTTAATAGAGAAAGAAATATCGATGAGATGAATTTACCAGCCACAGACTCAAATGAGAGCCATGGCTCGTCGGATTTAAAAGAGCCATTTTCCAGTTGTTTGGAGAGGTTATCTGAAAAGCAGCGGATGATTTTTGTGATGAAACATTACAACCAGCTTGAATACAGAGAGATTGCACAGATTTTAAATATAGCTTTAGGAACCGTAAAATCTCTCCATTTTAAAGCGGTTCAAAATCTTAGGACTCTAATGAGTCCTTATTTGGGGAGACAAACATGAAGGAATGCAAGAAATATCAAAAGAATTTGGTGGCTTTCCTTTACGGAGAGCTTCAGGGGGATGAAAAGAAAAGTTTGGAGTCCCACCTTGATACATGTTCTCTATGCAGGAGTGAACTTGATAGATTAAAAGAAGTCAAAAATGGAGCGGATTCTTTAAATCCAGAAATAGAAAATGTTATGGCCTCTATAGATTGGGAAGCCCTCCAAGAGAAGATTTCAGAGGCTGCTTTTGAGGAAGGAACTTCTATGATTCGCCAATTATGGCTCAGAAGTTTTTTACAATCAATATTCCAACCCAAACTCAGGCCAGTTTATGCAGGACTCTTTTTAGGGATTTTAATAGGAGCAGCAGTCACTTTCATGATTTTTCGCACCCCTCATCTCCAGGTGGTAAAAAATGGAGAGATTATTGTACCCCAGAGTTTTTTGGAATGGGCAGAACTTGAAATGGCCAGGAGAAATACAATTGATTATCTCGAGAGAAGTCAATACTTACTTTTAGATTTTGTCCAATCTTCTCTAGATGAGTCAGCTGGATTCTGGCAGAGCAATTATGCTTCCCAGAAAGCAAGAGATTTGCTGTCGAAGAAAAAATACATCAATCAGCAATTGGACAAGTTTCACATGGCAAAGGCTAAGGCAATCTGCGATCAGATCGAACTCCTCTTCTTTGATCTGGCTCAGATAAGTGAACAGATTTCTATGGCAGAGCTTAAGAGAATTCAAGATCTAATAGTAGAGAGGCAGATTTTGCTGAAGATAAAAATAGTGAAAAGGGAATTGGAAAAGAGTGAGGTATAAAATGATATATAAATTGAGAAAAATAACGATAAGTTTTGGAATAATTTTTTTAGCTTCCTTTTTCTTTCAAGTGAATGCTCAGACGCTGCCAGATGAGAAACTTTTCCAGGAAGCTAAGATTCTCATTTTTGATAAAAAATGGGAGCAAGCTCAGGAAAAACTGGAAGAGTTTCTGGAGAAATATCCTGACAGTCCCTGGATTTCCCAGGCTCTTTTTTACAAAGGGAAATGTCTGGAAGAACAGAGAGGAAAAGAGGTCGAGGCCCTCAATGTGTATAAAAAGTACATCCTGCTTAAAGACCGCAACGTAAGTTTAACCGAGGATTCTGAAGGTTCGATTATAGATTTAGCCTTCAGGCTCTATGAAAAAGGAAAAAAGTCCTATTTGAGAGAAATTGAAACAAGGCTTTCCCGTCCACACAAGGTTGTTAGATACTATGCTGCCCATAGGCTGAGTTATGTAAAGGACAAAAAGATTGCAAGCAAAGGAATTCCAGTCTTAAAAGAAATATTAAAGAATGAACAGGATGCTGAACTTAGAGACCGGGCAAAGATTGACTTGCTTCGTATTGATCCGGATGCCTTGAGAGATTTCGATGAGAAAGGATACGGGAGAAGGGCAAGAATTTTCCATTTACAAATTATTAATAGATGGAAAAAGGAACCTGATTTTTCTCTAAATATTCCCTGGGCCCTTGCCGATCTTGCTTTAAGCGCTATTCCTGAAAAGGAGAAGGCTGAAATGAGAAAAGAAGGCTATAATCTGGATAAGATCATAAAAGAACTCATGGAATTTAGAGGGAAAATCATCGAAATAAAAACAGAGAAATCAATTATTAAAATTTGGATAGATTAAAAGGAGGTAAAAATGAAAAAAGCTGCAATTATTGTGTTAGTCGTGTTCACTTTGACCCTTTTTCTGATGAGCTTTCTCTTGGCCGAGAGCAAAGATGACATTCAGGCTATCAAGAAGGCTGTCAAGAATAATCCCGAGTATAAGGCTGGGACAGAAGTGAAGTGGTTCAAGGTCCTTGTTACAGATACCCGCACGAAAAAAGATAAAGTCCGGATTACACTTCCAATTTCATTAGTTGATATTTTTATCAAATGCAGCCCTGATAAAAATCTGAGAGTAAATTGTGATGACTATGATATTGATCTTAAAGAGCTTTTTGCGGAGATTAAAAAACTCGGTCCGATGGTGCTGATTGAAGTCTACGAAGACGACAAAGTAGTGAAGATTTGGCTGGAATAGAAATTTAACACCAACCGGAAAGACATTTGAGGGAAATGGAAAAATCCTTCCATTCCCTTTTTTCTTTGTATTTCTGATTTTCTCCTAATATATATCATCCCTTAAAAATCATCTTTAAAGGTGATTGACTTTTATCTTTATTATATGTATATTTAAAACAATATTTTATGCTGGCTGTAAACACTTCATAACCCCCCTTTTGCTTATTTCCCCCAACAGCCAGCATATATATATATAATAAGAATCTATTGAGCCCATGAGCGATGTCTTATATGATATATTAAATACAAAGAACCGATGGATTTTAATACTACGGGAAAATGCTGATCTGGAGATAAGACTGTTATGCTAATTCTTTCAGTGGACACAACGACTTCTGCTGGATCAATAGCGATTTTAAAGAATACTAAGCTTCTATCCGAGGTAAATATAGATTCTTACACGACATATTCCGAAAGGCTTCTTCCGGCTGTCCAATTCCTGCTAAAAAACAGAGGTTTGAAGATTAGAGACATCGATGGTTTTGCCTTGGCTGTAGGCCCGGGATCTTTTACAGGAATCAGGATCGGGTTGAGTACGGTTAAGTCTTTTGCGTATGCTTCCGGAAAGCCAATCGCGCCAGTTTCAACCTTAAAAGCACTTGCGTTAAAGCTACAGCACCCGCAGAGCCGCCTTCTCTGTCCTTTATTGGATGCCAAAAAAGGCGAGATCTATGCTGCTCTTTTCGATTCAAGGGGAAGCGAGCTTAAGGAAATTGTTCATCAGGGCGCTTATTCTCCTGACCGCTTCTTCTCACTTCTTCCTTCCCACAGAATAATTTTCTTTATCGGCACCGGAGTTTATGTTTACAAGAACAAAATTTTTCAGTATTTTAAAGATAAGGCCAGATTTCCATCACGTTCGCTCTTTATAGCCAACGAGGTCGGGCTGCTTGGCTATGAAATGTTAAAGGAGAATAAAGGAATGGATTTTTGCAAAGTCGAACCACTATACTTTCGGAAGTCTCAGGCGGATGAACGTCATTAAGAAAGCTAAACTCCCCCAGGCTTTTTTTTATTTGAGAAGAATGGAGGAGGATGACCTTCCTGATGTTTTAAAAATTGAGAATCTTTCTTATTCCAAACCCTGGCATGTTTCTTCTTTTAAGGGAGAGATAGATAATCGCCCGATATCGAACGCTTATGTTATTGTTTATAGGCCTCTAAACAAGGTCATTGGGTACATTATTTATTGGCATGTAGAAAAAGAGATCCAAATCAGCAATATTGCTGTCAGCCCTGATTTTAGAATGATAGGAATTGCTGAAGCTGTTATTCGGCAGGTTATCGTTCAGATCAAGAAAGAAGGAGCAGGGTTTGTGTTGCTGGAAGTTAGGCCGTCCAATTATGCTGCGCGCTCTTTATACAACAAGTTAGGATTCAAGGTTTTGGGGATAAGAAGGAACTATTACATTGATCCCAGGGAAGATGCCATGCTTATGGGAAAGAGCCTCGCTTAAAGTATTTATATTTTTCATTTATTATTATTCCTTAAACATTAAACATTCAACCTTAAACCAATATAGGTTTTGGATTCTAATATTTAACTTTCATAAGGCACAGTCCATGTGCCGGAGCCGTGGGGCTTTCCAGAGAACGTTTTCCTTGTTTGAAGAGTTCGCATATGCTGTCAGGTGGAATCCTTCCTCTGCCGGTTTCAAGGAGAGTCCCCACCATGGTCCGAACCATATATCTTAAGAATCCGTTCGCTTCGACCATGTAGATAATTTCTTTGTCTTTTTTTATGATCTCCGAGCGAAATACTTTCCTTACCGGATGTAGAAAGCGATTGGAAGAGAATGGAGTGAAGTCTGCATCTCTAATGAAATGTTTAGCTGCTTCTTCCATTGATTCCACATCAAGCGGCGATGACCATTGAAGAACATACCTGAAAAAAAATGGACTGATGTCAGGTGAGTTATATATTCTGTATTGGTATATTTTTGATTTGGCCATTTTGCGGGCGTGAAAATTTGTGTCTACACTTTTGAGCGAGATTATCCTTATATCCTGGGGGAGTTGCCCGTTCAAGGCACGGAAGAGTTCTTTATCGCTTAGGTTCAGGGAGATTTTAAAATGGGCTACCTGCCCTTGTGCATGCACTCCTGCGTCTGTTCTTCCTGCTCCGATAACATTGATTTTCTTTGAGCAGAGTTTGAAAAGTGCATTTTCAAGCAAGCCTTGAATTGTTTTTCTATCAGGCTGACGCTGCCAGCCGCAGTAATCCGTGCCGTCGTAGCTGATTACTATCTTATAATTTTGCATAATGGGGACCATAATGGGGAACGTCCCTATTATATCACTATGTTATCTGACAAGCGGAAAATAATCTTTTAGCGCTAAGTCTATGGCTTCCTCAGCTGTGTCAGCCTTGATTACACTATCAATGTCCCATGTCCCAATTCCAATGATTTTTTTCCTGTAGATGCAGCCATAAGCGATTTCAGTGAGAGTTCCGTATTGCCCGTCTACAGCGATTAAGATATCGGAGTTCAAGGCCACAAGAGAATTACGGCTGTATCCTAATCCTGTTGCAATCGCAATATCTATGTATGGGTTTGCGTCCTTAGGGGAAATTCCTGGGAGGATGCCCACAGTCAGTCCCCCAGATTGCTTTGCCCCTCGGGCAGCAGCTTCCATCACTCCACTGAGCCCTCCACAGACAAGGATTGCCTTTTTTTCTGCGATTAATTGGCCGAGCTTGAAGGCGGTCTGGCGGGATTCAGTATCTGGTTTTGCTCCTCCGATAACTCCAATTCTTAATTTTTTTTTAATTTCCATAAAAAGGTTTTCCTTCCTTTAAAAAAAGATTTTAGTTTAATTGAATTTTTCTCACCTGTCCGGATAAAAAGATAATATAATAATAAAAAAGGAAGTTCAAATTTTCTCTCAGTTATGTCTGTTGAGTCCGTCAGGCCCGTTTAGTCCGTTAACTCCTAACATCCCATTTAAGATAAATAAAATGTTAACTGATTAACAGACTAACAGATTAACTGACAAACAGATTAACAGACTAACAGATTAACTGACAAACAGATTAAAACATTGAACACAGAGATTAAATCAATTAAAATGCCAGTTGGCAGTAACTCGATGTTTATGAAAAAAAAGGCTCTTATTTTCCTATTTCCCTTGTTTTTTCTAAGTAATTGCGCAAAATCTCCTTTGTCCGAATTTAAACTCTATAGATTAATTGATAATCTTGATAAAGAAAATATTATTTATTCACCGCTGATTCAAATTTCCAAAGAATCGGGAGAATCGAATAGGAATTTCCCTTTAAAGTCTCACCAGATCCTGGATTTAGGTTCTGGAGATAATCCTTTTGGAATAAAGAGAAAATTAAAACTTGGTAGAGAAGAGATAAATGTGCTTTTTTCTCCTCCAAAGAGTAAATTCACTTTCAGCCTTAATATTCCAGAGAATTCCATATTAGAATTTGGTATCGGCAATGTCAGGGATGAAAATTCAGAGGAACTTATCAAATCTGCCGGAGGCGAAGAAAAAGGGGTCAATTTTCTTGTTACTCTTGAAATAAAAGGAAGAAAAAAAACCATTTTTCAAAAGTATCTTCCGCTGCCCCCTCGCAAAAAAGTCCGAACTTTATCTTCCTCTCATCATACATTAGAGTTACCTTATACTCGAGAAAATGCCCGTCTGTGTTTCATCACAGAAGGATCCGAACAGAACTTTTCTTTTTGGTTTAATCCTGTCCTTTATAATAAAGGGAAAAACGACCACAACATTATCCTTATTTCTATTGATACTCTCAGGGCTGATCACTTAGGTTGTTATGGATATGATAGAGACACAAGTCCTAACATTGATTCACTAGCTTCAGACAGCGCTTTGTTCCTTAATACATATGCTTCTTCGCCGTGGACTCTGCCTTCTCATGTATCACTTATGACCTCGCTTCACGGAGTTCATCATCAGGTCTATTACGATAGAGAAAAAATGGATTCTAATATCCTTACCATGGCTGATATTTTAAGGCAGAATAATTTTTCCTGTTCATCACTCACAGGAGGAGGATTTGTCAGTTCTGTTTATGGATTTTCCAAAGGCTTTGATACGTATCATGATGGAGTAGGTGGGATTTTTCAACAAGATTCAGCTGAGCTTTTATTTCGTGCTGTTTTAGAATGGCTTGAAAGAGAAAAGGATAAGAATTTTTTTCTTTTTCTCCATACTTATCAGACTCATAACCCTTATGCCTGTCCTTATCCCTATAAAACGATGTTTACTAAGGAAGGAGCTAAATGGAGACACATAGATTTAGGAAGTTACCTGGGTGGGAAGCCAGGTTTGTTTAAGAGACTTCCTGAGGAAGAACGCCAGAATATCATCGACCTATATGATGGAGAAATCCGCTATACAGATGAAAAATTTATAGGGCCTCTTATAGGTAAGCTTAAAGAAATGGAGCTTTATGACCAGACGATGATCATATTTACCAGTGACCATGGCGAGGAGTTTTATGATCATATGGCCTGGGGACATGGGCATAGTCTTTATGATGAATCCCTGAAAGTTCCTCTTATTATCAAATTCCCAGGATCAAAATTAAAAGGGAAAGAGATCGGAAATATTGTCTCTCTTGTAGATGTCATGCCGACCGTTTTGGAAGAAATGGGTATAGATTTTTCTGATTTGAACATTGACGGCAGGAGTTTATTTCCTGTGATAGAAGGAAAAGAGAAAGGAGATAGAACATTCTTAGCTGACATAGGAAGTAATGTTTTGAATTCCCGCATTCCACAGAAAATCTCCATGAATATGGGAAAAGACAAACTCATTCTCAATAAAAAATTCAGTACGAAAGATCTGGATTTTTTTCTCTATGCCCCTCCTGCTTTAAAACCTGTAGAACTTTATGATTTAAAACAAGATTCGATAGAAAGAAAGAACATAGCTGATAAAAAATCCGTGCTTGTCAACCAGATAATCCAGCAAATTAATGAAATCTACAGCAAGGCAAAGAAGAGAAAAATATCCAGGCCGGAAATAGATGAGGAATTATTAGAACAGTTGAAAGCCTTAGGATATATTCGTTAAAAATTTCTGTTAGTCAGTTAGGCAGTTAATCTGTTTGACGGATGGACTAACTTTTAGGATTGAATGGTGGTTTGCTTTTATTTTGTTGTTTTTTTTAAAATAAATAACTGAAAAGTGAATGTACGCAAATCTAACAAAAGGGTGAACAAAATGGCTGATTTTTTAGAGATAAAGAGCATTAAGAAAGAAGATCAAGATAGGATTATGGAAGAGATTAAAGAATTAATCGCAAATAAAAAGAAAGAAGGAATCTTTACTGAAAAAGAGATACAAGAAATCGAGGAAATGAAGCTTCATCCTCTTCCTGATATACAGAATGTCCAGAGTGTTTATGAAGACTTTCTGTTTAAAAAGGAAGAATAAAGAAATAGAGGAGTATTTTATGACAGATAAAAAAGAACAAAAGAAATTCATAAATAAAGAAAAAATAAACATAGACTACGACAATATCGATGTCGCTGATATTATGGATCAGATCAAAAGAAAAATTGCTACACAGCCAATAAAGCCGGCAGAAGGCGATCTAAAAAATGAGGCATTCTACTCTTCTTTTGGTCCGTCTCCTGCTGGATCCGAGGAACCCTCTGGAACAAAAGCAAAAGCAAAGAAGCTGTTGCTGAGAGTCATGAAGCCATTTTCCCCTCTTATTAAGGTTATGATATTCCCTGTCCATCAGGAAACACAAAACAATTTTGATCAGACAAACAGAAGATTGGATTTCTTGAATGAAAAACTGGAGGGTGAGCTTGGTAAAATTCATGAAAAACTGGATCATCTCAATCAGGCAACAAACAAGAGAGTAGACCTTGCTTTCGAAGGCCTGAATAAAGCTTTGGAGTACATTAAACTTCTTCATAGTCTTTCTCACAATATTGTGGTTGAACTCACCAAATTAAAGATCGAACAGGAGAACCTGAAGGTTAAGACTCGAATCATGGAAAAAGATTTTGAGTTTTTGGGAAGAAAAGAAAAAGCAATAGAGAAAGAGATTTTCAAATGAAATTAGCCTTTGTCGTCCAAAGATATGGTTTAGAGATAAGCGGAGGTGCAGAGTTACACTGCCGTTGGGTAGCCGAACATATGAAGAAATACTTTGAAGTCGAGGTGTTAACAACAAAGGCTTTTGACTATATCACATGGAAAGATCATTATCCTAGGGAAGAAGAGGTTATTAATGGCATTCCTGTAAAAAGGTTTTCAGTGACTCGAACAAGGGACCCGAGGAAGTTTGGCCGCATCCAGAATTACATCCTGGAAAATGAGCATAGACTCGAGGACGAACTGAAGTGGCTGGAGGAAGAAGGTCCTTACTCTCCTTCGTTAATTAAGTACATAAATGAACACCAGAATGATTATGATTATTTTATTTTTTTCAGCTACCGCTATTACCATTCGTACTGCGGAATAAACTCTTTGCCCCAAAAGAGCATCCTGGTGCCAACAGCGGAGCATGACCCTGTAATTTACCTTAAAATCTTCAAAGATTTATTCAGAAAGCCGCGCGCTATAATTTACAATTCTGTAGAAGAAAAGAATATGATAAATTCTCTCTCCCAGAATATGGATGTACTAGAGGATATTATTGGAGTGGGAACAGAGATCCCTTCCCAGTTTTCCTCGGAAGGATTTCGCCGAAAATACCAGATTGAAGGAGATTACATTATCTATATAGGAAGGATTGATGAGAACAAAGGATGCCATAAGCTTTTTGATTGTTTTCTCAGGTTTAAAGATGAAATTGACTCTGATATAAAACTGGTCTTGGTCGGTAGCAACAAATTGAAGATTCCTTCCCATTCTGATATAGCCTATCTTGGATTTTTATCAGATGAAGATAAGTTTTCTGCCATTGAAGGGGCGTTGCTTTTAATGATGCCCTCATTCTATGAAAGCCTTTCCATGGTTACTCTCGAAGCCTGGGCCTTGCGGATTCCAGTCTTGGCTAATGCCCGATGCGAAGTGCTAAAAGGACAGTGTATGCGGAGCAACGCCGGTCTCTTCTATGAAAATTATGAAGAGTTTAGAGAAGCTTTGGGGCTTCTCATCTCATCGCCTGGACTTTGTGAGGCGATGGGGAAAAACGGCCAGGAATATTTCAAGCAGAATTATACCTGGGAGGTTATCGAGAATAAATATCTTTCAATCCTTAACCAGCTTGAAAAGGAAAAATAGTGGAAATTCATCAGTTTGCGACTTCCTTGACTTATGGGGATGCAATCTCCGATGAAATGCTTGAAATACAAAAAGTTCTCAGAGAAAAAGGATATAAATCTGAGATATTCATCCGGTTCTATGAGCCAAAAATGGCCAAATACATGAGAGATTATAGGGAGTATAAAAAAATCAGCTCTCCCCAAAATGTGGTCATATTTCATTTTTCCATCGGGTCGCCTGTATCCAAGATGTTTTTTCGCATTCCGGACAGGAGAATCATGATTTATCACAACATCACACCCTATGAGTTTTTCTTGGACTATCACAGGATTCTGGCCAGGGAGTGCTATAAAGGACGTCTGGAGATCAAGCTTTTTATAGATAAAGTTGATTTGGCCCTCGGAGATTCAGAATTTAACCGAAAAGAACTTGAGGTGTTTGGGTATCCCAATACAGGTGTGCAGCCTCTTCTTTTGAATTTTTCAAAATTTGACCAGGAAGGAGACCCTGTCATTCAGAGACTTTTTTCCAACGGAAAATGGACCATTCTTTTCGTGGGGCGCATGATCCCTAACAAAAAGTTTGAGGATGTTATTAAGACCTTTTATTTCTATAAAAAATATTTCAATTCAAATTCTCAGCTCATTTTGGCCGGAGATTTTAGAGGGATGGAACGGTATTTTGCTGTTCTACGGGATTTAGTGGAAAGATTGGAATTGAATGATGTTCATTTTACAGGGCATGTTGAATTTCCTGAACTTATCGCATATTTCAGGCTTGCTCATGTCTATTTGAGCATGAGTGAGCATGAAGGATTTGGAGTTCCTCTTTTAGAGTCTTTTTATATGAAAATTCCTGTTGTTGCCTATGCGGCTGGCGCCCTGGAGGAGACTATGAATAGAGGTGGGATACTCCTTCATGAAAAAGATTTTTTCAAGACAGCGGCTCTATTGGATATACTGAACAGAGATGAAGCCTTCAGAAAAGATGTGATTTCATCTCAGCTCAAGGCTCTGGAGAAATACAAGAGAGAAAATGTAGGCCGGATCCTGCTCAATCATATAGAACGGGTGAGCATAGGATGAGAGTAGACCAGCTTGTTCCTGCATTTCATTGGGGTGATGCCATAGGAGATACAGCCTTTCATATGAAAAGATTTTTTTTATCTCAAGGTTTTCAATCTGAGATATACTGTTTAACACGAGACAGAGGCCTGGAGGAAGAGTCGAAAATTTTTTCTTCTTTCCCGAAGCCTTCTCCTTCGGATGTTACTATTTTACATTTTGCTCTGCCCTCTCCTTTAACCCATGCTTTTGCCAGCCTCCCCAGCAGAAAAACGATCATATATCATAACCTCACACCACATGGATTTTTTAAGGATTTTAGCCAGGAAATGGTCAGAATTTCCCAAATTGGCAGGGAGGAACTCGTATCGCTGGCCCCTAAAGTTGCATTAGCTTTAGCTGATTCCGAGTTTAATCGCCAGGAACTTCTTAAGATTGGCTTTAAAAAAGCTAAAATTTTTCCTCTTTTTGTTGATTTTAAAAAATACAAAAAACCAATGAGTCGTCTTATGTTCAATCTCTTTAAAGATGAGAGAACCAATATTCTTTTTGTGGGGAGGGTTGTGCCCAATAAGAGGATTGATGATCTTATCAAGGTCATTTTTTACTACAAAAAATATATCTCTCCCCTTATAAGGCTGATTATAGTCGGTAAAATTGCGTCCCTTCCTAAATATTACAAGAGTTTAGTTACCCTCGCAGATGAGTTTTATTTAAAGCCAGAGGAAATTTGTTTTACAGGACATATTTCTGATGAGGAAATGTTTGCCATTTACAAAGCTTCAGACTTGTTTCTTTCATTAAGTGAACATGAGGGATTTGGGCTCCCTTTTATCGAGAGTATGATTTTTGACCTACCCATTATTGCCTATGATTGTACAGCTGTTCCCTATACATTAGGAGGAGCAGGTGTGTTGATCAAGAATAAGAGAAAGGATTATGTCGGAGAACTGGTCAATATTGTGGCTAATGATATGAAGTTGAGGGAAGGGATAATCGAAGGACAGCGCCGAAGGTTGAAAAAGTTTAAGGAGATGGAAAGAGAGAAATATTTGCTTCAAAAGATTAATAGAATATAGAATTCAGAATACAGAATTAAAAAAATTTTTAGGATTCTGGATTCTGACTCTTGAATTCTTTAGATTTGGAGATAGTATGCGAATAGCCTTTGTAGTCCAGCGGTATGGCAGCCAAGTCATGGGAGGCTCTGAGCTTCACTGCCGCCAGATTGCAGAAAAATTAGTCGGCGCAGGATATGACTGTACAGTTTATACAACCACAGCCAAAGATTATATCACTTGGAAAAATGAGTATTCTCCTGGTGAGTCTATTCTTAATGGAGTTGTTATTAAACGCTTTAGAGTGGAAAAAGAGAGAGACATTGATTCGTTTAACAAGTATTCTGATTGGATTTTCTTTCATGAACATACGCGTGAAGATGAGATAGAATGGATGGAAAGGCAAGGGCCTTGTTGTCCCGCTCTTGTTGAAACATTAGAGAGAGAAGAGAAAGACCACGACATTTTCATCTTTTTTACCTACCTGTATTACAATACTTACTGGGGGCTCCAAAGAATTAAAGAAAAAAAAGCCCTTGTTCCCACAGCTCATGATGAGCCCGCTTTGCACCTAGATATCATGAAAGAGGTATTTTCTTCTCCTAAAGCTTTCATGTTTAATACAGCATCAGAAAAGCAAATGCTCAGCCGTCTGTTTTCTTTTAAACACAAATACCAGGATATTGTAGGTGTTGGAGTAGAGATTCCAAAAAACCTAGAGAGTCCTGATTTTTGTAAAAAACATGGGATTATACTTCCTTTTATCCTTTATGCAGGCCGTATAGAACCAGGAAAAGGCTGTCAAGAACTCGTCGATTATTTCCTTAGATACAGCAGAAAAAATCCTGATTTGACACTTATCCTGATCGGAAAGCTTTTAATGGATTTACCTTCTTATCCTAGAATAAAATATCTTGGTTTTCTTCCTCCTGAGGAAAAAAATAGTGCCATGGCTTCTGCCTGTGTGACTGTCCATCCTTCTCATCTTGAAAGCTTATGCATGGCAGCTTTAGAGTCGATGGTAGCCCAGACGCCTGTTTTAGTCCAGGAAAAAACCGACCCTCTCAAACAGCATTGTCTTGAGGGAAAGAACGGTTTGTGCTACTCCGATTATAAAGAGTTTGAAAGTGTTTTGGATCTTTTCCTGTCTGATTCAAAATTAAGAAGAATCATGGGAGAGAATGGCCTAAAATATGTCCAGGAAAATTATTCCTGGTCCAGGGTTGTTGAAAAGTATTCCCACCTCTTCGGATATTTAATGGGGGAAACCGACTAAATTATTGAAATGGACTAAACGGACTCAATTGTATTCTTCCACATAAATGGGAGATGAGAGAAAGCAAAAATAAGGAAAAAGGAAAAGATTTGACTCTGTTCAAGGATTATGTTAAGAATTGTCTCAGGTGATGCGAGAATTTAGAGGCAGATGGCATATATAAATTATACAACCAAAAACTTGGCCATAAAAATTGTTTATTACGGGCCTGGTCTAAGCGGCAAAACAACAAACCTACGCTTTATCTACAGCAAAATGGACGAGGATTCGCGGGGTGATTTAATCTGTCTTGAGACGGATATAGAAAGGACTATTTTTTTTGATTTGTTGCCCATAAAAGCAGGTATGATCCGAGACTTCAAGATTCATTTTCAACTCATGACTGTCCCAGGCCAGGTTTTTTATGAAGCCTCTAGAAAAAGTGTGGTTAAAGGAGCAGATGGTATTATTTTTGTTGCTGATTCTCAGATTCCTCTTGTCGATGCAAATTTGGAGAACTTTGATGGCTTGAGGAAAAATTTTCTTGAACAAAACGTGGATTTAAATTTTGTTCCTCTTGTTTTCCAATACAACAAGCGTGATTTAGAGAATCTCATTCCAGTAGAAACCTTTAATAATCTGCTAAACCCACGAGGGCTTCCCCATATTGAGTCCAGTGCCATTAATGGAGTAGGAGTTTTTGAGTCTTTAAGAGAGATTGCAAAGTTAACTGTCCCTATAGTGAGAGAAAAAATCTTTGGAGAAAAGAGAGAGCCGGAAGAAAGGCCGGAAGAGAGAGAAAAACCAGAAATAAAAAAAGAAGAAAAAAAAGAAAAGAAAGAAGAAATAGAGTTTGCATCTGAAGAGAAAATTGCTCCTATTAAAATAACAAAAGTAAAATTCAAATCCCAGAAGGATATTGAGAATGAGATAGATAGTTTAGCTCAAGATTTTACAGGATCCCCGAAAAAATAGGCTCCTTTTTATCCCCTTTTCCCATTTTCCCCCTTTTTCTTCATATTCTTTGATATAACTGCATGAATCTATTCGTCTTTATATCTGAAAGAAGATGCTTTTTAAAATCGCCAGTGCCTCTTTGATAGGAATCGAGGCCTATATTGTTGATGTTGAAGTTGATATATCTTTTGGATTCCCTGGTTTTGTCATTGTAGGACTTCCTGATGCTTCAGTGCGGGAAAGCAGAGAAAGAGTGAGAGCGGCGCTGAAGAATTGTGGATATGAATTTCCTTCACGGAAAATCATCATCAATTTAGCTCCTGCAGATAGGAAAAAGGAAGGCTCAGCTTTTGATCTTCCTATCTCTCTAGGTTTCCTAGCTCATTTAGACTTGTTTCCTGAAGAAAGACTCTGCGAGTTTTTATTTTTAGGTGAGTTGGCTTTGGACGGGAGATTAAAGCCAGGAAAAGGGATCCTTTCCTCCACTGTTCTTGCTAAAAAAAAGGGCTTTCAGGGAATTGTTGTTCCTAAGGAGAATTTAAAAGAAGCAGCGCTGGTGCAGGATATGGATATCTATGCCTTGGAAAATTTAGTGCAGGTTATACAATTGCTTAACTGCCCTGAATCTGTAGCTCCCAGCATATGTACTTTACAGGAACTTCTGCCTGAGCCTGACTGTGATTTGGATTTTCAGGAAATTAAGGGGCAGCAGCATGTCAAACGAGCCCTGGAAGTTGCAGCGGCAGGCTTCCATAATGTCCTTTTAATCGGTCCCCCGGGGGCAGGAAAAACCATGCTGGCCAAAAGATTACCTACGATATTGCCGCCTATGACTTTTGAGGAAATCATTGAAGCGACCCAAATATACAGCGCTTCGGGATTATTAAAGGATAAAGGAGCCATCAGTGAGAGACCGTTTCGAGCTCCTCATCACACAATTTCATATGCCGGTTTAATAGGAGGAGGAACTATTCCAAAACCCGGAGAAGTTTCCTTGGCTAACAATGGAGTATTGTTTCTGGATGAACTTCCTGAATTCCGAAAACATGTTCTTGAGGATTTAAGGCAGCCTTTGGAAGATAGAAAGGTTACTATTTCTCGCGCTTCTATGGCCGTGACTTTTCCTACCTCCATTATGCTTGTTGCTGCCATGAATCCCTGCGAAGATGCCTATTACGGGCTTTCTTCAGCGGATTTTGAATGTACCGACGCCCAGAGAGGCCGTTATTACTCGAAGGTATCCGGTCCTTTGCTCGACCGTATTGATATTCAAGTTGACGTGCCTAGGGTGGAATTCAAGGACATTATTTCCAAATTTGAAGGGGAGAGCTCAATTGAGATAAGAAAGAGAGTTATCAATGCCCGGGAAAGGCAGCTTCAAAGGTTCAAGGGGAGAAAAATATACAGTAATGCCCAAATGGGAACAAAAGAGGTTAAAAAGCACTGTCAGGTTGATGACGAAGGAAAAGAACTTTTAGAAATGGCTGTCGACAAGCTGGGGTTCAGTGCCAGAGCTTATACTCGAGTTTTAAAAGTCGCCAGGACGATTGCAGATTTAAATGGAGAAGAGAATATCAGCCCTGTTCATATTTCCGAGGCTATCCAGTACCGAATGATGGATAAGTATTTTTGATGACAGTTTCCATGATAGCTGATTCTTCTTGTTTAGTGCATCCTACAATAAGGAACATATTCTTCCTATCATTGATATCAACTATCGCTTGTGTTATAAGTTTTTTAAGGATTGGCAGTGGAAAAACAAGAAAATCAAGGATGTTCGGAAATCAGAAATAGATCAAGCAGAGATTCTTTTGATAAAGGATGTAAACATGGTAAGACGTTTTAAAGTGGTTATCGAAAAAGAACATAAAGGTGGATATTCAGTACATGCCCCTGCTCTCCCGGGATGTGCTTCCCAGGGGGAAACTGAAGAAGAAGCATTATCAAACATTACTGAAGCTATTCAACTTTACCTTTGGTCTCTTAAAGACGACAATCTTCCTATTCCAGAATCGGATGTTAATGTAATCTTAAAAGAAGTTGAAGTATCCATATGACAAGACTTCCCCGAATTACTGGAAAAGAAGCTGTTCGTGCATTCGAAAAAGCAGGTTTCTTCATCAAGCGGCAATCTGGATCCTACATCATTATGCGACACAGGACAGATCTCAATCGTAGATGTATTATTCCACTCCACGGCTATTGATTTTTTTAAAAAAGCCATTGCTTTAGACAATGACGAATCCACTGCTCTATTCATTGAACCATTAGCTCACACCTATTACTTATCAAGGGATTTTGACAAAGCGCAACAAGAATATGAAAGAATAACAAGGCTCACATATGGTAGGTACCGGTATGGGGGCATATACGCTAAGAGTTATTATACGCTAGGCAAAATCTACGAACAGCAAGGCGACAAAGCCAAAGCCGTCAATCACTACGAGAAATTCCTCTCTCTTTGGAAAAACGCTGACCCTGGGATATCTGAAGTCGAAGATGCCCAAAAGCGACTCACAGGACTGCAAAGTCAGTAACACTGTTTGATATACCATTCCAAGATTGTGGACCGATGAAAATCAACTTTTGTGTTTATTCGCTCTGGGCAATTGAATAAGCATAATAAAGAGGATGAAACTTAAGCCGTTGCTCTGGAAGTTCTGAATAAGGTGCAGAAGAAAACACAATACCGTAAGGACAATTCGGAAATGAATTCAGCAATAAATGAAGACTTCGTAAACGGCCTGCTGCCCCGCTCTTAACCTCAACAGGGATAATTCTCCCATCGATTACCACCAGATAATCTACCTCTGCAGTACTGCTTCTTGCACTGCGAGCCCAATAGTACAAAGCAGAATTCTGCGCAGCCAATATCTCCTGCCCAACATACTGCTCTGCCATGGACCCTTGATAAATGGAGAGAAGATCCGTTTTAGGATATTCTTTCGCAATATTGATCCCGCATAAATGCTGCCATATCCCGATATCAATCATGATAGCTTTGATTTTCTTCTGCGATGCAGTCGCCTCCAAGGGAAGACCTGAAGGGCTTGCTGAAGAGACTTTGCTGATCACACGTGCCTTACAGAGAGTATCGAAAGCCCTCTTTAGCGTCGGATGGCTAAATCCTTCAGCAAGGTTCGTATAAATGATTTGCTGCCCTACATGCCGTGCAACCCCAGCTAAGACCGAATCAAGACAGTCACTGCCAATTCGAGGAGTATACTTTGAGAAATCATGACGGAAAGACTCACAGAGTTCATTATGAACAGCAAAGCTCTCTTTCAAGGATTTAGTATCGATGAAAACCTGGATGCTTTCTGGCATACCTCCAATGAAACAATATTTTTTCAACTCATCCAATAAGAGTCTGTGGATTGAATCGGGAAGGGATTTTGGTTCTGAAAGGACAACGTTGGCGGCCTCATCTCTTTTGATAGCTATGAGATACTCTGGAAATGTCAGCGGGTACATATCCAGAAACTGTATTCGGCCAACCGGGAAAGAAATCTCACACATGGCAAACTCAAGAAGGGAACCGGCCGCAATGACATGTAATTCGGGATGGCTTTCATAAAAATATCTGAGAGCCATAATAGCACGTGGGCAGCTCTGAATTTCGTCGAAGAATAAAAGACTTTTTCCTGGGTTTATTTTCTTATTCAAAAATATTTCCAGCTCGGATAGGATTCCATCCGGATCCAAATCACCTGAGAATATCCCATGCAGGTTCCGGTTCCTCTCCAGGTCTACAGTAAGCAAGTTATTAAAAAATTCATTACCGAATTTTTGGATAGAATAAGTCTTGCCAACCTGTCGGGCTCCCCTCACTATAAGGGGTTTGCGTCGGCTAAAGTTTTTCCACTTCAATAATTTCTTTTGAATAAATCTTTTCATGAGCTCTAGTTCCTCTTAAGTGCTATTATAAGGGATGAATTTTCAAATATCAAGGGTTTTATTAATTTAATATTATCAAATAACAAGGCAATATCATAAATTATAAATTTATTTTGGCTGTTGCTTTTTTTCTCATGAATTGATGATTTAGTCCCGATGATGTACGGAGGAGATTGGCTATGAAATGTCCCAAATGTGGTTTTGATAATTCCGGAGACCTCTCTTACTGCGGAAAATGTGGAACACAGATTACAGTCGATCGGTCTATTAAAAGAAAACAAAGGTAAAGCCATAGAGCATTACCAGAAATTCCTCTCCCTCTGGAAGGATGCTGACCCAGGTATTGCTGAGGTTAAGGATGCGAGGAAGAGGCTGTCTGGGCTGAAGGATTAGTCTTGAGGCTTAGTTTCCCAAAATTAATAAGGACAGCAAAGTGGGAGACTGTAGCACAGGTTATTCTTCAGGCCCTGAAAAGGATGAAGGGAGGGAAGTGAAGAATGAGATCAGTTTGTCAAGGAGTTGTTTCTGCGGCCAGTGTTCGCATCTTTCCCAGTGACCAGGACGATTGCAGATTTAAATGGAGAAGAGAATATCAGCCCTGTTCATATTTCCGAGGCTATCCAGTACCGAATGATGGATAAGTATTTTTGATAGGTTTTCCTTTTTCTTTAGGATTTGGTAGAATTTGGAAAAATAATACAAGAGGAAAATGCATGAAACGAAGAGATTTCCTTCAAATGAGCTTAATTGGATTATCTGGGATCTCCGGCTTAAAAAGTTTAGGTGGATCGGTTGAAGATGAGTTTGGAGAAATCGGATATAAGCCTCTGCCAAAGCGAATCTTGGGCCGAACTGGGGAAAAGATTTCAATATTAGGCTTGGGTGGAGTTGTCCTGATGAACGAGAATCAGGAAAAGGTGAATGAGATTGTACGGGAAGCTGTGGAACATGGCATTAATTATTTTGACGTTGCTCCTACCTACGATAATGCTGAGGAGCTTCTTGGCTCGGCCCTTAAACCTTTCAGGGATAATGTGTTTCTTGCCTGTAAAACAGAAAAAAGAGATAGAAGAGGAGCTGAAGAGGAGCTTAATCAATCCCTGGAAAAACTTCAAACCGACTATTTTGATCTCTACCAGCTTCATGCTTTAACGGAAATTGCAGATGTGAATCGGGCCTTGAGATGGGATGGAGCAATGAGGGCTATTCTCAAGGCTAAGGATGAAGGAAAGGTAAAATATATCGGGTTTTCTGCCCATTCTTCTGAGGCGGCCTTGAGAGCCATGGAAAGGTTTGATTTTGATACAATTCTTTTTCCTGTCAATTATGTGTGCTATTTCAAGGCGGATTTTGGACCAGAGGTAATCAAAAAAGCAAAAGAAAAAAAGATGGGAATTCTTGCCATCAAGGCTATGGCCAGGCAGCCATGGCCGAATAAAGAATTACAAAAATACTGGCCGAAGAATTGGTATCAACCAATTTTAAACCCTGAAGAAGCTAATCTTGCCCTTTGTTTTGCTCTCTCCCAGCCCATAACATCTGCTATTCCTCCAGGAGATGTGCGGCTCTTTAGAAGAGCCTTAGATATTGCTCACAGTTTTACGCCTCTTAACGACAGAGAAGAACGCCGTCTGCGCCTTCTTGCTTCGAACCTGGAACCCTTATTTAAGCTTCGTTCATAGATTGTGGGGACATGTCCCCTTCTTCAAAAGGAGTTATCATGAGGAAATCTGAGAATTTAATACTTTCCAGGAGAGTATTTATTGCGTCTGCTTCAAGCCTGTTAGTGGGGAGCCGATTATCTGCCATGTTTCCATTTTCTGCAAATTTAAGCCAAGTATCCCAAGAGCTCAGGGAAGAGTTGACTCCTGAAGAACTTAAAATGATTGAGAAGTCAACAATGGCTGAGGATTTGATGAACTATTTTGGCAAAGGTTACAGCTGTGCAGAATCTCTCCTGATGGTCTCACTGAGACTTCTTGGAAAATCAGAGGATATGGTTTGGGCAGCCGCAGGTTATGGGGGAGGGTTGTACCATAAGGATCTCTGCGGATTCCTCACTGCCGGAATCATGGGGATTGGCTTCTCGGCCGGCATGTTGAAGAAAGAGCGAAAAGTAGCAAAAGAGTATAGCAGCCGATTGGTTAAACAATACTGGAAGTGGTGGATTTCTCAAGCGCCTTTGCACTGCTCTGAGATCAGAAAGAAGGGGACGAGTTCAAAAGTTTGCCGCCGACTTGGGCAGCTATCCGCAGCTAAGGTAGAAGAACTGATAAAGGCTGCTATAGCATAGAAAATAAAAAGCACCAAATACCAAGCACCAAATCCGGAATTCGAAACAGGAATTGGTTTAAGGTTGAATGTTTAATGTTTAAGGCAAGAGCAGGAATTGGTTTAAGGTTAAACTAATCCGCTTGGTATTTGGATTTTTGCAAGACTTTCCCATTTTTTACGACGACATGTCCACCTTTTATGACATATTTTATGGGATTAATGCCGAAGTGATAGATAAGATGGGTATAATTGGGTGCATCACAGAGGATGAGGTCCATTTTCTTTCCAACTTCCAGACTCCCCACTTTTTTATGCCTTCTCAAAGCATAGGCGGCGTTAGAGGTTGTGGCGTTGATGGCCTCTTCGATGCCCATTTTCAAAGAAAAGACAGCCAGCTGCATGATGAAAAACATAGACTCTGTCATTGAGCTTCCTGGGTTAAAATCCGTAGCAAGAGCAACAATTGCTCCTTGTTCGATGAGTTTGCGGGCAGGCGCTTTCTTCTCTTGCATGAGGAAAAAAGATACTCCGGGGAGAAGTGTCGCTGTCGTCGAACTTTCTGCAAGTTTCTTTATGCCTTCATCAGTGATTGCGATTAAATGGTCTGCAGAAATAGCTCCTTCCTCTGCAGCAAGCTGTGCTCCTCCAAGAGGAGCGAATTCATCGGCGTGGATTTTGATTTTTAATCCTGCTTCTCTTGCTGCTCTGATTAATTTCCTCGATTCCTCAACAGAATAAACTCCTTCTTCACAAAAGACATCGAAAAATTCAGCCAGGTTGTTTTCTTTTACTTCCGGGAGGATTTTATGAATGAGGAGGCTTATGTAGTCGTCTTTGCGGGCTTTGTATTCTTTTGGGACTTCGTGGGCGCCCATGAAAGTGGGGACGATATCGATTGGATGAATCTTATTGAGTTCCTGCAGAGTTCTCAATTGCTTTATTTCGTCCTTAAGATTTAACCCATAGCCACTTTTTGCCTCTGCTGTTGTTGTCCCGTGAAGAAGCATATTGTCAAGGCGGGCTAAACATAAAGAGGTGAGTTCATCCATTGATGCCTGACGGGTTGCATCCACGGTTGTTTGGATACCTAAACCTCTTTCTGCAAGCTGTTGATATGTGTAGCCTTTAAGACGGAGGATAAATTCTTCCTCTCTGTTTCCGGCGAAAGGAAGGTGTGTGTGGGAGTCTACAAAACCTGGAAGTCCAACAAGGCCGCTTCCATCGATTTGAACGCCTTTTTTTTCTAAAAGAATTTCTTCATTGAACTTTTTTTCTTCGCCTATGAATACAATTTTTCCTCTATAGGAAGCAATGCAACCTTTATCTACAAGTCCGATATCCAGGAGGGAATCTTTTCTTTTAGGTATCGGGCCTTGGCAAGTAACAAGATGACTGCAATTGATTATAGCAAGATCAGCTGGCTTCATGAGGAAACTTCCTCAGTGATGTGTTTTTGTTTTTTCTTATAAAAGAGGGAGTTTCATAGGGTTCCCATTGTTTTTCCCACGCAGGCCTTTGCCAGAGAGTTTCTCTTCCTTTTGGTTCGAATATATAAGGAGGTGTCTCTTGTGGAGCCAGGAATGGGGGGGGGCTTTCTCGACGAGAGGGCCCAAATTCTTCAGGAGTGGCTGATTCTCTTTCTGACGATAAGTCAAAACCTGTAGCGATGACAGTGACTTTAACCATTTCTTTCATGCTTTCGTCGATGACTGTGCCAAAAATGATGTTGGCCTCTGGATGTGCCATGCTGTGGATAAGCTCGGAAGCCTTTGAAACTTCGTGAAGAGTGATGTCTTTGCCTCCTGTTATGTTGATGAGGACTCCGTGTGCTCCCTCTATTGAGGTGTCTATAAGGAGCGGACTGGAGATAGCTTTGTGGGCGGCATCGACTGCTCTGTTTTCTCCTGAGGCAATTCCTGTCCCCATGAAAGCCATGCCCATACCTTTCATAATAGATTTAACGTCAGCAAAATCTAGATTGATCAGTCCTGGTCTGGTGATGAGATCGGATATTCCCTGGACTGCCTGACGTAAAATATCGTCAGCCATTTTGAAAGCATCTTGAATTGAAGTGTCCAGATTTACTGTCTCTAGCAGCCGTTCATTTGGAATGGAAATTACTGTGTCAACAGCAGATTTCAATTCGCTCAGGCCTTCTTCAGCTTGCTTTGCTCTAATTTTTCCTTCGAATTCAAAGGGAAGAGTAACGATGGCAATGGCCAAAATATCCATTTCTGAGGCAAGATTCGCTAGAATCGGTATTGCTCCTGTACCTGTGCCGCCTCCGAGTCCAGTAGTCAAAAAGACCATATCCGCTCCTTCAAGGACCTCGATCAATTTTTCCGTATCTTCCATGGCAGCATCTTTCCCAATGTCAGGTCTGCCTCCTGACCCTAATCCTTTTGTCAATTGGCTGCCGATCTGGATTTTTGTTCCAGATTTGTTGGCATTGAGCGCTTGTAGGTCTGTATTGACGGCGATAAATTCTACTCCTCCGATTTGTGTCTCTATCATCCTGTTAGTAGCGTTTCCCCCCCCGCCGCCAATGCCGATAACCTTGATTTTAGCGCCAATGTGCTCTTCGACTAAATGAAATTTTAAGTTGCTTTTTATTTGCTCAGTCATTTTTCCCTCCTATGCCTCTTTAATCCAATCTTTTAGTTTTGACAAGAAGCCCTTTTTTCTGTCTTTAGATATACCCTTTCCTTTACACTGAATAAATCCATATAAGATGAGGCCGACTCCAGCGGCGTAGTCAGGAGTGCTGACTCTATCCACTAAGCCGCCGATGCCGCTGGGATCGCCACGCCTTACAGGCAAATCAAAGATTTCCTCAGCCACTTCTTCCAGGCCTTCCAGTAATGCTGTCCCTCCAGTAAGAACTATCCCTGAATTGAGGGATTTTTCATATCCCATCCTTTTGATGTCATTATCGACCAAGCGAAAGATTTCTTCTGCTCTTGGCTGGATAATATCAGCTAATAACTGTCTGGAGAGAACACGCGGCTTTTTCCCACGTCCGACTGTAGGGACTTCTATGGTTTCATGTTCGTCTGTGAGGGGGCTGGACACACAGCCGTATTTTTTCTTTATTTTTTCTGCATCCGGGATAGGAGTCCGGAGGCCAACAGCTATATCATTTGTAAAATTATCTCCTCCTATCGGGATCACGGATGTGTACCATAGACTTCCTCGTTCGAAAATAGCTACTTCAGTTGTCCCCCCTCCGATATCAATTAATCCAACTCCAAGCTCCATTTCATCGTGGGTAAGGATAGATGCGCTTGTTGCGATCTGGTTGAGAACTATTTGTTCGATCTCAATGCCTGCCCGAGAGACACAAGTTCTTAAATTTTGAACAGAGGTTATAGCGCCCGTGACAATGTGAACATTCACTTCAAGCTTTATCCCGCTCATACCGAGAGGATCTTTGATGCCGTCCTGATCATCAACAACAAATTCCTGAGGAATTATATGAATGATTTCTCTATCAGGTGGGATAGATACAGCTTTAGACTGGTCTATTACGCGTTTGATGTCTTCGCGGTTAACCTCCTTATTTCTGCCAGAAACAGCAATAACTCCTCTACTGTTGAAGCTTTTTATATGAGCACCGGAGATGCCAATATAGGCTGAATCAATTTCTACTCCAGCCATAAGCTCAGCTTCTTCTTGAGCCTTTATAATGGCATCTACAGTAGCGTCTAAATTGACAACGACTCCTTTTCTCAGGCCTCTGGAGTTGGTTGTACCTATGCCGATAATCTCAATTTTCTTCTCTTCAGTGATTTCGCCGATAATTGCGGCCACTTTTTTTGTCCCGATGTCAAATCCTACAATATAATCGTTTTTAGGCATTAGTTAGCCTCCTTCTTGAAGTTATCTTCGTTTAAATTTTTAATAGGTTTGATGTATAAACGGTCTTCGAAGCGAAGATCAACATATTCTAAAGCTCCTTGTTTCTCTAACTTGGCACTGATCTGTCGGAATAATCGAAGTTTCTCTGCATATTGATCATTGCCGAGAATAAGCCATGTTTGTGATTCTTTCAGCCTTATCGATACATTTTCGTAATCAGATAAATCTAAAAGATCGATCTGTTCTTTCTCTGAGGATTTTAAACCCTCAAGGCATTCCCATGCTAATTTTAGTTTTTCTTCATAATTTTTCTCGAAATTGTTTGAATCTACAAGAAGAGGGAGGTTCATTTTTTCATTTGGATAAATTTGTTCAAGTTGAACTCCATCTGCATCGATAAGGAATAATTTTTCCTTTTTCAGGAGTGCATAAGGAGTTCTTTCAATGAGTTCAATTTTTAAGGAAGAAGGAAAGTTTTTCCTTACCAGGACCTCTTTGATCCATCTATGCTTAGTCAACCCTTCTTGGAGATGCCCGATATTCAGAAGAAGAATATTTCCTAGTTTTTCTCCTTTTAGAATTTGTTGAATTTCTTCTTTGATTTCTTGTCTGCGGCAGACGACTTCTATCTCTTTGACGTTCAGTTTGTCCCATGAGATTAAGAAGAGATAGAATTGCTGGATAGAATAAAATATTCCGCCCAGAAGAAAAAAGGTGAAAAGAATATGTTTAAGTTTTAGCCTTATTTTCCTCTGGATTTTTTTAGTTTTTATTTTTCCGTTCCCTCTTCTGAAATGCGTGGGCCGGGAGAGGAGAATGTTAGATCTGTATTTGAAAGCTGGATTAAGATTAGTGGCCATACTTATTTTTTCCTTCCCAGTCTTTCTATGATACCAGGAATTACCCTGGAGATATTTCCTGCTCCCATGACAATGATCATATCTTTTTGCAAAGCAAGTTTTCCCACTATTGAAGGTATTTTTTTTAGATCCTGTTCAAAATAGATATTTTTATGTCCGAATTGCAGAATTTCCTTATAGAGAGCTTTTCCTGATACACCTGCTATCGGGTTCTCCCCTGCAGGGTAAACTTCTGTGATGATGAGAATATCTGCCTCGTTGAATGCTGTGCCGAATTCTTTCATGAGAAGAGAAAGACGTGAGTATCGATGGGGTTGGAAAATAGCTATAATCCTTCGAGGCCATCCTTTCTTTGCTGCATCAAGAGTAGTTTTAATTTCTGTTGGATGATGGGCATAGTCTTCTATAACCATAATGTTGTTTATTTTTTTCTTCAGTTCAAAGCGGCGACCGATCCCCCTGTAATTTTCCAGAGCCTGGAAAATATTCGATACAGGAATGTCCAGGTCCATGCCCACAGCTACTGCTGCCATGGCATTATATATGCTGTGAATGCCGGGGACGTTTAGGTTTAAATTTCCCAATTTTTTTCCCTTCCAATAAAGGGTTGAAATGCTTGAGAATTTTTCAAACTGCTGACCTCTGGCAAATATGTCGGCTTGAGCAGAGAATCCATAAGTGATAATCCTTCTCTCTAGCGATGGAACCAGGCTTTGGAGGTTGGAGTCGTCGAGACAAAGGACGATTGGACAGTAAAAAGGAACTTTATTTGCAAAATTGACAAATGTTTTTTTGATTTCATCCACAGATTTATACTGGTCCAGATGTTCTTCATCAAGGTTAGTAAGCACTGCAATAAAAGGAGATAGATATAGAAAGGATCGGTCGCTTTCATCGGCTTCAGCTACGATGAAATTTCCTTCGCCCAATTTTGCATGAGCACCGATTGTATTTAATCGACCGCCGACGATGATTGTTGGATCAAACCCGGCCACCTCAAGGACTTGTGCAATCATTGAAGTAGTAGATGTCTTTCCGTGAGAACCTGCTACGGCGATTCCGTATTTCATTCTCATCAATTCTGCCAGCATTTCTGCCCTCGGTATAACTGGTATTTTCTGCCGCCTTGCTTCTCCTACTTCTACATTATCTTCATTGATAGCAGAGGAGATGACGACAACATCTGCTCCCTCTACTTTTTCGGCCTTGTGACCGATAGATATTTCCAACCCAAGGTTGACAAGTCGTTGCGTGGCTTCGTTTTCGTTGATATCTGTCCCTGAGACTTTGTAACCGAGATTGAACAGAACCTCTGCGATTCCATTCATGCCAGTGCCACCGATTCCTATCATGTGGATGTGTTTGAGCTTCTTGGAAGCTTGTTTCCTCAAATTATTTTCTCCTGACGTTTTGTTTTCATGAGTTCGAAACAGAGGTCCGCGATATTTTCTGAAATCTTTTCTTTCTTGAGGGGGGCCAAGTTTTTTTCCATTTGGTTTATCTTTTCCTCGTCTTTCATATAACGGAATATTTTGCCAGTGAAAAGCTCGGGTGTAAACTTTTCTTCTGTGATAACTTCAGTTGCATTCATTTTTTCTAATTCTCGGGCATTCAAGACCTGGTGATTATCTGTTGCCTTTGCAAACGGAATCAGTAACGAGGCCTTTTGCGCAGCGATCAGCTCTGCTATGGTTGTTGCTCCGGCCCGGCTGATGATTAGATCTGATCTTTTGAAATATTCTGCCATATCGAAAAAGAAAGGGCTGACAATCACATCTTCAAATCCGTTTTGCATGTAACTCTCTTTAACCCATTCAAAATCCTTTTTGCCTGTCTGATGAAAGATTCTTAAAGTTCCCCTTTCTTTTTTTAAAACTGGAAGAGAGAGAACAATTCCTTTGTTTAAAAAATGTGATCCTTGACTTCCACCAAAAATAAAGAGAGTCAGCTTGCTATTTTTTTCTTTGGGAGGGAGGGAATAAAATTCCTCTCTCACAGGATTTCCTGTGAATATTCCTTTTCCTCTGAAATAAGAAAGGGAACTTTCAAAAGAGACAGCAGCTTTCTGCACCCATGGCAGAAGAAGCCTGTTCGTGAATCCGGGACAGGTGTTTTGTTCCATGATCAGAGTAGGTGTTTTCATCCAGGAGGCAAGGAGGACGATTGGACCTGAACTGTACCCTCCCACCCCGATAACAAGTTGAGGTTTTGTTCTCAGCAAGATTGCCAGTGATTTGACGAAAGAATAGGGAAGAATAAAAAGAGATTTGAAGATTTTTAAACCTTTTCCTTTTATTCCTTCAATTTTTAAGGTAATGAAATTTGCCTTATAATGTTTCATTAGTTTTTTTTCTAAACCACGACTGCTCCCCACAAAAGTGAGAGAAATATCAGGATCTTTTTCCTTCAATTTCTGTCCTACAACTAGAGCAGGGTAGAGATGACCTGCAGTACCACCTCCACTTATGATTATATTTTTGCTATTCATTTTTTACTTATTGTAGAACCTCTTCGTTGTGAAATATGGAGAAGAATGCCTATGCTGAAAAGAGTACAGACAAGAGAAGATCTTCCGAAACTAAATAAAGGAAGTGGGAGGCCAGTCGGGGGGCCTAATCCGAGTACTATGCTTATGTTCAGCATCGCTTGAGAAAATATGGCTAAAGTGATTCCTGCGGCTGCAATTTGGCTGAAAAGGTTGGGTGCTCTCCAGGAAATAAGCAATCCTCTCCAGAGGAAAATGATAAAGAGAAAGAGAACGGCTAGAGTGCCGATAAGGCCAAGTTCTTCTCCTACAATTGCGTATATGTAATCGGTGTGAGCACAGGGAAGAAAGAAAAGTTTCTGTGTGCTTTCTCCAATGCTGACTCCCAGAAGACCTCCTGAACCTACGGCTAATTTTGACTGGATAACCTGGAACCCCCGTCCTAAGGGATCTTGTGCAGGAGATAGAAATGCGAAAATTCTATCTAACCTGTAACTTGCCTGAAAAAGATAAAAAGCGAAAAGACCTATAGAAATGATTCCAAGATAGAAAAAGTATCTAAGCTTTACTCCCCCAATGAAAAGCATGAATGTACAGATGAATAAGATTAGTAGTGCAGTGCCATAGTCAGGCTCTTTGATAATCAACATGATGAAAATAAAGAGGATGGCTAGGGGGAAAAATAAGCTTTGAATTTCATTTATTTTATCTTTTTTACGATCGAGAAAAGAGGAAAAAAAGAGAATTAAACTGATTTTGGCTAGTTCCGTCGGCTGGAAGCGCAATCCAAGGAAATGAACCCAACGACCTGTTTTCCCATAAGAAGGCATGATAAGGCACAGGGTTAACAGCACGAGTGTCAGGAGAAGCAATCCATAGATTACTGAAGTGTTTTGGTAAAACGGAGTCCTTAAAGGAAGTATTAAAAGAATGAAGATAATGCCAATTCCTACTCCTATGATCTGATTGATGAAAAAATGAAAGGGCTGATGATGTTTTTCGCTTGACAATATGGCTGATGAACTAAAAACCATGATTAATCCAAAGGAGATCAGGATAAGAGTTGTAAGAAAAAGAGTTCTATCAAAGCTGTAAGGTCTGAAAGCTTCCATATCTTTATGCCTTTTTTTTCTCCATATTTTTTTCGAGTGCAAAAACTTCTTTCTTAAAGACTTCACCCCTTTCTTCAAAATTTCGAAACATATCAAAGCTTGTACAGGCTGGTGCAAGAAGCACAACTTCTCCAGGTTGAGCTGTAGAATAGCCGATCCTCACAGCATCTCCTAGAGATGAGCCTTTCTCCATCGGAACAGAACCCTTTAAAACATGCTCAATTTTTTCTTTAGCCTCGCCAATAAGAATGATCTTTTTTACCTTCTTTTTAATGGGCGTCCTCAATTTTGTAAAGTCACCTTGCTTGTCTCTTCCTCCCAGGATAAGAACGATTTTCTTGTCAAAACTCTGGATTGATTTTAAAGTTGAATCTACGTTTGTGGCTTTGGAATCATTATAAAAATCCACTCCTTTCAGTGTTAAGACTTTTTCCAGGCGATGTTCAAGCCCTTTAAAGCTTTTGATTGACTTTTTGATGTGTGTTAGGGGAATGCCAAAAATAGACCCAACCAAAGAAGCAGCCATGACATTTTCCTGGTTGTGTACTCCAAGAAGAGGAATTTCAGAGACGTGCATCAGCCTTTCGTCCTTTTTTTTCGAAAGAAAAATCCAGCCTCCTTGAAGATAACATCCCCTGGAGATTTCACTTTTTTGGCTAAATGAATAGACTTGAGACTGTACTCCTTTTATTGAATCCCACACGAGAGGGTCATCTTGATTAAGAATAGCTATGTCGCCTTCTTTTTGGAGAGTTATAAGCTTCTTTTTCGCCTCATAATAATCATCAAAACTCTTATGCCAGTCGAGATGATCTGGAGAGATATTTAGAAAAACTGATACTGATGCTCGGAATTGTTCAATATACTCAAGCTGGAAACTTGAAAGCTCCGTCACATAGATATGATCCTCCCTGGTGCCAGCGACAAAATTGATCAAAGGTATCCCTATATTTCCTGCTAAATAACTATCCAATCCCCCTTCTTTAAGAATTTTATGGGTCAGTGCGGCTGTAGTGGATTTTCCGTTAGACCCTGTTATACCCACGATTTCCCCTTTTAAGAATCTGTATGCAAGTTCGACTTCTGAAAGAATTTTTACTCCGTGCTTTTTTGCCTCTTTGAGTTCAGGGAGAGGAGGAACTCCTGGGCTTGGTATGATCAGATCTGCTTCGAGGAATGATTTTTTATCATGTCTCCCTGCCTCAATCAAAACTCCTTTTTGGGACCAGAAATGGATTTTTTGACCCAAATCTTTAGTGGTTTTCTTTTCACTGACTTTCACTCGCGTCCCTCGACTGAGCAGAAAATTGCAGAGGGCTTCTCCAGTTTTTCCCAGGCCAACGACAAGGACTTTTTTTCCTTCTAAATTCATTCTATCTCAGTTTTAAGGTGGTGAGGCTGAAAAGGGCAAATATGATGCTGGCGATCCAGAACCTAACCACAATTTTTTGCTCAGACCATCCCATAAGTTCGAAGTGATGATGGAGGGGAGCCATCTTAAAAATTCTTTTTCCTCCTGTCATTTTAAAGTAGGAAACTTGAAGCAGAACAGAGAGTGCTTCCAGGATAAAAACTCCAGCTACCATAAAAAGGAGAAATTCTTGTTTTATCATTATGGCAATCGCCCCAATGGTTCCGCCTAAAGATAAGGCTCCTACATCTCCCATAAAGAGTTGAGCTGGATGGCAGTTATACCAGAGAAAGCCCAAACAAGCTCCAGCCATGGCTCCAGCAAATATTGTGAGCTCCGCAGCTTGAGGAACCCTTGGAATGTTTAAATACCCAGACCAGTCAGCGCGCCCAGCAAAATAGGAAAGAGCAGTAAAAGCACTGACACTGATGAGCGTGAGGCCAATGGCTAGTCCATCCAGGCCGTCAGCGAGATTGACAGAGTTTGAAGAACCGATGATGATAAACATTATCCATGGTAGATAGAACCAGCCCAAATAGGGGATCCATTTCTTAATAAAAGGCAAACTCAGATGAAGATCAAACTCTCCTCTAAAGCCTAAATAAACCAGGGTAATCCCGATAGCTGCTGAAAGGAGAATCTGAAAAATTAGCTTATGGCGGATGATGAGCCCCAAAGATTTTCGTTTTTTAATTTTCAAAAAATCATCCCAAAAGCCAAGGATCCCGAAGGAAAACATGGTGATCATTGCCAGCCAAACATAGGTATTGCCCAGGTTTCCCCAGAGGAGAGTTGGGATTAATGTAGCTCCAATAATGAGAATTCCACCCATAGATGGAGTTCCTTTCTTTTCGAAATGAGATTCTGGACCTTCAGGCCTGATCTCTTCTCTGATCTGGTATTTTTTAAGTAATTTGATGACCCATGGGCCCAAAATAAGGCAAATAAGTAAGGCAGTTATTCCTGAAAGAGCTGTTCTGACCGTGATATAACCAAATACATTGAAGAATATAGAGTATTTTTTTAAGGGCACCAAAAGCCAATAAAGCATGTTATGATCCTTTCTGTTTTAACCTCTCGATGATTTTTTCAGTTTTCATTCCCCTTGACCCTTTGACGAGAACAAGATCACCTTCTTCAAGAAGAGACCATATATTCTCTGCGGCTTCCTCGGAATCTTCGAATGAAAAAATTTGATCCCTTTTTTTTCCAGAGGAAATTGCCCCTTCGACCATGTGCTGGCTGAGTGGGCCTATTGTTATTAAAATGTCCCATCCCCAAGTGCTTACTTGTTTTCCAGCCTGAATATGATAATCAATCTCTTTTTCTCCAAGTTCCAACATGTCCCCTAAGACAGCCACTTTTCTCTTGCTCGGAAGACCTGCTAATCCCTTTAAAGCTAATTCTAATGCAGCGGGATTCGAGTTATAAGTGTCATCTATGAGGATGATTTTGTTTTTCAACCTAGAGAGGGTTCCACGCATGGAAAGGGGTTTTAGAGTTTTTGTTAGCAAATGGATATCTTCAAGAGAAACAGAAAAAGCTGAAGCTACAGCTGCAGCCGCGAGGAAATTATAGAGGTGGCTTAAATAGAGAAACGGAATATTTATTTTTTTCTGCTTTTTTCCGTAGACAAGTTCAAAAGAAATTCCTTTCATCCCTGTCTTTTGAATATTTTGAGCACGAATATGGTTTTCTTTTGATAGACCAAAGAAAAGTTTCTTCCCTTTCCAGTCTTTTGCAATTTTTTTAACAAGGGGATCGTCACCGTTGAGAACCGCAGTTCCTTGTTTTTTTATTCCTTCGAGAATTTCTTTTTTAGCTGAAGCAATCTCTTCAATGCTGCAAAAAAACTGAAGATGAACCGGGTAAACATTAGTTATTACAGCGATATCTGGAGGAGCGATTTGAGTCAGTGTTGATATTTCGCCAGGAGCGCTCAATCCCATTTCAAGAACGGCAACCTCATGCTTTTTTGTCAGTTTAAGGAGAGAAAGAGGAAGTCCTATATGATTATTAAAGTTACCCTCTGATTTGAGAACCTTGAAGTTACGGGAAAGCAAGCTGGAGGTGAACTCTTTTGTGGTTGTTTTACCAATGCTTCCGGTTATCCCGACAACATGAACTTTGTGTTCCAAAAGAACTTTTTTAGCGAGCTCCTGAAGAGCTTTAAGAGTATCATTGACCTGGATTATAGCAAAATTTTTATCAGGGGAGAAAATTGGTTGGGAAATGACTGCCCCCGCGGCTCCTTTTTCTATGGCATGGGGGACAAAATCATGGCCGTTTCTTTTGGCGATTAGAGCAAAGAAAAGTTCCCCTGGTTCTGTAAATCGGGAGTCGATGTTGAATTTATGAAATGTAAGAGAAGAAGAGCCTTGCAGTATTTTCCCATGAGTTTTCTCTTCAACCTGCCTCAACATGAGTCTAGTCAATTTTTAATAGCCTCCATCTCTTTGAGAATTTTTCTGATGACTTCTGCATCATCAAAGTGTATAACTTTGTCTTTGATTATTTGATAATCTTCGTGGCCTTTACCGGCAACAAGGACGTAATCCCCTTTTTGTGCGAGAGAGAGCGCATGTTTGATAGCCTTTTTCCTGTCGGAAAGAACTTCGTATTTTTTGATTCCTGTTTTTCTGATGCCTTTTTCGATATCTGAAAGGATAGCTAAGGGATCTTCAGAACGCGGATTATCGGAAGTGAGAATGCTCCAGTCGGCAAGAGTCCCGGCGATCTCTCCCATCCTCGCTCTTTTTGTTTTATCCCGATCTCCTCCTGCGCCAAAAACCAAGAGAATTTTCCTGGGATTTAGCTCTCGAACAGTTTCCAGCAGATTTTTTAAAGCGTCATCAGTGTGGGCGTAATCCACGAAGATATTGAGTCCTATGGAATTTTCTATTTTTTCAAACCTTCCGGGTACGCCCTGAAGAGTGGATATCCCTTTAATTATCGCTCGAACAGGCAGATTCAATGTCAAGGTTGTGGCTATTGAAGCCAGGATGTTGTACAGGTTCGGCTTGCCTAGAAGTGGAGAGGAGACTGTCATCCCGCCTGTCGGAAATTTAGCCTGCAGTTCTATTCCTTTTTCTGAGAGCGTGAATTTTTCGACATGGATCATCGCAGGTGGCTTGAGACCATAGGTGATGATACCCATACGAAGCTCGGATATCAATTTCCCCCCCCAAAAGTCATCCGAGTTAATCACAGCGATTCTCTTGTCTGGTTTAAGATAGAAAAGTTTTTTTTTGGCCTCAAAATAACGTTCCATTGTATGATGATAGTCCAAATGTTCACCGCTTAAATTTGTAAAGACAACTACATCAAACCTTATTCCTGCGACTCTCTTAAGTTCTAGGGAATGAGAGGAAACTTCCATCACGCAGTGAGTCGCTCCATGGTCAAGCATTTCTCGCATCATTCTTTGTAAGTCAGGCGCTTCAGGAGTAGTCCTTTTAGCAGATATTTTCATGTTTGGGCCCCGGTAGGATATTGTGCCGATAACTCCGGGGGAGAGATGAGATTCTTTTAATATTTCTTCGAGCAAATAGGTAATTGTTGTTTTTCCTTTTGTTCCTGTGATACCAATAACTTTCAATTCTTTGGAAGGGTGAGAATAAAAGTTTGCTGAGCATAAAGCCAGTGCCTCTCGCGCATCTGAGACCTGTATCCAGCTTTTTTTGAAATTTAGTGGAGCAGGCTTTTCTGAGAGAACAGCTCCTGCCCCTTTTTCTAGAGCTTCGTCGATAAAGTCGAGTCCATCCGCTTTTTCCCCTTTTAATGCCGCGAATAAGTAATCAAGCTTGATCGTCTTCGAGGAATAGGAGATTCCCTGAATTTCATTGTCTTCTTTTCCGCTGAAATGTAAAAAAGGAACTCCGGCTAATAAATTATTGAGCTTCATTCTCCAGTTTGCCTCCAGTATTTCGCTGTGATTAAAGTTTCCACAGGGTTTTTTTGGCGGGGAATGTGAAGATATCGAAGAACCTTTGAGGCGATCTCTCGGAATATAGGAGCCGCAACTTGCCCCCCATAATATTGACCTTTGGGGTCATCGATAACCACAATCATGGAAAAAACGGGTTCGTCTCCTAAGACACACCCGATAAATGAGGCTATGTGTGCAGATGAAGAATAGCCTCCTGTGGAAGGGTCATATTTCTGGGCTGTTCCCGTCTTTCCAACAACCGAATAACCCTTGATGTGGGCAGCTTTTCCCGTGCCTTCTTGGACTACTCCTTGTAGAATTAAAGCTAGTTTAGATGCTGTTTCTTCTGAAATGACTCTTGGATATTGTGGCAGTATCTCTTTTACTTCATCAGAGGAAATTGGGCTTTTTTTTACAATTTTGGGATGGATGATAATACCTTTGTTCGCAATGATGTTTATTGCCTGAAGCATTTGAATTGGAGTAACTGATATTTCGTAGCCTATTGAATGTGAAGCAACAGAAATGTCGGTCCATTCGTCTAAAGATCTGAAGATTCCGTTTTCTTCAGCGGGAAGGTCAATTTTTGTTTTTTTTCCAAATCCAAAAGTTTTTATCATATTGAAGAGAATTTCTTTACCGATGCGTTGGCCGATTTTAACTGTTCCCACGTTGGAAGAATGAATGATGACCTCAGGAAATGAGAGAGTTTCAAATCTGTCGTGGTCTCTGATTGCCTTTCCGGCTACTATAATGGCGCCTTCACTGCAGTCAAAAGAATCGTTAAAGCTAACACTTTTAGATTCTAACGCTGCTGAAGCTGTAATGATTTTAAAGGTGGAGCCAGGGTCAAATAAATGATGAATAGCTTTGTTCCTGTCCAGTTTTAAGAGTAGAGAGGGGGGGATGTTGTTGAGATTAAATGTGGGGTAGTTGGCCATGGCGAGGATTTCTCCAGTTGAAGGATGAGAGATGATTACTGTTCCCCAATCAGCCTTACTTTTGAGGACGCCTTTTTCCAGTTCCTTTTCAGCAATGTACTGGATTGTCTCATCGATTGTAAGGATTATGTCTTTGCCATCTATTGGTTTTTTTATTGTCTCAAAGCGGTATTCTCTTCTTTTCGCGTCTCTTAAGATGAGACGTTCCCCTTTTTTCCCTTCTAGTACTGAATTGTATTTGTATTCAATCCCGCTGGCTCCAATGTCATCTATGTCTACTCTTCCCAGAATATGTGCAGCGAGTTTGCCTTGCGGATAGAATCTTCTGTTCTCTTCCATAAAATGAATTCCATTCAAGTGGAGTTTTTTTACTTTATCTGCTTTTTCAGAATCGATTTTTCGTTTTACCCAGATGAATGGATCATTTTTAGCAATTCTTGCTTTTATTCTTTGAAGATCTCCACTGGATAAATTTAATACTTTTTTTAGCATCAAGATTGTTTCAAGCTGGAGTTTGTGAGGTTCGCCTTTAAAAGGAGTAAAAAAAACTGATTTTCTCGGGATGCTCCTAGCTAGAATATTACCTGTCCGGTCATAAATAGTTCCTCTTTTCGGATGGATCACGTACCTATTCTGGTTTTGCTCGACAACTTCAGCTTTCAAGAGAGAATGGTTTATCACTTGAAGTTGAGTGAGGCGTAAGATAAGTAGGCAAATCCAAAGCATGAAAAAAAAGGCCAGTATGATGGTTCTTTTCTTGACTTTTTTCTGATACAAACTTCTCATTGGATCTATTTTTAAGGATTGTTGTTGAAATTTTCGTAAATAATCTGTTCATCTTTTGCAGGAGCCATTTTCAGCTCTTCTTTGGCGATTTTTTCAACTTTATCAAGAGAAAGAAGGGACGATTTTATTGTTTCCAGTTTTTCAACTTCTTTCTTTAGATTAAGAACTTCTTCCTCCAGTTCTCCTGTTCTATACCCTAAATTGATAGATTCTGTCTGGTGCCAGATGTAAAAGCTTAGAATCAAAATGACAGTTATTATGCAGGATATCCCGATGGCAATTTCTTTTTTGTTATATTTTTTTCTTACCATCTAAATTTTCTCAACGGCTCGTAATTTAGCTGACCTTGCTCTAAAGTTTATTGCAACCTCCTTATCAGAGGGAATGACAGGCTTTTTTGTCAGAATTTTAAGGGAAGGAGGGGAATCATTTGAGGCAGCTAGATGGGCAAAAGTATGTTTTATTATCCTGTCCTCCAACGAATGAAAAGAAATAGCGATGATATGGGCTTTTTTTGGGATTTTTTTTGAGATTCTCTCCAGAAAACTGGAAAGGCTTTTTAATTCCTGATTGAGTTCGATGCGTATGGCTTGAAAGAGTTTTGCTGCGGGATGAATTTTTCCTTTTTGAGGTCTCCATCGGCAGATTTCTTCAACAAGTCGGCGAAGCTGAGTCGTAGTTTCAATTTTTTTTGTTTTTCTTCTGGAGACGATTTCTCGGGCAAGCCTTTTTGCCTGCTTGAGTTCGCCGTATTCTTTGAATATTTGAACGAGTCTATATTCAGAGTATTTATTGACTATCTTAGAGGCAGTGACTTTATTACGGAGGTCCATCCTCATGTCTAGAGGACCCTCCTGGTTGAAGCTGAACCCTCTTTCTGAAGAATCTAGCTGAAAAGATGAGATTCCCAGATCCAGCAAGATCCCTATTATAGAGGAGAAATCTATATTAAGGTCAGGGAGATACCTGAAGTCTGAGTGATATAGCTCTACCCTGTCTGCATAGGGTTCGAGTTTCTCTTTTGCCTTCAGCAAAGATTTTTCATCGATGTCAAATCCTATTAGACGGGCATCAGGGTTTCTTTTTAGGATTTCGACAGCGTGCCCGCCTAAGCCAAGAGTACAGTCAACGTAGATGCCTTTTCTTTTTACATCTAGGTAGTTCATAACTTCTTCTACAAGGACTGGGATGTGGATGTTTCCATTCATTTAGATTTATCTTTAGACATAAGTTCTGCGATATTTTCAAAATCTTCATCAGTGAGAGGGCCTTCTTTGAGCATTTCTTCAAGTACAGTTTTGTTCCAGATTTCTAGATGGTTAGAGAGGCCGATGACTTCGACTTCATCTTCAAGTTTTGCTTTTTCCCTTAAAACCTGGTTGATTAGGACACGTCCTTTCGAATCAATCCGATATTTCATCCCTTTGGAATTAACACGAATCAATAATTTTCTGATTGAAGGCCTGAAGTGATAGGCCCCTTCACCGGCAATTCCTGTCAAGCTGTTCCAAACTGGAAGAGGGTAGATTTGGATAGCTTCGTCTGTCAGAGAAGTAATGAACAGTTCTTTTCCATATTCCTCTTCTATAGCAATGCGGAATTTTTCGGGGATTTTTATACGGCCGCTCTTATCGAATCGAGCCGGGGAACTTCCTATCAGTGTATTTTCCATTTTATCCCGTTTTGTCCCATTTTTGTTAAAATATATTTGAGATATGGCCTAATGTCAAGAAAAAAATACAAAAAAAAGCAATTAATTTTATTATTTTCTATAAGTTCCTACATATTGTATAAGTTCGAAACGGGATACTAAATGGGGGATTATAATTAGCAAGGCAATAAAAACTCAAAACGTAAAGATCAAAGCTCAAAACTAATTAAAGTGAGGAGTGAGGAGTAAGGAGTGAGGAGAAAGAAAAACTCAAAACTGCTTAAACTTATTTTCTTGTCTTGCCTGTCCTTGCGAGCTCCCTCCGGGAGCGCGGCAATCCCAACGTGTAGCGCCTTTGAATGGGATTGCCACGGCGCTTCGCACCTCGCAATGACGGGGGGAGATAAACCAGACAAACCAGATTAACAGGTTTTGATGAGTTTTTTGGCGAGTTCGTAATTTTTTTCGGAGACAAGGATTTTTATCTCTCCCAGTCCATCCATAGAAAAGGCATGAACAGATTGGACCACCAGTCCTCTGAAAACACAGGAAATCCCATGACTCTCTAGAAAGCTTTTAATTACTTCAGCTTCGACAGAACCCCAGACTGAGTGGACTTGCTTTAGCTTTGAAGTTGGATCCTTTTTTTCCTTTTCTTCTTTATCATTCTCCATAGTTTTAACCTACAAACTCTTTTTTTCTTTCAAAATAATCGGATAAGATTTTTTGATGGTCGAACGCAAGCGTAAAATTGATCTCCTCTTTCAAGAACACTCCAATATCCTGAGCATCATCCTGAGCTATGGGTTTGCCGGATGCTTTGGCGATAAAGACTGTTGAAATTGTATGCTTGCGCGGGTCACGCTTTGGATCCGAATATGTAAACATTTGATTTTTTAACTGGATATCGAGTGAGGTTTCTTCCTTGGCCTCTCGAACCGCTGCTTGTTCTAAAGATTCACCATAGTCAACAAAGCCCCCTGGGATAGCCCATCCAAAAGGAGGATTTTTCCTATTGATAAGTACAATTCCCTGCCGGCCATCCTCTCTTTCTATCTCGATGATGATATCTACTGTCGGATATGGGTTTTTGTGTTTTTTCAAGATATCCTGTTAATCTGTTAGTCAGTTAGTCGGTTATTTTAATTAAAATATTCAACTGATTAACAGTCTAACTGACTAACAGTCTAACCGACTAACCGACAAACGTTTAGTCTTTGAATGTGAATTTCTTATCGAGCTTTTCTAACTTATCGACGATACCCCCGTACTCCAGCTCGCTGTATGGAAGCATAGCTGCTCCGGAAAAACCTTGCCGTCTTATGATAGTAGCTTTTTCGGATACCTGCATTCTTACATAATCCCAGAAAGGATGATCAAAAACATCGGCTGGTTCTGTAAGCTTTCCTTCTTTAACACAGAAAGCTGCTCCGGTTACAACTGGAGGCCCATCAAAATAGGAGATAGAAGTATTAAGCTTGCATGGCATAAGTGGTCCGATGTGACTGCCTCTCATAAAACCTGCGACAAAATGTCCGATTTCAAATGGAGCCAGCACCTCTCCAGTTGCTGGAAACTCTCCTTGAACCCGGATCAATGCTACTGGATCATCTTTTCCTGTGTATTTTCCGGCAATGTTGTGCAGGCGAGTTGTCGAGATCGATGCAGCCTGGTTTCCAGTGTTTCGGGCGTATATGCTTTCTATGACGTATCTTTCATTGTCCCTTAGTAGGGCTGCGATATCATAGATGTCTTCTGGAGCATTGAGGTCAATGATTTTATCTTTTTCTGTATGTTCTACATCGACGATGCGAAAGGTGAAGCCTGCACTCATCTTAGGGCTTAAAATGAGGCCTGCACAGTACATGGGATCGACAAAGGCAAGGTAGAAAGGAAGGTTGTAAGCTCCTGGATCGGTTTTGTCTGCGGCGAAAAAGACAAATGGCTCGTTTGGCCTTTCTTCAAACTCCATCTCTGCTACTGCAGGGCCCATTCCTTTTATGTTTCCGCTGAAGGCATCTTTCAGCAAATCTTGGCCTGCTCCGTAAAGTCCTTGCTCTTTGGCAACGGCTGTGCCGGCAATAAAAGCATCCCAGGCCATCTTATGAATTTTTTCATCTGAAACGCCTCTCTCATGAGTGCATAAAATAGCAATATCATCCCCAGTATGGCTGATATAAGAATCAATTATGATATTTTTGCCATTTTCCTGGATAAAGTGTTTGACTTCGTTTATAAGAGCTTGGCTTGGTATGATGTGGCCGCCTATACTGCCGATATCTGCTTTTAAGACACTGAGAGTTATTTTCATTTAAACCTCCTAGAAGATATGAATTTGACTGACTAGTTCATTCTAATTATTTTATTCTTGAAATGTCAACTCTTCTGTTCTTCAGTTAATCTGTTAGTCAGTTAGACTGTTAATCAGTTGAATATTTTAATTAAAATAACAGACTAACCGACTAACAGAGTTTGCACCTGACTATGATTAGTAAAATCAATATATCTTAGTTAGCTGTTGTCTGTTTTAGATACTTTTGTCCATAATATAGGACAGAAAAAAGGCATAAGAACCTTACTTTGGTCTGATTTAATTTGGCACGAAGGTTGCTATATGTATATAATAGAGATGTAAAAGGAGCAGAGCGAATGAAAAAATTAGTTTTAATCACTTTATTAGTTTTCTTCATAACAAGTTGTACTACTATCGAAAAGAGCTATACTGTAAAAAGAGTCAGAGTGGAGCCCTCTCCCCGTTATGATCATAGTCCCTACTATGGTTATACACCTTACTATGATTATACACCTTACTATGGTTTCAGTCCCTTTTATTGGACAGGATTCAGTATGTGGAATCCTTTTTGGTATTATGGATTATTCGGCCAATATTACGGGTACTACGGCAGATATTACGGGGGTTATCCTTATTACGGATACAGAGGATACGGATACAGAGGATACGGCAGGTCAGTAATTACAAAGAGACAGTTGAAGAGTCAGCCTGCAAGGAGAGTCTCAAGGATCAAGTCCGGAGGAACCTCTGTAAAAATAAAGAACACGAGGGGAATAAGGTCAACTTCTATAAGATCGAGTTCTGTAGGGTCAAGAATATCTACATCCAGTAGAGGTTCGAGCGGTAGAGTAAAGGTAAAGAAATAAATCAGTTGAGTCCATTTTAAGATGAATAAGGGATACAACTGAGTAAACGGACAAAACTTTAAAAAGAATATAAAAAATCAGGATTCAATTGATAATGCATTCTTCACTCAATTTTGGGACTAGCTCCAATTTTGGATAGAAGTCATTAACTTTATATCTAAATTGAGTTATATAAACATGAAAAGATGCTCAGAGGGGCATCAAATGAGAAGCAGTAGTTTTCAGCCTCTTTTTTAAATTCCTCAAGAAATTCTGGCCTAAGAGGTTTTATAGGCTTAAACCTGTGGGCAAGAGGGTTGATGTATGTTCCTCCGTATTTAATCCTGTAGTCCAGATGGGGGCCAGTAGACTCACCTGATGATCCCACATAACCGATGACTTGCCCTCCCTTGACTTTGGACCCTTTTTTTATTCCCTTTGCGTAACTTCTGAGATGAAGATACATGGTTTCGTAATTATTTTTATGACGGATTTTGATCATGCGGCCTGCAGCCCCATTCCAGCCTGTAAAAGTGACTGTCCCATCGGCTGTAACCTGAACCTCAGTATCGATCCGTGCTGCATAATCAACTCCATAGTGAGGCCTGAAAACTTTCCTGATGGGATGAAGCCTGCTGTGGCTGAAGCGCGAGGTGATTCTGGCATACTTGATGGGGGATTTCAGGAATTCCTTTCTTAAGGAATCACCCTTAAAGTTGAAATAATCCCATTCCTTTGTGTCGGGGTATATAAAGCGGAATGCCTGGAATGTTTCTCCTTGATTAGTAAATTCTGCTGCCAGGGTATTTCCATAGCCGACAAATTCGTCCCGAAGATATTTTTTTTCGAAAATGATTTTGAATAAATCCCCCTGGCGAAGATCGGTATAAAAATCGATATCCCATGCAAAAATTTCTGAAATCATGTAGGCAAGAAGTTCTTTTTCGCCTTTCCCTGTCACAGCAGAAGGAAGATTGTCTTTAATAATTCCCCAGATCATCCTGATTTTTATTTCAAAAGGAAATTTTTTTATTTCAGCCTTATATATTCCCTCTTTTTTCTGGATGTAGAGATAGCTCTCATCGTCTAAATCGTACTCCAATGCAGAGATTTTTCCATCTTGAGAGGAATAGATTCTGATTTCTTGGCCTGTTTTTATCTTGGCGAGGTCATAGATAGGTTTTACTTCTTCTCTCATCTGAAGAATATCAGCTGGAGAAAAATTGTGTTGCGCAAGAATATCAGACAGAGTCATTCCTTTTTGAATAGTTTCAATACTTTCCTTCAAAGGTGGAGGAGCCTCTGTGATTTCTTTTTGAGGATTAGGCTCTTTTTTTATGTCAAGTGGCTTTTCTTTAGGTAAGAAGCTTAATATCAGGAAGAAAGAGAAACAAAGAATAATAAATAAAAGAAGAAGGCGGTTTGGCATTTTCTTCTTTTTGTAGATTTTTATGTAGACTTTCATAAATCCGGAAAGCTTTTAGATATCTAAAATAAGCACAATAATTTATTTAGTTGATTTAGTCAATAAACAATAACGTTTGAAATAAAGTTTAGTCCGATAGGCCGGTTAATCTTATTGATTTTCTTTTAGCTTGTCTATATTTTTAAGATAGCTTTTCACGGAGGCTATTGCCAGTCCGGAAAGCCCTAATACCCCAATTAGATTGGTAAAAACCATCATGCCGTTGAATACATCCCCGATTGACCAGGCAACTTCCACCTTCATCACAGCGCCCATGAAAATAACAAGACAAAAAATCCAGCGGAACGGTAGTTTTATCCATTTGCCTAAAAGATAGCTGAAAGAAATTTCTCCATAATACGTGACTGCAATCAGGCTGGAATATCCGAAAAGAAAAGAACTTGCAGCAACAATTAATCCGCCTATTTGGGGTAATGCAAGATTAAATGCAGCTGCAGTCATTTCTGTGCTGGTTCCTTGTGTCCAGGCGCCTGTAACCAAGACCGTGAGCGCTGTGAGAGTGCAGATAACAAGTGTATCAATGAACACATCCAGAGAAGCGATAAGACCCTGCCTTACAGGCTCGCTTGTTTTGGCTGTTGCATGGAACACGGCTGCTGTACCTGTTCCTGCTTCATTTGAATATGCACCCCTTGCCAGACCATAACGGATGGCATTTTTTACTGTCATGCCTGCGATTCCTCCTGTGATGGCAGAAGGCTTAAACGCTCCCACGAAGATGAGTGATAGAGCTTGTGGAATATGGGAGGCAAAAATAATTATTGTAAATAAGGCGCCAAAGATGTAGAGGAAAACCATAAAGGGACTCAGAAATTCTGTTACTTTTGCTATGGATTTTATCCCGCCGATTATGGCCAGCCACGTTAGCAAAGCCAAACCCAGGCCAGAAATCCATGGTTCGAGCCCCAGCTGACTTTTTAAGACAAGTGCTACTGAATTGGATTGAATAGAAGTGGTTGAAAAAAGAGGTTTGCATCCCATGAAGAAAGCAAATATACCGGCAAGCCATGGTAGGCCCAGTCCTTCTTTTATATAATACATAGGGCCGCCTATTACAGATCCATCAGGCAAAACTCTTTTAAATTTCTGCCCTAAAACAGCTTCAACAATCTTAGTTGCCATACCGAATAGAGCTCCCACCCACATCCAGAACACAGCTCCTGGTCCTCCCATAGCAATGGCTGTACAAACTCCTCCGATATTTCCATTTCCGATGGTGGCAGCTAGAGATGTGGTTAATGCCTGAAAAGGAGAGATGTCTCCTTTCCTTTCTTTTTTGCTTTCTCCGAATTCTTTACGTCCCAGCAGAAGCCGGAAAGAAAGCCCCAGACTGCGGAACTGTACAAAACGCAGACAAATAGTTAAAAACAGACCCACTCCTAAGAGAAGGATTACCGTCTGAGGGCCCCACACTACAGAGCCTAGGAAGCGAATAGAGCGTTCAAATAAGTCCATTTTGTCTATTTTTCAGTTTTGTTTTTTCTTTTTCTTTCGATCTCTTTTTTAACTGGCTTGTGAAGGACTAGAAAATAATAGCCGATAAAGGAGATGATTATTATGCCAAACCTCAAAGTGTTTCCCTGGAACAGGGAGTAGAATGCATATAAAACAACGCCAATAAGAAGGAACAGATGAAAGAAAGCAAATATCCAATCAGACATCACAGTTAGATATAATTCCAAATTCCAAATCCCAAATTACAAACAAATACCAAACCACAAATTCCAAACGAATCAGTTTAAAGTTTAAGGGATTTATATTTTTCATGTAGTTCCTTAAACATTAAACATTCAACCTTAAACCAGTTTCTACTCTTGCCTTAAACATTAAACATTCAACCTTAAACCAAAATAGGTTTCGTTCATTGGTGCTTGGAATTTATTTGGAATTTGGTGCTTGGAATTTGGTGCTTGGAATTTGGTGCTTGGAATTTGGTGCTTTTTTTAGGCTAATTTAATTTATCCGGCGTACTGAGATAATTTCTATAGTTTCCCGTGGCACATCACTCTGTCCGCTCCTTGTCATGGTTTTGGCGTTGGCAATGGCATCAACCACATCCATGCCTTCGATGACCTTGCCGAAAACGCAGTACCCAAAACCTTCAGAGCTGTTGTCTCTATGATCTAAAAAGGAATTGTTGACATGGTTGATGAAAAACTGACTGGTGGCACTATCTATTACGGCAGTACGGGCCATGGCAATCGTTCCTATTTTGTTTTTTAACCCGTTGCCGGCCTCGTTTTTAATGGGCGGCTTGGTCGCTTTTTCCTGGAAATCAGGAGTAAATCCTCCTCCTTGAATCATGAATCCTTTAATCACGCGGTGAAAGATAGTGCCGTCATAGAATTTTTCATCCACATAGGAGAGAAAATTGTTGACGGTAATGGTCGCTTTTTCTGGGTAGAGCTCAATGGTTATATCGCCCTTGGTTGTTTTCATGAGGACTTTGTTGACAGTTGCTTTTGCCTCTCCTGGAGAGGAAAATGCAATAATCAACCCCAGGATTGTCATTCCGATAAAAAGATTTTTTAACATGAATGCCTCCTTAAAAAAATTTCGGAGATATCGAAAAATCAAGATATCAAAATATATATATCAAATCAATAGAAACAAAACTACACAGGCAAGACAGGCAAGACATGAAAATAAGTTATGTCCGTTTAGTCCGTTAATTATTTTAATTAAAATAACAGACTAACCGATAATAGATTATGGAATTATTTTGACATTTATGTTAAAAATAATTGAATCATTAAAAGAAGATAGTTTTTTAAAGGAGGAGAAATGGAAGTTAAAAAAGTTGTGAAACTATTCTCTGTATTTCTACTGGCTTTTCTACTTTTTGCCCCAACTCTTTCAGCTCAAGGCCATTTTGAGGTCGGATTTCATTATGGGAAATGGAGTATAAACCTCTTAAAGTCATTGATCGAGGATGGTATTAGCGATGCTTTTAACAACCAGATTGTAGAAATGATCCAGGATGAACACCCTGATTTAGAAGATGTTGACTACACCTTTGATGTTGATTTTGATTCAAGCGGCAGTAATTATGGTTTTGAAGTCAGGTGGTATCCTGGCGGAGAAAATGGCTCTTTCAGCTTGGGACTATCTGTCGAGAAAACATCCATGACTGTAGAATTGCCAGAGGTGTCTGCAAGCATTGAATTCACGGAAAATGCAAATTTTCAGGGTAATGCCAATGGAAAATTTGTAATAAACCCCCTTTCCTTTCATCTGAGTTTTCGCTGGGACATTTTGCCTTCTTCGCGAGTTCATCCTTACATAACCTTTGGGTTTGGTGCGGCAACTGGTACGGCTCTTGAAGAGGCGGAATTCAGCTATTATTTTTCAGGAGATTTAGATATTGAAGGAGAAGAATTAGAACATTTTGAGGAAGAGGATTCTAAGACTCTAGAAGAGCTCAAAGAGGAACTTGAAGATGAAGGTGAAGAATTCTTTCTCCCAGGCTTCATTCCTTTTATCCAGTTGAATCTCGGGCTTAAAGCCGAGATAACAGAAAATCTTCACTTATTGGTAGATGCAGGAGTCTGGGACGGATTTCTTATCCGGGGAGGGCTTGCTTTCAGGTTTTAAAAAAATAAGCAAGACAGGCAAGACAAGAAAATTAGTTATGTCCGTTTGGTCAGTTTAGTCCTTTACGTCCGGAGTGTCATTGCGCGAGCTTCCAAAGGAAGAGTGGCAATCTCATCATTTTTTCGCAGGCATCTTAAATTTCCTTTACTTTTTCCAGATTTATCTTAACATAAAAGAGAAAATATGAAGAGGAGGGAAGTATGAAGAGTAAAAAAGTTTTACTGATTCTATTCTCAATAATTTATCTATCTATTTCTTTTTTATCTGCTGCACAGACTTTACCCGCAAGGAATACAGATGAGCAAAAACTTCTTCAAGTCATACATTCTATCTCAAGCCATAAGCTGTTTAATTACGTGAAAGAACTGGCCTCTGATAAATATGCTGGGAGGCTTACAGGAACTGAAGAATATAATGCCAGTGCTGAATGGGTAACTACACACTTTAAAGAGTGGGGGATTGCTCCTGCTGGAGATAAAGGCACATATCTTCAAGCCTTTCCCATTCCTTATACATTGGTTTTTAAAGACTGTGAAGTATATCTTCAAATTCCCTATAAGAAATCAACAATAAAAAAATACTACCGTTATGAAGACGAGTTCATTCCGGGTTCCACTTCTGGTTCGGGCGAAGTGACTGCTGAGGTGATTTATGTGGGGTATGGCATCACGGCTCCTGAGCTTGGTTACGATGAGTACAAAGGAGTCGATGTTAAAGGTAAGATCCTTTTGATGGAAAGAGAGGTTCCGGTTTCACCTGACAAAGACCCGGAGCTTTTCAAGAAATGGCGCCCTTATTCTTTCCATCAGTATAAACTGGAGAATGCTGTGGCCCACGGTGCCAGAGGAATGCTCTACAACTATGGTCCCATTGGAAATCCCAATAACTCATACTCTGAAGACTTTATATACTCCCATGTGGGAAATGTAGTTGTTGCGGACATTTTTTCCGGAACCGGAAGAGAGCACAAAGCTGTTGTTGAAAAGATCCAAAAAACATTAAAGCCTCAGTCCTTTGCTACAGGAAAAGTCTTTACTGTAAAGAATACAACCGAACACCATCCAGAAGGGGTAGGCTATAATGTTATAGGAATTCTTGAAGGTTCTGACCCTGAACTCAAAGATGAAGTGATTATCCTGGGAGGCCATCTGGACCATCTCGGTCGCTGCTATGAAATAATGCCTGGAGCCAATGATAATGCTTCGTCTGTTTCGGTTATTTTGGGGATTGCAGAGGCCTTGGCTAATAGCCCCGTAAAACTCCGACGCTCTGTGATGTTCCTATGTTTTGGTGCAGAGGAACAAGGAATTGTTGGCTCAAAATCTTACCTGGAAAATCCATTTTTTCCCCTGGAAAAAACTGCTGCTTTCATAAACATGGACGGCGTAGGCTGCGGGGATAAATTAAGCGTTGCAGCTGCAAAGAATTATCCTGAATTCTGGGAATTTATCCGAAAAGCCAACGAAAAATATATTCACCGCATCATCAATCCTCGTTACTTTGCCAACATTGCCCGTCCAAGACTGGATGCTGCCAGGTTCATGTGGAAAGGCGTTCCCACCATATCGTTCAGTGCTTATGGATCTCGCTCATACTACCATCTCCCCAAAGATAATATTGACACCATCACTCCAGAGATTCTCGAAGACCTGGCCCAGCTCCTTTTTTTGGCTGTGCTGGATATGGCCAATCAGGATTCACTTGATTTCAGAAAATAAGAACGCGAAAAATGAGATTTCATATTCCGACCAGGATTATTTTTAGTGCTGGATCAATTTTCCAGCTTAAAGAGACTGTTGAGAAGGAACTTAAAGCCTTGATCCCTTTTCTTGTCACGGATAAGGGAATTAAGGAATCAGGCATTGTGGATAAAGTGTTGTCTCAGCTCGGGGATATTTCTGTGTTTGATGAGGTTGAGCAAAATCCTAAGCATTTAACAATTAACATGGCCGGAGAGATTGTCCGCAAACTAAAGCCGGATCTTATAATCGGCCTGGGAGGAGGGAGCTCTCTGGACGCAGCCAAAGCCATTGCTTTGCTTGCAGCAAATACGGGCAGCATAGAGGATTACGAGGGAAAAGGGAAGTATAAGGTTCCTCCTCTCCCAGTTTTGGCTATCCCCACGACCTGCGGTACTGGAAGCGAGGTGACGTGGGTCTCTGTAGTGACACATACTGAACGGATGTTCAAGATGAGCATAAAGGGGCCTCAGATGTTTCCTGCTGTTGCTCTTGTGGATCCTGATTTGCTTGCTACTCTGCCTCCACCCTTGGTTGCCTCAACCGGCTTGGATGCTCTCACCCATGCAATAGAGGCTTACACTGTGAAACCTGCAACATTTATCACCGACATTTTTGCTCTTGAAGGTCTTCGAAATATTTTTCAATCTCTTGAGGATTCCTATGAAGATATTAAAGGCAATAAAGAGGCAAGAAAAAGGATAATGATGGGCAGTATGCTTGCCGGAATGGCTTTCGGCAACAGCGATGTCGGCGCGGTACACTGTATAGCTGAAGCTGTAGGCTCCCTTTATGATACTCCTCATGGAGTAGCGAATTCGATTTTTCTTCCTTATGTGATGGAGTTTAATCTTCCTGTTTCTTCCAATCGGTATGCAGAAATAGCACGCCTTGTTGGAATCGATGAAGAAGATAATAATGCAGCAGCTCAGAAACTCATTCAAAAGATTAAAGATTTATCTAGGGCCTTAAGCATTCCCTCTTTCAAAGACATTGGAATTAAAAAGAGTCAGTTTCCTGAAATAGCTCAAAAATCTTTCCAAAACAACTCCAATCCCTCAAATCCCAGAGAAGCAGATGCAGAAGATTATTTGGAAATTCTTAAAAAAGCATTTATCAGTTAGTCAGTTAAGTCAGTTAGTCAGTTAATCAGTTAGTCGGTTAATCGGTTGGTCGTCTTCCTGTCTCCCCCTCTCCCAGTCTTTCCTTTTATATATAAAACATGATGATTGCCACGCTTCGCTCGCAACAGAGGATTGCCACACTCCCTACGGTTGTTCGCAATCAGACTGTGTTACTGAGATACTGGTTTAGACAAACCAGATAAACTAGATAAACCGTGTTTGGATTCTGTGAAAAGGTTGCCTGTCGCCCTTATTTTTGTTATAAGCTTTTTTCAGGGAAACGTACACCCACTCAATTTGGATAAGAGCCCAAATTTTTAAAGAAAAAATAAGAGGAGGAATTTCAATGTATCGAAGAATAAATTTGAGAATCACCTGGGTGTTTGTTTTATTTTTGGGTATTATTCTGGTCAGTCAGGCTACAGAAAGCGAGCAAAAAAAAGCTCTAACTTTTCAGGATGTCATGAAGTTTAAAGAAATACTTAATCCGGTGATTTCCGAGGACGGTTTATGGGTAACATACAGTTCCCAGCCTGACAGGGGAGATGGAGAGGTAGTGGTTTATGGAATAAAAAAAGGGAAAGTTTTTACAGTTGAGCGAGGAAGCAGTCCTGTTATCTCTAAAAATTCCCGCTGGGTAGCAATGGCAGTTAATCCAAAAGCCGTAGAGCTAGAAAAAGCAAAAAAGAAAAAGCCCAAACAAGGAATTGCACTTCTAGAAACCACAACTGGTAATGTTGCTCACTTTGAAAAAGTAAAAAGTTTCGCTTTTTCAGATGACTCGAAATGGTTTGCCTATCTTAAGTTCAAAGAAGAAGAAAAGCCCAAGGAGGCTGAAAAGAAACCTTCAGAAGAAAAAGAAGAGTCAGCTCCAGAAGATGAAAAAAAGAAAAAAATAGGGAGTGCTATGGTTCTCCGCTGTTTGGACTCAGGTAAGGAGATTCAAATTCCATATGTCCTTTCGTGTGCCTTTGACAGTTCCTCGAAGTATCTGGCTTATGTTGTGGCATGCACTGAGGGCAAGGATAACGGTCTCTATTATGTTGATCTCACTCATGAAACCTTGCCGAAGGCTCCTGTTGTAAAAAAAGAAAATGGGAGCTTTGCCAGCCTCGCCTGGACAAAAAAAGGAAGCAAACTGGCTTTCTTGTCAAACTCAGAGGGTAGAGAGAATGATGATGGCTCTTCTTTTTCTCTTTGGATATGGGAAGGGAAAACAAAAAAAACAATTCAGGCTGTCTCTGAAAAAGATATCCCAGATGGTTGGATTGTCCCTGAGAAAAACCAGGTTTCGTGGAGTCAAGATAATAATCGCATATTTTTTGGGATTAAACCCAAAGATCTTCTCGATACAGAAAAGAAAGATAAAGGCGAGAAGAAAGAAGAGGAGGCAATAGACCTTTATGATACGGAAAAAATCCTAGAGAAAAGAGAAGTCGATGTCTGGCACTGGAATGACCCTTTTATCATTACTCACCAGAAAAACATGTGGCCGCGCGTTAAAGACCAGACTTACTTGGTTGTTTATAACCTGGATTCGAAGCGTTTCTTTCAGCTTGCTGATAAAAACGTGCCTCGTGTTCAGCAAAACGAAAATCCCAACTTTGCCCTGGGCTTTTCCGATGTACCCTATCGGAAAGAAGTCACATGGTATGGAAGACTAAATGATGTTTATCTGGTCAGTCTTAATGACGGCTCACGCCGGAAAGTTGTATCACGCCTTGAAGATCGTTCCTCTCTTTCTCCGGACGGGCGTTATGTAGTCTATTATAAGGAAAAGCACTGGCATCTCTTTGATGGAAAGACAGGAACGTTTCGAAACCTGACAGAGCGACTGGATCTACCCTTTTTCGACGAAGACCATGACTATCCCAGCAAGGAGCCCGGATACGGAGTGGCAGGCTGGGTGAAGGATGATAAAGCCGTTCTGATCTATGACAAATATGATATCTGGCAATTCTCGACAAAAACCGGCAAGGCAGTGAATATTACAGGAGGAAAAGGACGCCAGAATGAGGTTGCCTTTCGCACTCTTCGGCTGGATCCTGAGAAACGCTTTTTAAAAGATAACGAGCAGGTCTTGCTTTCTGCATACCATAACATGGATAAACATTATGGTTTTTATGCCTGCAGGGTTGGAAAATCTGGCGTAAAGAAACTTTTAGAGGCGAAGAAGCGGTTCAGGTTTTTAGCGAAAGCAAAGAAGGCGGATGTCTTGATATACACGAGAGAAAGCTTTAAGGAATTTCCTGACATATGGGTTACTGACCTGAAATTTTCCGCCCCTAATAAGATTTCAGATGTAAACCCGCAAATCGAAGAATTTGCATGGGGCAGCGCTGAGCTTGTTGAATGGAACAGCACAGACGGTATCCCGCTTCAAGGTGTTCTCATAAAGCCAGGGAATTATGAACCTGGAAAGCGATATCCTGTAATCGTCTATTTTTACCGTTTTTTCTCCCAACGGCTCTATGAGTTTAACCAGATGGTAGTAAACCATCGTCCGAATTTTCCATTTTATACCAGTAATGGCTACGTGATATTCCTTCCAGATATTCGGTTTGAGGTTGGTCATCCTGGATTTGCGTCTACAAAATGCCTTGTGCCAGGCGTCCAGAAGTTAATAGATATGGGAGTTGCCGACCCAAATGCCATAGGACTTCACGGCCATTCATGGAGTGGCTATCAAACCGCTTTTGTTATAACCCAGACAAACATATTTGCTGCAGCCATAGCCGGGGCGCCTGTCTCCAACATGACCAGTGCCTACAGTGGAATTCGCTGGGGATCAGGTCTTGCCCGGCAGTTTCAGTACGAAAAATCTCAGAGCCGAATTGGGGGAAGTCTCTGGGAATATCCTGAACTCTATATCGAGAATTCCCCTGTTTTCTTCGCAAACAGAATCCATACGCCCTTGCTCATCATGTTTGGGGACGAAGATGGCGCTGTTCCCTGGTACCAGGGGATCGAGCTCTACCTGGCCATGCGCCGCCTTGAGAAAGACTGTATTTTTCTCCAGTACCGCGGAGAACCCCATCATCCTCAAAAATATCCGAATAAACTCGATTATTCCATCAAAATGAAGGAGTATTTTGACCACTATCTCAAGGGTATGCCTGCGCCTGATTGGGTCACAAATGGAGTGCCATATAGGGGGAAGTAAGGAGTGAGGAGTAAGGAGTGAGGAGAAAAAAGACTTTTTAAATTTCTATTTACTCCTAACTCCTTACTCCTTACTGTTTCACTTTGTATTAAGCATCATATATTTGAATTAAGGAGGGATTAATGCAAAAAGTAAAGATACTATATGTTTCATTGATACTTCTCATTTTCACTAACATTGTTTCAGCGCAAGTTCCAAAACCAGAAGAGGTATTGGGTTTTAAGGTGGGGACTGACAGAAAAGTCGCAGACATGTTTCAGATTATTGACTATTTTACAAGAATCGATAAAGAAAGTGATAGAATTGTTGTCAAAGAGGTTGGTAAAACAACGATGGGGAATCCCTTTATTGTGGTTATCATAACCTCTTCGCAGAACCATAAGAGCCTTGAGAAATATCGCAAATATCAGCAGCGGCTCGCAGACCCCCGAAAAATTACGGACAAAGAGGCCGAGAAAATTATATCAGAGGGCAAAGCCATCGTAATGGTTAATTGTTCCATCCATGCTTCTGAGATTGGGGCATCCCAGATGTCTATGGAATTGGCCTATGACCTTGCCACAAAAGATGATAAAAAGACCCGGCATATACTCGATAACGTAATTCTTCTCCTTGTTCCCATGCACAATCCTGACGGAATCCAGATGGTTGTGGATTGGTATAGAAAAAATCTTGGAACAAAGTTTGAAGGGGGTCGAATGCCGTGGCTTTATCATAAATATGTCGGTCATGATAACAACAGAGACTGGTATATGTTCACCCAGGTCGAGTCTCAGCTTACTATCAAGCTTCATAACGCCTGGCACCCCCAAATCATTGTTGATATGCATCAGATGGGAAGCAGAGGAGCAAGATTATTTGTGCCTCCCTATGTTGATCCCTATGAACCCAATGTGGATCCAATCCTCCGCCAGCAGGTGGCTATGATGGGAACATTTATCGCAGCGGAATTGACTGCAGAAGGAAAAGCCGGCGTTATACACAGCAGCGGATTCGATGCCTGGACTCCAGCGAGAGCTTACCATCATTATCATGGGGGAATAAGGATTTTGACTGAGGCGGCAAGTGTGAGATTGGCGACACCCATTACTATTAAGTTTGAAGAAATGTCTGCGAGTGTGAAAAAACCTTCAGTTAGGATGCCTTTGCCCTGGAAAGGTGGAGCATGGACCTTGAGAGATATTGTAGAGTATGATTATTCTGCAGTAAAGGCTGCATTGACGAACGCTGCAAGGCTCAGAGAAAACTGGCTTCGCAATTTTTTTAGAATCCATAAAAAAGCTGTCACCCGAACCGGCTCTCCTTATGCCTTTATTATCCCGTCTAAACAAAGAGATCTGTCCACTGCAATTAAGATGATGAATGTCTTGAAAATGGGCGCAGTTGAAATACATAAGTCTGAAGCTTCCTTTTGGGCTGATGGGTGTGAATATCCTGAGGGAACATATGTCGTTTATATGGCGCAGCCTTACGGAGGCTTTGCGAAAGCTCTACTCGAGAATCAGGAATATCCTGATATAAGGGAATACCCAGGTGCTCCTCTAAAAACTCCGTATGATGTGGTAGGGCATACGCTTCCACTTCTAATGGGAGTTGAAACAGTTCAAGTTGAGAAATCCTTCAAAGTGAAATCTTCTCTGCTGAGCAGAATAGACAAACCTAAAGGCAAAGTTGTCTCAGGTAATGATGTTTTCGGGTATGTGTGGGGACATACGACAAATGACGATATCGTTGCATTAAACAGGTTGCTGAAGAAAGGCTACAAGGTTTTTTGGAGTGCAGAGAAGTTTGAGATAGGCGGAAGAACATATCGGCAAGGTACGATGATCATCAAGAACAAGGAAGGCCTGGCTGAAGATTTAAACTCTATCATAAAAGATCTATATGTTCAGTTTGTGGGGCTAAAAGTTAAGCCAGAAATAAAAACCTATGAATTGAGGCTCCCCAGACTTGGCCTCTACAAAAGCTGGTCAGCATCCATGGATGAAGGATGGACCAGATGGGTTCTGGAACAGCATGAATTCCAGTACAAAAGCGTGTTCAACAAAGATATAAGGAAGGGGAATCTAAATAATGACTTTGATGTTATCCTTTTACCTGACATAAGAGAGAGTACAATAATGAACGGAATTCCTGAAGGATCTGTTCCCCTTGAATATTCCGGCGGAATCGGTGAAATCGGCGTGAAGAACATCAAGGAATTTATCCAGAATGGAGGGGCATTGATTACCCTGAATTCGGCTGCCGAGTTTGCCATAAAACGATTTCATTTAGCCATAGAGAATTGTGTGCAGAGTGTTGATAGAAAGAGCTTCTTTGTTCCGGGCTCAATACTTAAGGTCTTGAATGACACGGATCATCCCATTGCCTACGGCTATGAGAGGGATACTGCAATCTTTTTCCGGAGAAGCCCGGTTTTTACTGCTAATGAAGGGAGAAGTGTTGCCAGGTATCCTTCGCACAGCTTGTTGAGTGGTTGGCTTACTGGGGAGAAATATCTGTTTAACAAGAGCGCTATTGTAGATGTCCCTTTTGAAAAAGGAAAAATCATCCTTATTGGCTTTCCTGTGCAGTATAGAGCCCAATCCCATGGAACTTTTCGTTTTCTTTTTAATTCCATTTTTTATGGAGCGGCAAAGCTTGAAATGAACAAGTCTTCATTTCCCATTCACTATTAACTTATTTTATAAAAAGAAGTGGGACAATTCACACAAACTAATGTAGAATAGCAGGAAAAAATAATTTGCGCATGACTGTTAGCCGCGTGAATTGTGCATCTAATAAAAAAAGGAGGTTTGTTTAATGGAAAATGAAGTTAAGGTCGATGTGGAATTGGCGGAGAATTTGGGGCTAACCGAGGACGAATTTAATGAAATAAAGAAGCTGCTCGGAAGAGTACCAAATTTTACAGAGCTGGGCGTTTTTTCGGCAATGTGGTCTGAACACTGCAGCTATAAAAACTCGCGGAAGCTGTTTAAGCTTTTCCCTACTAAAGGCAAACATGTCATGGTTGGAGCCGGAGAGGAGAATTCTGGAATCGTTGATATTGGCGATGGATTAGGTGTTGCCTTTAAAATAGAGTCCCACAATCATCCTTCAGCAGTAGAACCCTTTGAAGCCTCAGCCACCGGAATAGGCGGATGCTTGAGGGATATTTTTACAATCGGAGCAAGGCCAGTTGCAGGCTTGGGAGCATTAAGATTTGGAAATCTGGATAATGAAAGAGTTAAATTCCTGTTCAAAGAGGTAATCAGGGGGTTAGCTCATTATGCTAATATGGCTGAGGTGAGTGCGGTTGGCGGAGATGCATATTTTGATGAGAGCTATGAAGGTAATCCTTTAGTTAATGCATTTGTTGTAGGGATTGTAAAACATGAGAATATTGTCAGGGGCGCTGCATATGGCGTGGGAAATCCTGTATATTACATAGGAGGAGATACGGGTCGGGATGGAGTAGGAGGGGCAAGTTTTGCTTCCAAAGAAATTACTGAAGAATCTGAGTCCGAGACAGGAGCAGTAGCTATCGGCGATCCTGAGCTGGGAAGGCGGTTGAGAGAGGCTTGCTTGGAGTTGATAGAAAGGGGGCTCGTTGTAGGCATGCAGGACATGGGAGCAGCTGGATTAACCTGTTCTTCATGCGAGACAGCAGCAAGAAGCGGCACCGGGATTGAGATAGATGTAGCTTTGGTTCCACAGAGAGAGAAGGACATGACTCCATATGAAATCCTTTTGTCTGAATCTCAAGAGAGGATGCTTGCCATATTAAAAGACGGTAAAGAAAAAGAGGCTCTGGATATATTGAAGAAATGGAATATCAATGCAGTAAAAATTGGTAAGGTAACAGATGACAAAATGATGCGGGTAAAGGAGAACGGTGTTGTGGTTTGCGAGGTTTCCGCGGAAGCCCTGACGGAAAAAGCTCCTCTTTATGATAGAGAAACAAAAGAGCCTTTTTACTTGAAGGAAGCACAAAAGCTTAATCGCGGGTCTTTGAGGGAGCCAGATGACTACAACAAAGTATTGTTAGAATTGCTCGATTCTCCGACGATCGCAAGTAAAGAATCAGAATATATAAAATTCACGGCCATAGATAAAGACGAAGTTATGGTTGGTGCAGGTTCAGATGCTGCTGTTATTAAAGTAAAAGGTACAAAAAAAGCCTTGGCCATAAGCGTGGACTGTAACGGCCGATATTGTTATCTGAATCCTTATCATGGAGCGATGATGGCAGTAGCCGAGGCCGCGAGGAATATCGTTTGTACAGGAGGAAGGCCGCTTGCGATTACTGACGGTTTAAATTTTGGTAATCCGATGAAGCCTGAAAATTACTGGCAGTTTGAAAAATGCATAGAAGGACTTTCTGATGGATGCACAGCTTTAAATACTCCGGTTGTCAGCGGCAATGTCAGCTTTTATAACGAAAATCCTAAAGGAGCAGTTGACCCAAGCCCGATAGTGGGAATGGTAGGATTGATAGAGAATGCGGATAAATATATCACCCAGGATTTTAAGAGTGAAGGCGATTTAATAGTCCTTATAGGTGAGAACAAAGCCGATCTTTCTGGCAGCGAATATTTATACCTGGTCCACAATCAGAAAAAAGGCAATCCCCAGATAGATATGGATAAGGAGAAAAGGGTTCAGGAGACATGCCTCGAAGCGATTGAATCAGGAATCATAAATTCAGCCCATGATTGTTCGGAGGGAGGACTGGCTGTAACTTTGGCTGAATCATGTGTTACAAATGCAGGCCAAATGCTGGGTGCAAAGATAAAACTGGACGAGTTAAAAAGCAGCGATATAAGGCTTGATGAAATTTTATTTGGTGAAGCACCTTCCAGAATCGTAGTTTCTCTGAGCAAGGATAACCTGGGTGTCTTGGAGGAGATAGCAAAGCGCCATTCAGTCCCATATGCCATTTTGGGTGAAGTAAGAGGAAAGGAGCTTGTAGTTCAATACAAAGAGAGTGCGATAATCGACCTCCCTATGACAGAGATTAACGATACCTGGAGGAAGGCCATTCCATCGAGATTAGAGAAATAAAGAAAGAGGGCACGTCCCCGCATCGGTCTATTTAGCTATTTTTCTGGAGTTTTAGAACCAGATTTTGAATGCCTTCTAGAAATGACTACGCTCCTTCTCCTTCCTCAATGTTTACTAAAAATAGACCCTAACCCTTAGTAATCCCCCACTTCCCATGTTTTTAGCAAAAACTTTTCCTTCTTTTCCAAAATTAAAATTCAGATAAGCCATGATCTCCACATTTTCTGAGAGGCTGTAATTGAGAGTCGGGACTAAAGCAAGGCTTTTATCTGAAATGCTGAAAATTGTTGAAATTCCAACATTTAGTAAATCTGTAGCCGGGTGCTGGATGAAACTGTAAATTTGATCGCGAGAAACAGCTTTTTGTTCTTGTACAAAAAGCCGCATCCAATCATTGAGGTTATATTGTTCATAGTTAGTCTTCCCCAATGTATTCCGGTAATATTCAACCATCACATAGGTTTGAAAATCGAAAGTGTAATCCGCGCCAACCACAAGTTCATAAAAATCTTTTGAATTTTCCATCCAGTTATAGCCGTATTCTGCCCAAACTCCCAATTCTAGAAGTTCTCCAGCCGTGCTTGCTCCCAGAAGCTGTCTCCGTTCAGGCGATTCCAGGAAATTCATGTTTTCCATGTCAAATTGCGTGTAGTCATGAAAACGCCAGACCTTCTCAATCGCGATGAGCGAATAATCAAAATGTGATATCCTCCCCTTGAACTGTATCAATTTTCCGGAATTTTTCCATGTGTCATCAGGTGAAAAGAGAGCTGTAAGCGTGTGTGCAGAACTCAGAGCCACATCCAGCCGCACAGCATTGTGACCGAGTTGCTCGTAGGTTGGGTCGAGGGGATCTTTTATGTTAAACACATCGGTCGGATTCCAGACATACCCAGTCCCCAGAGAAATCTGCTGTTTCCCCACTGTTAAGTCAAAATGTTTAAAAGCAAGCTTTATGTATGCATTATCGAGAAAGTGCCGGTTTGAGAACGGAATTACATAAAACGACTCCATGCCATCAGGGACAGTTGAAGTAATGCTGGACGCTAGAAAGTCCAGTATGTTCCATTTTGTTTTGCCATGATATATGATGTAATCAAAGTTTGCTGCGAATGTTATGTTATCAGAGAGAGTTGATTTTAAATCAACCCGCAGCTTATTGGTATAAAGCTGGTAGAAATCGCTTTTGATTTTTGCGCCCATTATTTGAGACTCGAAATATCCGAAGAGTTCAACTTTGCCTTGAGCACTAAGGGTGGTAAGGCAAAATGAGAAAAAAACCAGTGCAGAAATCCATTTCCTCATTTTTTTAAGCTCCTTTCTGTAAACATGCTATCATCTAAAGTGATGTTGTATTTAACTTCAAGCATTTCCATCTCTGTTTGTGTGTTGTCATTTTTGTTATGCATAACCATCTTCATTGCAGTCGGGATGTTGTCGATAATACGGATATCACTTTGAACCAATCTTTTCTCATGTATTATAGGGTCATCCTCGTCATAATAATCAATAATTACTGGATAATAATTCTCTTTGATGACCCACATGATCAATCTGGAATACGAAACATCACCATCTGGTTTTCGGATCAGTTCAAGCTTATAACAGTCGTATCCTTCTATCTTTTCATCTTCGAGTTTTTTTGGGCTGAAATCATTGATAAAGGCATCTCCGCTCCCCATATCCTCGTAGGAAAAATCGCTTCCCTGCATTTTTTGTTTTTTTGCATGAGATGCGAGCTTCCGGATACGCTGCGTCCGTGGAAAGAACATCCAGATATCATCGGCATGGTTCAGCATCAGTATGGCTTGACCCTTAACACGCCTTGGTTCCAGATATCGCACAAGGTTTTTTTCGCCTTTGTTCTTGCTCCATGACTCAGAGATAAAAGTTCGTTTACTGCCTGAGCTGGTTACAATGGTCATCTTCATCTTTCCGTAACTTGATTCGACATTGATCAATTCGTTGACTTTTTGAATGATGTCTTCCCCGGTGAGTTCCTGACTGTGTAAACCTGAGGCCAGGAGCAAAATAATAAATCCCGAGTGTATAATTTTTTTCATTGGATATCCTCCATTTGTTCTGGTATACCATCAAACCAGTATGTCCATTATTTGTCAAGACGCTCCCTTTTTTGAGATATTAACCATCGGATTCCTCAGCTCAGCGATCTGATTTGAAAAATACGAAGCATTGCGTTATAGTGCTCAATGGTGAAAAAGCTCAAGAAGCTGTATTCCTTAAATGAAATCAATGGAACAGACGGAAGAGACAGAATAAACCAAAGACTGATATAAGGTGCGCCCGTAGCTCAGCGGATAGAGCGGTGGACTTCGAATCCAAAGGTCGGGGGTTCAAATCCCTCCGGGCGTGCCACAGTTTTCACCCTAAAAAACCTTTACGGGAGCAAAGCAGTTCCCAAAGATTTTTTCTTGCTGCGGAAAAAGAGATGCTTACCAACGAATACAAGAATTTGACTTTTTCCTTATAAATTGATATTCTCTTGAAAAGTAAGTCAGAAGCTCATCAAAAGCTTATCAGAAGCTAGTCTGAAAAGGCAGTAGTGCCTATTAAATGTCCTAGAGTAATTTAAACTTATACTCTCATTAAGTCAATCGCTCAAGTACTCATTATTTTGATGAACCGAAAATATACTTAAATGGAGGTTAACCCGGAATGGAGGCACTTATCATCGCTTCCGGAATAGAAAACAAGATAAATCATTGCTCCTATCCAAAACCGTTGATTCCAATTTTTGGACTCAGCCTCATCAAACGCATAATTCTGAGAGCCAAATTAGCCGACATTACTAGGTTTAAAATTGTTGTTGGTTATGAAGCCAAACAAATCATGGAAAAAATTGGAAATGGTGATAATTATGGCATCCATGTGAACTACATTTTCAATCCTGAGTGGAAAAAAGGAAACGGTACTTCTGTCTACAAAGCCAAAGGTTATTTTAAGGATAACTTCATTCTCTTGATGGCAGACAAGCTCTTTGATGACTCTATTCTAAGAAAGCTTCAGCAAGTTGAACCTGAGGGGAATAGCTGTATTCTGTCCGTAGACCACAAACTTAGCGACGATCATTTCAACATCGATGACATAACAAAAGTGTGGGTAGAGAACAATAATGTTGAAAAAATTGGCAAAAATATTGATCGATTCAATGGTGTTGATGCAGGAATCTTCCTCTATTCTTCTATTGTCTTCGATGCATTGGAAAAAAATATTGCACAGGGAAAGTATTCGCTTTTAGCTGCTAATCAAATGCTCTCCAACATGGGGAGACTGAAGACAATTGACATCAGTGATAATTTCTGGATTGATGTAGATCACAAAAAAGCCCTCAAAAAGACAAAGAAGATGTTAATTAAGCAATTGAAAAAGCCGGAAGATGACACAATTCCCAGATATTTGTATCGTAAGATTTCTGTTTTGATTTCTTCGAGATTGAGTCATTTCAATATCCATCCTAATCATATAACTCTGATTAGCTTTTTTCTGGCTACACTGTCAGGATTGTTCTTTTTTTTGGGCGGATATCCCAAGATTGTCATAGGAGCGTTTATCGCTCAGCTTTCTTGGATCTTTGACCTTTGTGATGGTGAAATTGCTCGCTTAAAGTTTAAAGAAAGCAAATTCGGCGAATTCCTGGATCGGGTTCTTGATCGATATGCTGATGCTTTGATTATTTTAGGAATTATATTTGCTTGCTTTCAATCGATGAAGACGACCTGGGTTTGGCTGGTAGGATTCTTCGCTCTTATAGGGAGCTTCATGAACAGCTACACAGCTTTGGATTATGATAAGTTTATAGCTTCAAAGGCATTTATCAAGAAGAGAACAATCAGAATGGGGCGGGAGATTCGGCTATTAATCGTGTTCATCGGGGCTGTTTTGAACCAACTATTTGCCGTATTATTAGTATTATCCATAGTGACTAATGCTGTATCGATAAGAAGATTATTTGTGTTAAGAAATGAATATAAGTCATCATAATGTTATCAATATCAAAAAAGGATCAAGGAAAGGAGGTCTAAACAAATGAGCAAAATTAGAGTTGCAATAATCGGAGTAGGCAACTGTGCCTCTTCTTTAGTTCAGGGTATTGAATATTATAAAGATGCAAAGGAGTCAGACTTTATTCCAGGAGTCATGCATATTGACCTCGGCGGCTACTACATTCGAGATATTGAATTTGTAGCAGCATTTGATATTGATAAGAACAAGGTAGGCAAAGATTTAAGTAAAGCTATTTTCACACCTCCTAACAACACAACTAAGTTCTCAGATGTTCCTCGTCTCAATGTCAAAGTAGAGCGAGGAATGACTCATGATGGCCTTGGAAAATACCTTTCTCAGATCATCGAAAAAGCTCCTGGAAACACGGCAGATGTAGTTAGTATCTTAAAAGAAACTAAAGCAGACGTTGTGATAAACTACCTTCCTGTAGGGAGCGAAGGAGCTACCAAATGGTATGTTGAGCTAATTCTTGAATCGGGCTGTGCGTTCATCAATTGCATTCCTGTCTTCATTGCAAGCGATAGATATTGGCAGCAAAGATTCGAGAAAAAGAATCTTCCTATCATTGGAGATGACATAAAATCCCAGGTTGGGGCGACCATTCTCCACCGTACACTCGTTAATCTTTATCTAGATCGAGGGATGCCAATCGACAGAACCTATCAGTTAAACACTGGAGGGAACACTGACTTCCTCAACATGCTGGAAAGGGAAAGACTTGCTTCCAAAAAGATATCAAAGACAAACGCTGTAACCTCACAGATAAAAGCAAGAGGCCTTGATATCCATCCTGATAACGTCCATATTGGTCCCAGCGACTATATTCCCTGGCAGAAGGACAACAAAGTTTGTTTCCTCCGCATAGAGAGCCGTCATTTCGGAGATGTGCCTAGTTGCCTAGATTTACGTCTTTCAGTCGAGGATTCCCCGAATTCAGCAGGCGTGGTTATCGATGCTATAAGATGCTGTAAATTAGCCCTTGATAATGGATTATCAGGAGCTTTGTTTTCACCTTCATCCTATTTTATGAAAGCCCCTCCCAAACAGTATACGGACACAGAAGCCAGAGACCTTACAGAAAAATTCATCAAGAAATACGGAAAAAAAGAAGCAGAATCGGGAAAAAAGAGCTAAAGAAAAAGAAACTCCAATATTTGTTAAATTTGACCTGAAATCCCCCATATGATATAAGAGAATAACCCTGGTTTTTAAATGTCTTTAAAAATCCATGCTATCATATCCGAAGTCGTACTAAATGCTTTTCAATCTATCACCGAAGAAATGAGCGTGGCTCTAGTCCGTTCTGCATATTCGACAAATATAAAAGAGCGGAAAGATTGCTCCTGTGCCATTTTTGATTCTAAAGGGAGCTTAATTACACTGGCCGAAAATATACCAATCCACCTTGGTTCCATGCAGGGGTTGATGAATAAAATCGGCCGCAATCTTAAGAAATGGAGTTTTCATCGCGGGGATATTCTTATTGCTAATGACCCATACCTCGGAGGAGGCTCTCATCTTCCAGATGTCACCCTAACAAAGCCGGTTTATTATCACAATAAACTTGTGGCTTTTGTTACAAACGTCGCTCACTGGACGGATGTAGGGGGGCGTGCTCCTGGGGTAGGAACCGCTGGCGATTCTACCGAAATATATCAAGAAGGATTTCGAATCCCACCTGTAAAGCTAATGCGTAAAAATATCCTTCAAAAAGATGTGCTGGAATTTATAATGTCGAATGTGCGAGGAAGGCAAGAAAGAGAGGGAGATTTGCGTGCCCAAATAGCATCCCTGCTTTTGGGAGAGCGCCGCTTGGATGAACTTCACAAGGAGTACGAATCGGAAACAATTACAAAAATCGAGGCAGAACTATTTGATTACAGTGAAGATTGGCTTCGGAAAGCATTAACCACAATACCTGAGGGAACCTATCATTTTACTGATGTAATGGATGATGATGGTATTTCAAATGAACACTTGCCAATCAAAGTGACTGTTATCATTACTCATAAGTACCGCCCTTCCATAACGTTCGATTTCACTGGGACTACAGCCCAGGCAGATGGTGGGATTAACATGGTTCGCCAAGCCTTACTGGCAACCGTTTTTTACGCTGTTAAAGCCATTATTGCTCCGGATATACCTATCAATGCCGGATTCCAACGTCCTATCAGAATCAAGGCGCCCCCAAACAGTCTTGTAAACGCCTCAGAGCCTGCAGCTGTGGGCGGAAGAACAGATACTTGCCAGAGGGTCGTTGATGTCATTATGGGTGCATTGGCACAAGCCGTGCCAGAGAGAGTCCTGGCCGCATCCAACGGAGCTACAACTGCTATTATCTTTGGTGGAACTAAGCAACTTTCAGGTTCAGATTTTATCTATGTAGAAGCTTTAGGGGGTGGAATGGGTGCCCGTTTCACAAAGGATGGGATGGACGGTATCCAAGTACATATTACAAATACCTCAAATTTACCTATTGAAGCTATGGAAATGGAATACCCTCTTCGTGTCTTAAAGTATGAATTAATACAAGACTCAGGTGGAGCGGGACGATTTCGAGGCGGATTAGCAATCCACAAGGAAATTCAGGCTTTGGTACCGGTACTTTTTTCCGCACATGCGGACAGGCATCTGGTTTCACCTTGGGGCCTGAAAGGCGGCTTGCATGGAAAACCTGGGCGATTTCTTCTTAATCCTGGCCAGTCCGGTTCAAAGCGTATTAAATCCAAAGTCTCAGGAGTTTTAATTCGTAAAGGCGATATCTTGTGTGTACAAACAGCAGGCGGAGGCGGATACGGTTCTCCTCTAAAAAGAAAGCCTGAACGTGTCCTAAATGATTTTATTCAGGAAAAAATAAGCCGACTGCAGGCACGCAAAAATTATGGCGTTGTATTTTCTAGAACCGGGAAGATAGATCAGACTGCCACAATGTCATTGAGAAAGAAAATGATGAAACGGAAAATAAGTGAATCATGAGCGTTGCAATCGATATTGGCGGAACCTTCACAGATATTATTTTTTACGAAAAAAATCGCGGCGTTTTTTGGTCGGCCAAGATCTCTTCCAATCCAGACAATCCCGAAATACCCTTTGTAGAGGGGTTGACTAATGTATTGAATCTAGCCAGGAAAGACATTTCTGAAATAGATGTTGTTATTCATGGAACAACCATTGTTACAAATGCTCTACTTGAAGGCAATCTTGCAAAAGTTGGACTGCTGGTCACCCAGGGTTTCAGAGATCTGCTGGAGATCGGACGGCAGCAACGCCCCAGCCTTTACGATTTGACAAAAGACCGGAGGGCTCCGTTAATACATCGTGACTGCGTGATGGAAATCCAGGAAAGGATTTCTTCCAATAAAAAAATTATTCTCCCTTTGGACAAAAAACAAGCTGTAACACAAATTAAGACACTGAAAAAACAAAACTTAGATGTATTAGCGATTGCTTTGCTTTTCTCTTTTTTTAATCCCAAGCATGAAAAGATACTGAAAAAACTGGCACAGAAGTTATTTGATAAAAGATTTATTTTTCTTTCAAGCCAAATATCTCCCGAATTCCGTGAGTTTGAGCGTACAAGCACAACAGTGATTGCTGCTGCTGTTGCCCCCAGAGTCGTAAACTATCTCCATGCAATTCAAACAAAATTGAAATACCAAAAAAGGAAACAGGTCAATTTGAGAATTATGCATTCAGGTGGGGGTACTTTAAGTACTTACGAAGCGAAGAAACGGCCTCATACCTTGATCGAGTCAGGCCCTGCAGCAGGACTTTTAGGAGCGGCTCATCTTGCCAAAACCCTTAACCTTAGTAGGGTTCTTGCCTTTGATATGGGAGGAACAACAGCAAAGGCCGGAATGATTTTAAATGGAAAACTTCAACATTCACAAGAATATGAAGTTGGAGGCGAATTCCACCATGGCGGACGTCAGCGAGGAAGCGGGTATCCTGTTCGTACTCCTATGATCGATGTAGTCGAATGCGGGGCTGGAGCCGGAAGTATTGCCTGGATCGACAGCGGAGGACACCTTAAAGTAGGGCCTCAAAGCGCAGGTGCTGTTCCAGGGCCTGCCTGTTATGGCAAAGGTGGTAAAAATCCGACAGTTACAGACGCACATTTGATTCTTGGCCGACTATCCGCCGATATGTTTCTGGGAGGAGAGATGCCTCTATATCCCAATATTTCAGAGAGGGCCATAAAACGAAACATCTGCATTCATTTAGATATGCATTTAGAAGAAGCCGCGGCCGGGATTCTGGCCATTGTTAATACGAACATGACTCGTATACTCCGTCTCATTTCCGTAGCACGAGGCTATGATCCACGTAATTTCACTTTAATAGCTTACGGAGGAGCTGGACCGCTGCATGCTACAGAATTAGCTGAGTCAATGTCAATCAGCCAGGTTGTTATCCCTCTAATGCCGGGACTTTTTTCAACTTTAGGCTTGCTTTACGCAGATAAGAATATAGACTTTGTGAAAACTGTTATGATATCTCTAACACGAATATCCTCTCTCAATAAAATTCTTATTCGCCTCAATAAACAGGCAGAAGCCTGGTTTGAAAATAATAACGTAACATCCAAGGAAAGGAAAATTAGTGTTTCTGCTGATCTACGTTATCTCCATCAAAATTATGAATTACATCTTCCTTTTCCTGGATCAATTCTCTCTAAAAATGACATTCAACATATTCAAACAGGATTCCATGAAATACATGCCAAAACATATGGCTATAGTGCCTCCGGTGAAAATATTCTGGTTGTTAACTTGCGCTTACGAGCCACAAAAATCCAGTCTAAACCTGAAATGCCAAAATTGAATTTTACAGGAAACTTATTGGATGGGAATCGAATCAGAACCAGTCCTGTTTGGTTCAAAAACAAGGAATTTAAATGCCTAATTTACGAACGTTCAATGCTGCCGGCCGGATTCACTTCTAATGGACCTGCTGTCGTTCAGGAAAAAGAATCCACTACGCTAGTCGGGCCGAATTGGAATCTTCAAGTTGATCCATTAGGAAATCTGCGCATGTTGCATTGCAAATGAAAGTCTAATTTGACAGGTTGTTGGTATGAAATCCAGCTTGTCAATTTAATCTAGCCAGCTAATCGTTTCTTAAATCAACTTATTATTAATGATGTTAATATTACAAACATAGATTTATAGAAATCCGCGGTCCTGCGACATTAATGCCTGGAGGCTACAATCTTTGTTCTTCCCATCCAAGAAAGGTCTTCTAATCCTCCAAAATGCTCTTCAAAAATGCGGTAATACATTAATTCCTCTTTAGAATTAATTGTCCAGCCATTTTTCAACTTGTGCTCAAGCTTAAAATCATTATCTGTAATGGTTTGATTAGCATAATCTAACATCGTTTCTCCAAGACCTGTGCCCTTCCAGAACTTGCTTTTCTTTCGATTCAATATTGCTTCTGGAAGCTCACCGTCCATAGTTTCACGTAAAATCCACTTTCCTACATTATTATGAAGTTTTAATTCAGGCGGTATCCGGAGGGCATAATTCACAACTTCTGGGTCGGCAAAACAAACGTGAGCAACTATTCCGTGTGCAGAGGCACTGCGATCAACTCGTTGCAATGCTGTATTATGCAGCCGTTTTGTTATATCTATCAATTCACCAGGCAATTTTTCTCGCTCAAGAGTTTTTAAATAATGATATCCAGCGAAAAGTTCATCTCCACCTTCACCAGACAAGACTTCATCAACATATTCGGAAGTTCTTTTTGCAACCAGAAAATTCATGATGCTGGAACGTACAAGATGTGCATCAAAAGATTCCAGATGAAAAATAACTTCAGGTAAAACCTGAAGTAAATCTGAGAACTCAACCAAAACTTCATGGTGTTTCGAATTAATAAAACCTGCCACTTGCCGGGCATACTCAAGATCAGGAGATCCTTCCAATCCAGCGGAAAAAGTATAGATCTTCTCCACATAAGGACTGGCCAGTGCGGTCAAAGTACTAGAATCCAAACCTCCGGAAAGCCAGGAACCAATCATGTCTCCTTGTGTAATTAGCTTTTCAATAGATCTTTTAAGGAGCTGTTTCAATTTTTTAGTTATTATCTCAGGATCTGATGTTAATAGTTCTTTATTTTTTAGTTGAAAATAAGATTCCACCTGTTCACCATCAGATTTACACCCGGGAGGAACTGATTTGACTTCCGAACAGAGACCAATCAAAGCTTTAACTTCTGAGGCAAAACAAATGGCTCCTTCCTCATTTTCCCCATAATAAAGTGGAGCAACACCCAGGGGGTCACGCTTGAGAATTATTCCGTCTTTACTGGCTTTAACCAATGCAAAATGTCCAGCATCAGCACCATCCTCAACTTCATTTTTCTGCCTCATCCGGATAAGAGAGTTTGTCTGTGCCTCGGCACATACAATACCGAGAGTAGCGGTTTCATTTTCCCTGATATCTTTTCCAGCATTTCCTCGATGTGATATTTTCTCCAACATCCTTTTGACTGCAATTTTTTCACCTGGTTGATCAATTCCTGCAATTCCTGACATTTATACAATCTCCTCATATTTTGTAGGTGATATATTATGATGTAAGTTATTCATATTATGTATTTTATATTCACAATATATCATATTTAATCTCATATGTCAAAAATCTTTAGAACTGACAGGAAAAGCTTCAAATCAGCAAAGTGATAGCTCTCAGACTAGTTAACTCAGCGAGAATCAGATGTCAAAAAATTGGTCGCCAGTAATAGATTAACGAAGAAAATTTTATTACTTTCTTGGAAAGAAAAGGTCATAAAAAGTAACATTTAGCTCTCCTTTAACCCCTTAAAAATCACCTCAAAAGGTGATTGTAATTTTTTTATTGCATTGATATAAGTAATGCTATTGTAGATTCAATTATGGTTATGTATTTAACAAAAAGACATAATGCTTTTTCTATCCTCAATATAGGAATTGAAAATGTACCTACTTCGATAAAACATGAAAGTTCAGGGAATACCTGGAATTAAGGATTCAGAACCCCTGTCTTTTTTGGGAGAGATGAAATGATAGATAAAAAGAAGACAAAAGAGCAACTTGCAGAAGAATTGGCTGAATTACATCAGCGGATTGCTAAATTTGAAACGGCAGAAACAAAGCATAAGAAGGCGGAGAAGGATTTGGAGGAAGAGAAGGAAAAATTTCGCTCCTTGTTTTTTGCAATGAAGGAGGGGGTTTGTCTCCATGAAATCATATATGATGAATCGAACAAAGAGGTAGACTATAGAATCGTAGATGTCAATCCCGCCTATGAATCGATTCTCGGAATACAAAGGGAAAGAGCTAAGGGAAGACTGGCATCGGAAGTTTACGGAGCAGGCGAGCCGCCTTACTTGGATATCTATGCGAAAGTGGCCGTTTCGGGGGAATCAACATCATTTGAAATATATTTCCCGCCTATGAAAAAACACTTCAGCATCTCTGTGTTTTCTCCTGGCAAAGGAAAGTTTGCAACAGTATTCACCGACATTACTGAACGCGAGCGGATGGAGCGAGAGATTGAGGAGCGGCGAGAATATTTAGAGTCTGTGCTGCTTAATGCTCCTGACGCCATCGTGACCATTGATGCCTCTCACCTCATCTTTGAGTGGAACCCTGGAGCTGAACGGCTTTTTGGGTACACTCGTGATGAAGTGATAGGGAAAAACATCGATGATCTGATCGTTCGGTCTGATGAAAAAAATCAGGCAATGCTCCTCACTAAACAGGTGCTCTCAGGGAAAGAAATACATCCTTTGGAGACTGTACGATACCGGAAGGATGGTACACAAGTAAACGTTATTGCGGCAGGTTCCTCAATAAGGATTGGAGATAAATTGCATGGGGCCGTGGCGGTCTATACAGATATTACTGAGCGCAAGCGGGCTGAGGAAAAAATCAAGGCATCCCTTAAGGAAAATGAGGTGCTTCTACGGGAAATTCACCATCGTGTGAAGAATAATTTACAGATAATCTCCAGTCTGCTCAACCTTCAGTCCAGACATATCAATGATGCGCGGGCATTAGAAATGTTCCTGGAGAGTAGGGATCGTGTGAGGACAATGGCGCTTATTCATGAGAAATTGTATCGGTCTAAAGACATGGCAAGGGTTGATTTTTCTGGATATATCGAGAGTCTTGTACGTCATTTGACTCAGATATACGGAGTTGGTGTGGCAGCTGTGAACCTGGATATGGATGTTCAAGATGTTTTTCTGGATATTAATACAGCAATTCCATGTGGATTAATCATAAATGAGGTTATTTCGAATTCTCTAAAACATGCATTTCCTGATGGAAGAAAAGGGGAGATTAGCATTGTCCTTCGCTCGGAAAAGGATGGAAAATTTAAGCTGAACATCAGCGATAACGGCGTCGGCTTGCCGAAAGATTTGGATATTCATAATACTGAATCTTTAGGTATGCAATTGATAACAATGCTGGTGGATCAGCTTCAAGGAACCTTAACGCTTGATAGGAATCAAGGGACATCGTTTAAGATAATTTTTAGAGAATTGAAATATTCCAAAGATGTTTGATACATTCAAAATAGGGGATAGATACTAAATAGAAATTTGATTCTAATTACGAAAGTTGTAGAATTAGATATAAATTTGGTGTAATTTATTCTTTTAAAACTAATCCTTGCCCTTTATATTACAAAGGATCACTTTTTTTTTGGGGTTTTAGTATGTATGCAATTAAAGTAGATAATTTAACTAAAAAATTTAATGATGTGGTTGCTGTAGACCATATCTCCTTCATTGTAGATGCTGGCGAACTCTTTGGCCTCCTGGGGCCGAACGGTGCCGGCAAAACCACCGTAATCAACATGCTTTCCACACTCCTAAAGCCTACTTCAGGGTACGGAGCAGTTGTCGGATTTGATATTTCAAAAAGCAAGGATGATGTAAGATGCAGTATAGGCGTTGTTTTTCAAGAACCTGCTCTAGATATTAAGTTGACAGGAAGAGAAAACTTGGAATTCCATGCGATGATGTACGGTTTGGGCAAAGAAGAGAGGAGGAAAAGAATAAAGGAAGTCCTCGAACTTGTAGAACTGACAGAAAAAGAGAGCGTATTGGTCGAAAAATACTCGGGCGGAATGAAAAGAAGGTTGGAGATTGCAAGAGGACTAATCCATAAGCCCAAAGTTTTATTTCTTGATGAGCCAACCCTAGGGCTGGACACGCAAACGAGAAGGCATATATGGAATTATATTAAAAAGCTGAATAAAGAGGGCGAAGTAACCATCATTTTGACTTCGCATTACATGGAAGAGGCGGATTTCCTCTGTGATAGAGTGGCCATCATGGACAACGGGAAGTTTGTAGCTTCGGATTCCCCAGAAAAGCTCAAAGATATACTCGGTGGAGATGTTGTTTCTATGGAGATTGAAGGAGATCCAGAGTCCTTAATGGGCCAGTTGAAAAGTCTGGAGTGGATAGAAACATCCACAAAGCATGGAGAGGTTTTGAGCTTAACAATGGAGAAGGGGGAGAGAAGGATTCCCCAACTCATCAATGCTGCCCAAAAGAACGGAGTCAATGTCACCTGTGTTCATTTGCGCAAACCAAGCCTGGAGGATGTCTTTTTACACTTTACTGGAAGAACTATCAGAGAACAGGAAGCCAGCCAGAGCGAGCGAAACAGAGCTATGATAAGAGCAAGGATGGGGAGAAGAAGATGATTAACAAGACAGCTTTGTATGTGCTGTGGCTCAGGGAAATGAAAAGGTTTGTCCGGGCAAAGTCTCGCGTTGTGGGAGCTCTGGCCATGCCATTGTTTTTTTTGGCATTCCTTGGATTGGGATTTCGAAAGATGACCATTCCAGGTATCTCAGAGGATGTGAATTATATTCGATTTCTGGTTCCCGGGATTCTCGGGATGAGCTTGCTTTTCTCATCAACTTTTGGAGGGCTTTCTGTTCTGTGGGATAAAGAATTTGGTTTTTTAAAAGAGATTATGGTAGCCCCAGTGAGCCGTGTCTCCATCGTACTAGGAAGAATTGCCGGCGGCGTCACCACTGCTTTAATCCAGAGTGTGCTCATTCTTGCCATCTCCTTTCTCATGGGATTTAAAATTATCTCCGTCTTATTATTCCTTTTGTCGCTTGCTTTCATGGTATTGATTTCAGTAACGTTCCTCGGATTGGGGTTGATTTTTGCTTCTAAGATGAAAGATATACAAGGATTTAGTATTGTAATGAATTTTGTGATATTCCCACTTTTCTTTTTATCCGGTGCCCTTTATCCTCTGGAGAATTTTCCTGCCTGGCTGAGATATCTTTCGCACATTGATCCGCTTACTTATGGCATAGATGGATTGAGGGCCTCACTTATAGGGATTTCTTCGTATTCAATAGTTTTTAATCTTTTAATGATGGTAATCTTTTCTTCTGTGATGATAATATTAGGCACATATTTCTTTGAAAAGAGTGAAGGTGTATGAATAAGCAAGACAAGCAAGACAAGATAAACTCAAAACTCAAAACTCAAAGCTCAAGACTTAGATTTGTATAAAGCTCAGGCCTATGGGTTCAAAAATGCTATGGATTGCCAAACTGTTTCCCCAGACCTTTTTTAATTGCGGAAATGGAGATGCTCAAAGTTATTGTCAGAATTGTTTTTATTTTTTATAATCAGACAGAATCAGGAAATTTCAGTCGGTTGAATTTAGGCTTAATATGCTGATTTTCCAGGATATAGCATTTTTTACACAATAAATTCATGAACGGCAAAAAGAGAATATACCTCTCCCTTACAATTTTATTTGTTGTGTTTTTAATCGGAGTACTCGGCTTTAAAATAATAGGAGGGGGGGAATGGTCTTTTCTTGACAGCCTCTACATGACTGTCATCACTTTGTCCACAGTTGGTTATGGAGAGGCTGTTGATATCAGTGCTAACCCTGCAGCTCGAGTGTTTGCCGTTGTATTTATTATTCTTTGTCTGGGAACAATTGCCTTTGCTATCTCTTCTATAACAAGTTTTATAGTTGAGGGAGAGCTGAAAAACATCCTTGGGAGAAAAAGAATGGAGAAAGAAATATCTAAGCTTAAGGATCATTATATTATCTGCGGAACAGATGAGACGGCACTGACGATTATCCAGGAGCTTATCCTAACCCGCAAGAAATTCGTAGTTGTCGAGCCTTTAAAAGAAAAGATTGATAGCCTTTCTTCTTTAGGCAGAATCCGTTTCGTTCTTGGAGATCCAACTGAAGACAAAATCCTTCTTTTGGCCGGAATCGAGAGGGCTAGAGGGGTCCTTCTCTCTTTGCCTACAGAAGAGGCGAATCTGTTTGTCACGATTACAGCCAGAAGCCTCAACCCGAATATAAAAATCGTGACCAAAGTAATAGATATCAAATCTCATAAAAAGATGGTGAAGGCAGGCTCTGATGCAGTCGTCTCTCCTGCTTATATCGGCGGTATGCGTATGGTTTCGGAAATGATCCGTCCTGCTGTGGTTACTTTTCTTGATATGATGCTGCGCGAAAGAGAAAAAGTTCTCCGCTTTGAGGAAGTTCCTGTGAGTAAAGGGTCATCTCTTATAGGAAAAACAATAGAAGAGGCCAGTATAGAAGAAAAAACCGGAGCGCTTTTAGTTGCTATCCGAAAAGCTGGAAGCAGCGAGTATGATTTTAACCCTTCAAAAAAGACAAAGATACAGGACGACGATATGCTTATTCTTATAGCTTCTCCTCAGATGGTTGAAGAAATAGAGAAAATGGCAGGGAATATTTAAGAAGATTTTTTCTCTTTTTTTGCAGGTTCGGGGAGTTGTTCCATATCATCTCCGCTTACAATCTCAAGCTTGTCAGAAAATCTTTCCAGCCGTTTTTCTGCATCATCGAATCTGCCTTTAGCATTGACTAGATGAGTTCCTAACATCTGAAAATCTGTCTTAAAACGGCTTAAATCTCCCTGAAGCCGCGCCAGGGCTTGAAAAATAGATTTGGCTGATTTCTCGATTTGAAGCCCTTTAAGTCCAAGGACAATGACTTGTAAATAAGCAAAGAAAGAGTTAGGGGAAACAGGAATAACTCTTTTCTGGATAGCATAGGAAAAAATACTTCGCTCCTCGCCAAAGCTTTCATCCTTGAGGATGGTTTCATAGTAAATGTTTTCTGCCGGGATATACATCAATGCAAAGTCGTAGGTGTCTTCATCGGGAAGGATGTATTTTTTGGCGATTTCATCGATATGTTTTTTGACATCAGAGACAAATTTTTTTCTAAAATCTTCTTTTTCTTTACTGTTTTCTTCACTCAAATATTTTTTAAAATTTTCAAGAGGAAATTTGGAATCTATTGGGACAAGATTGCTTCCGATTCTCACAATGGCATCAACTATTTCTCCGCTTTTGAATTTATATTGAAGATCATAATGGGCAGGAGGGAGGATTTGTCCAAGGAGGTCTCCAAGAAAAAGCTCTCCTAAGCCGCCTCTGAATTTTGGGGCGCGCAGTAAATCTTCCAGATTTGAGATGTTTTTAGCCTTTTCAAGGACTTCTCGTGTTACCTCTTCCATCTTCCCCAGGCCCTTTTTAACATCACCTATTGTGCTTCCTATGTGTCCTGTTGTTTTCTGGAATTGCCCGCTCATATTTTGAAGCTGCTGGTTTATGTTTTGTGTAAGTTGAGAGATTTGTTGCTGCATGAGGGATAAAGCTTGGTTTTCTTTCTGAGCGTTCTTTAGCTCCTCAATTTTGGAGGTTGTGTTTTTCAAATACCAGATTAGAAATATGAAGAGCAGGATGAGAGCACTCGAAAACAGGATTAAAAATAAGTTTATATTCATAGAGATTTTATCCTTTTGATTGCCATTATAAAAGAAAACCTTTTATTTGTGCAAATCCATCGTGAGAAATTTGACAACACTGAAAGACTTTTCTAAACTAAGGACTGCTTTATGGCCCGTTAGCTCAACTGGTAGAGCAACAGACTCTTAATCTGTGGGTTGAAGGTTCGAGTCCTTCACGGGTCATATACTATTCCCTTTATTTTTCAATAGTTTACCTCAGTTTTTATTTTTAGTTTGCCTATGCCATTTTAAGCTATTTTTGCCCCTAAATGGCAAAAGAATGACAAATCTGTAGTTTATATGCGGATGTAGAAGTTTGCTAGATGCGGATTTACTTTTCGGTCGCTATCTGGTATTTTCTATATGGGATATGAAGAACAAGAACTAAAAGAAAGAAAAGAGATGTTACGTGATATCAGTTCAATCGCAAATGCCTATGGGGGTTATCTAATAATTGGAGTCGAAGCCGATAAGGAAGGTATTCCGATTAAAATATTTTGCCAACCTAAACAGAAGGGGCAATAATGGGTATTATGAGGCTCTACCTTTGCAGGGCGATACCAGATTATTGAAGAGCTAAATTATCGGTCCCCAATTATTGTGATGATACGAATTTATTTCTTTTTTGCAACATTCTTTACACTCAATTGGTTATAATTACAAAAGGAGGTTTTACGATGAATAAGCTTTTAAGGTTAATTGGTTCAATTGGAATCATGGTGTTATTCGTCTTCGCAGTTTCATATACGCAAAAAATCAAGACCATTGACGGTATTCGTGTCGTCCAGAATGGGAAAACAGGTAGATGGGGGAAACAACCCAAAGTTTCTTTGGATTTTGTGAGAACGATTGGCGATATAGATACTGAAGATGAAAACCTGGCGTTTCATCTGCCTTCTGATATTGCATTTGACGGCCGCAGCAATATGTATATCCTGGATTCAGGCAACCACCGGATTCAGAAATTTAATCCTGATGGCAAATATATCACAACTATAGGAAATAGAGGACAGGGTCCTGGTGAATTCTATTTTCCTCTCTCCATAGATATAGACTCAGATGGATACTTGTATGTTTCAGACCCCCAACGCCAAAGGATTCAGATTTTAAAACCCAGCGGTGCGGAGTACAAAACCATAAAAATTGTGGAAGATACTATTGGCATTATCAGAGCTTTAAAGTCAGGCCAGTTAGTAATGGGTAGCAGCGGGGGCTTCATGAGCTTTGGGTTCGGAGGGTTAGAGGAAGATAAGAGCCTACAAAATCTTTTAAAAGTGCTTAATCTAGATGGGGAGATTCAGAAAAGTTTCGGCGAAAAAGTTGATTTTAAGGACATACTCATGAATAAAAAGGGGAACAGATTTCATTTCACAATTGATAATCATGGCAATATATATGTTGCATTCGATTACCAGAACCGCATAGAAAAATATTCACCCGATGGAAAACTTTTATGGAGATCGAACCGGAAACTAAACTACAGTACAAAACCTCCCAAAGCAAAATCAGGCATAAAAAGGAAAGGAGGGATGGTGGAAATTCGGGATCCGCAAATGAACAGGTGTTCCAGCGGAATTGCTGCTGATGAGGAAGGAAGAATATGGGTCATCACATTGAAAAGGCAGATAAAGGAAGATGAACAGATTCAAACTAGTATACGGGCATCAAGAGGACCGGGAGGGGAAAGATCCATGTCCATATCTGTGGATGGGAATACTGATGTGAAAGAAACGGATATGTTCCAACTGGAAGTATATGACTCAGATGGAATACTTCTTGGAAAACTTCCGCTGAACCAATTTGTAGATGATATTCGAATCGAAAAAGACAGACTGTTTCTTTTGGATAAAATGCGCGGTACACAGTATTATGAATACAGAATCATAGATAAATAATAGCACCAAATCCCAAGCACCAATGATCATAACCTACTGCCTGGAGAATCTAAGAGGTTTTGTCATGAAAATAAAAGGATTCCTGGTCATAATCATTTTGGCTATGGCATTGGTTTATTTTTTATGGATAATGAAGACGGGAGAAAAAGCAAATATTTCTGAGCAGGTTGAAGCGTTCAGCAGGGTTAAGCTTACACTGACAAAGACAAATATGACTACTTTGAAGAGAGCGATTACTGCTTTTATTGCAATAAGAGGAAGGACACCAAAAACCCTAAAGGAAATACAGACCTTCCATCATATTCCGTTAGAGGATATTGATGCTTGGGGTAAAGCATTAAAGTATGAGAAGCTCTCAGGAGACAATTTCCGTCTTGTCTCTGCTGGACCAGATAGGGCTTTTAACACACAGGATGATATTGTCGTGGAGAATTGATCTTTCTGGTTTCTTTAGTGAGAGAACAAAGCTCTAAATTTCTTCCATATTCCTTTTTTTTCTCTTACATCTTCAATGACCAGTTTTTGTGTGGATTTCCGAAAGAAAGCATTCTCTTTGGAAACAAGCTTATCATCAAATACTTTTAAATCGTAAAGTCTTCTTTTCTCCGGATCACCCAAGATCATGAATGCTTTCTCTATTCTTCGCAGCATTATCTGCCTTTCTTCTTCGGAAAGAAGGCTGTAGGAAGCGAGAGATTTGGGGTGGTAGGTGGTCTTTCCGAGGTAATAAGCTCTTTCTATTTCCTGGTGAGAAGCGCTTTTTCCTACATTAAGGACCTCATAGAAGTCCATTGCCTTGATGTTTTTTATTTTCATGATGTTACGCGTTTTCTCCGATAAATGAGACAAATTATTTTATTCTGCTATTTTTTTTGCTATTGATCTTATTGAAGTTGCAGCCTCCGAATCAGGATATGTGTTTATATATACGCTCATGTTCTTCAAGCTCAAGTGTACTCTCTCATCATAGGGCACTGCTCCCAAAAACTTAAGATCCACAACTAAATATTTTTTAACGACGTCAACTATAGATTGACCTAAAATGAAATCTCTTTCATTCCTTGCTTTATTTACTATAAGGCAAGGTTTAAATCTATTCAAGGCCTTGTATAAAAGCCTAGCATAGGATTTGTCTTGAGAGATGATCTCGTTGAGGAAGCTGTAAATTGATTTGGTGTTATTTTTTAGTTGATCAGCAATTTTATTTATTAAATCCTGGATCCCAAAGTATTCAATATATAATTTTAGGATTCTTATAATACAAGATTTCAAGAAATAATATGCATTCTCAATAGAGGTTGGTTCGGGATTAACGACTATGATTCCGGGATTAGAGAATATGAAGAAATCTATGCAGTTATATGATGCACCTGTTCCAATGTCGATGATGACTCTTTTTGCTTCAAAGGTTTTTATGTGTCTTATTAATTTAAGCTTTTTATAATAATTTAAGTTTGCCATAAAGAGTACATTGTCCGTTCCTTTGATCAATTTCAATCCATCAAAAGGGGTTAAAACCATAGTATCTTTGAGATTTGAAACTTTGTTTGTAATAAAATCTCCCAAATCCAAATTTGATTCCCTCATTCCTAAGAATGTGTGTAGATTTGGCCCTCCCATGTCAGCGTCGATCAGAACGACATCGTTTTCGTGAGTTGCAAGCTGGATGGCCAAGCTGGCTGAAATAAAGCTTTTGCCAGTTCCCCCTTTTCCCCCACCAACAGCCCAGATTGATTTTTGCCTTCCTTCGTGAAAAGATAATATGGGTATTTTTTCTTCTGAATTCATCCTCATCCTGCTATTTTTGCCCCAATTGCTGATTCTTTGATCATACAATTTTGTTGTCATCTATTCTATCACAAAAAAAGTTTTTTAGTAAATATAAATTTATTAAAAAAATATTTAATTATCAAGCGAAAAAAATTTAGTGAAGCTTTATAAATTTTACTTTTTTTACCTTCAAATTTCAATTTTTATCTTAAAACAATCTCTTAGTTCTAAAAATTGAGTTTTTTTGCCTTTTACTATTAAACCTTTACTCTTTACTTTTGTATGAGTTTAGAGTTTTGTAACAAAATATGTATTGAATTACTTTGAATATTTTGTTAACTTACAGGTTTATATGAAAGATTTTTTTCGAGGAGCAGAGGTTAGTTGAAAACTTACGGTGATATTGACAGTAAATTCAGGTTTGTCATTTTAGCTTCAATGAGAGCAAAGCAATTATTAAGAGGGGCAAAGCCTAGGGTAGAATCCAAATCAAAAAACCTCATCCGCGTTGCTCAGGAAGAAGTGAAAAAAGGGTTAATCGACTATGAAATTGTCCAAGACAAGCAGGAATCATTTCATGAGCCAGATGAGGAAATGTTTATTGGAGAAGAAGTTGGAAAAGGGAGTGGAACAGTTGAAGGGAAAACAGGTGCAGGTGATGAAGAACAGGAAAATGATAAAGGACAGAAAGATGATCTAAAAAAGGGGCCTAAAAAAAAGAAGAAGAATTAATAATTTACGTTTTCTCCTGTTTATCGTTCATAAGTTGGATGTAATCTAGCTTTATGAATTCTTTTTTTGAGAAACCTAAACCCTTTGCGAATTTAACGATTTCGTTTCGCTGACCCTCTAATTCCAAAAAATTACCGATTGATGTTTCATCAAGGCATATTTTCAATCTTTTTTTTCTGTATACTGTTCTATATTTTTTATAGTTAAAGACGGGAAGAAGCCCTAAAGATTTCAGGATTTTTCTTATTTGCTTCTCGTTTTTTAATTCTGTTTCATATTCCTCCCTTACTTTGAATTTTCGCGATTTCAGAGGAGGCCCCTTAAAAGTTAAAAAAGCTTTTTTATTTATTTTTCGGAGCCTCAGAGCCTGGCGTTTATTGTACAGAATATTGGAGGGGAAATCATATAAAGTATTTTCCTCGAGATGCCGTTCTTTTTCCAGTCGAGCGCCTTGAGCTAATACTTTTTCACCAAGGGAACAGATATCTTTAACTCTAATTTTTACTTCAATTTCAAGCATTATCCACTCAGTTAGTCTGTTAATCGGTTAGTCAGTTAGATAAGGAAACAAGACAGGCAAGACAACGCTTTGCTGGCAAGACAAAGAAGCAAGACAAAAAATTAGAATGTCATTGCGATTAGTGAAGCGACATGGCAATCTCATAGTTTTTAATTTATTTGTCTTGCTTAAGTTTTATTTATTCCTATCAAGAATAAATTCAGAGAATAAGAATAAAGCATTACGGTGGGAGGATTTTGGGAGTTGATTGATAATTTCTTTAGATTTGAGGGAAAATTCCTCGGCTTTCTTATATGTGTAATCCAGGGCTCCGTTGGACTTAATGATGTCGAGAATTTCATCTTTATAATTTTTCTCTAGATTTTTCTTTCTTAACAAATTTGTAATACGATTTCGATTTGCCTTTCCATCATTATTGAGTGTGTATATCAAAGGTAGTGTGATGCGGCCCTCACTCAAGTCAGAGAGGACAGGTTTCCCCAGGGTTTTTTCATCGCCTGTATAGTCAAGAAGGTCATCAATAATCTGAAAAGACATTCCTATATTCGTACCAAATTCCGCTAAAAAATCTTCTTCCTTTTTTGGTGCATTTCCGAGGATTCCCCCGATCCGGCAAGAAGCGGAGAAAAGAGCGGCAGTCTTTTTATTGATGATGTCTAGATAATCTTTTTCCTTAATATCCAGATTTCCACTGATGTAATATTCGTTCAGTTCTCCTTCGATCATTTTAGATGAAACATCGGTGAGGATTTGTGTTATCTCTCTATGTTTACTATGGAGAGATAAGCCTAAAGTTTTTATATAAAGATAATCTCCTAAGAGAACAGTAACGTTTGGGCCCCACTTGGCATGAATGGATTCCCTCCCTCTTCTTACATCTGAGTTATCAATTATGTCATCATGGATGAGGCTTGCAGTATGAATAGTCTCAACTAATGTGGACATAAAGATGTGCTCTTTTCCTTTATAGCCAAATAATTTTGTACAAAGCAAAAGAAGAGCAGGCCTAATTCTTTTGCCTGCTTTTTGAAAGAGATAGGTGCTTATTTCAGATATGAGTTTATTTGAGGAATGAGAGAAAAGTTTAAGCTCTTCTTCAACCTCGTCCAGATCTTTTTGAATATCTAAATACAAATTTTTTAAGGAGAGCTCCTGCTTCATTTTAGCTTTGATATATTCTTTAGTGGATCTTTTCATTGTTTACTTGTAATTGTCTGTTAATTCCTATTCATATGCGGCTTTTATTTTAACATCTCAGGTTTTTTATTTCAAACCATAAATAAACACTCAAAATTTTTCGATGTTATCAAAGCCAGTTCTTCCAAGGCTATATTCTTTAGTTCAGCTAGAATTTTTGCAACTTCTTTCACATAGATTGGTTCATTCCTTTTTATTCGTCCTCTAAAGGAAGCAGGGACAAGGTATGGAGAATCTGTTTCGATCAAAAGTTTTTCTAAAGGTATTTTTTTAGCAACATCTCTTAGGAGGAAAGCCTTGGGAAAAGTTAAAATTCCTGAGAACGAGATGAAGAAATTTTGATTCATCATTCGTTTGGCAAATTCCAAGTCTCCGGTGAAGCAGTGAAGAATACCTCCCTGGGTGAAATGTTCCTCTTCTACAGCTTTGGCTATCTCTTTGCCAGCTTTCCGGCTGTGGACAATGATGGGAAGGCTCATTTTCTGTGCGACGTTGAGTTGATAGCGGAAGGCTTCAGTTTGATCTTGTTGAGGGGAGAAATTGTAATAAAAGTCGAGGCCAATTTCTCCTATGGCTTTAATCTTTTTTGCCTCAGCTAACTCCTCCATTTTTTCGGCATAATTTAAGTTATAGGCCTTTGCTTGATGGGGATGGACACCTGCTGCTGCTAAGATGTTCTCGTGTTTTTCTGTCAAATCAAGAGTTATTTGGAGATTCTTGGGGTCTGTGATTTCTGCTGGGCAGAGTATCGTGCTTATCCCTTCTTGGAATGCCCTTTGGATAACATGATTCCGGTCTTCATTGAACTCTTTCATGCTCAAATGGGCATGAGAGTCAACAAAAGACAGCGTCATTTTTTCCTCTTACCATTCCCCGTTTTCTTAAGGATTAAGGTTGAAGGTTTAATGTTTAAGGTAAAAAAAGCAGAACAGACGGAACAGACCGAATAGACCATTTTTATGTCTTGCCTGTCTTGCTTGTCTCGCAAGCCCGATAGGGCATTGTCTTGCTTTTTATTTTATTCCAAAATCTTCTTTTTCAGTTCGCGGATAGGTAGGGCTCCGTAGCTGAGAAGCTTCTTGAGGAATTCTCTCTGGCTGAATGACTCGCCCTTAAGCTGTTTGTATTCTTTTTCCATATCCAAAATTTCCTGGAAACCAACATAAGCATAGGCTGACTCACCTGGTTTAAGAATAATTTGGTTCCATTTTCTCTCAGCTTCAGCTTGCGTCTGAAATCCCTTCCTCGTCATGTAAGCAACGGCATCTTCTTTTGTCCAAGAGCTTTCGTGGACATTGAATTCAACGATAAAATTTATGGCTCCTCTCAGTAGATATTTGAGCTGATTCAAACGCAGTCTGAGATCGTAATTACCAAATCCATTTTTAACCAGCATCTCTTCAATATAAACGGGCCATCCTTTGATTAGAGGCATGTTGGAGTACATTTTTGTGATGAGAGAGGCATTCTGTCTGGTGTAGAATGTGGGGACATAGGAACCCGGATAAACATTGCGGACAGTCCAGAAATAAAGTAAGAAATTGTTGTATTCTTCAAGAAAAGATATTGTTTTTTCTTCATCCCAATCATCGGGAATTGGTGCGATTTCAAAGGAAAAATCATCTGATGTCTCATAAAGGGGAGGAGAAACGAGCCGTGTCCAGGTAATTCCTTGATATTCAAGAGGCATTGGTTTTATGTTGATGCTTCCTTCAGGCAATTCCACAAGTTGGTTCTCTGTGAGGAAGCTCTTGATTTCTTCTGATATGGTCTTGATTTTGTTTAAAAAATCATCTTTTGTGGTGTGCTCTCCTTTTAACTTATCCAGGACACCTTTAATCGCTATTTGTTGAGTTTCCTCTTCTCCGCGTTGGGCTGTGATCTGCTCCAGGATTAAGTTCGGGTACATTATTCGAAAGAAAGGAAGGGAAACGAGAGCCATTTCCCTCCTGATGTTGTTAACATCAGCTTTGGCTCTTGCTGCAAGTTCCTGGACAGGAATGTCATTCTGGAAAGTCAGCCGAACGAGCCTTGCATGGGCTTCCATGAGCCGGAAATTTCCTGTTGAGCGTGGTAGAAGTTCATTTTGGAGAAAATTTTGATAATCCTCCAGGACAGGAATAACTTTAGCCAGGTTTGATTGAAGCTTGGATTTCGAAGCTGCGGGCGCTTGTTCAATTAATTGAGGGAGTTTGGTCTTATAGAAATCTGAAATAGCAGGGAATTGCTTGATGGCAGTTTCTGTGTAGAGTTGAGGAGGTGTCTTTAAATTTTCTTTGGCCTGTTTGATAAGCTTGAGGAGTGCCTTTAATCTAGCTTCTGCATTCTTGGCTCTTGTGTCTAAAGGAGCAAATTCCTTTGTCAGAAGACTTCGGATGCAGTTCATGAAAATATTGTTATAAAAAATGGGATTATATTCCCAAGGAAGAAGATTTTCGTGCTTGAGAAATTCACTCTCCAAAGCGTCTAGTATCATCAGGTGGTAAATTTGATACTCTGGGCTCAGTTTCGTCCTGTCGACTTTAGTCACGAATTCCTCATTGAATTTATCCAAAGTATCATGGCGTTTTTCTATGCTTTTGCTGGTTAGGTCTTCTAATTTGTTGTCATATTTGTGGTAGCCTGCCATAGTTGCGGCTGTTGGGTAAAACTTCCACAATTCATCGAAAAAAGAATCAAGTGTCTTCTGGAACTTTTCATCTTCACCGTTCTGTTGAGAAAGGAGTGTGCTTGAGGCTAAGAGAGCAAAGATGACAATGAATAGTAGGGTTGTTGTTTTCCTCATTAAATCCTCCTCAGTAAAAACTTTTTTTAAGTTGGTTAAGAGTGCAAAATTAAAATTTTAATTTGAAATCCTATCATATAATCTTCAATGAAGGCAACATTTTGCCCTCTAAACTGTAATCGTTACCACCTGATGACTACTGAAGCCCATGTGTATCCAGATCCAAAAGAAGTAAGGACGATTATATCGCCCTCTTTTATTTTTCCCTGTTTTATAGTTTCGTCCAGCGCTATAGGAATTGAGGCAGCTGTTGTGTTCCCAAAGCGGTCAATGTTTCTTATAACTTTTTCGACCGGAATTCTTAGATTCCTTGCGACCATCAGGCTGATCCTGTCATTAGCTTGGTGGGGAATGAGGTGGTCTACATCTTCTATTGTGAGGCCGTTATGATTTAACGCGGTCCTTACGGCTTCTGGCATCTTTTGAACTGCGTTTATAAAAACGTTTCGGCCGTTCATATGGGGAAAAAATCTTTTGTTTTCAAAATATTCTTTAGTGAATGTTGGTTTATCTTTTGAGCTTGGTTTTTCCATCCATAGGTCAGATGCATACCTCCCGTCTGAAAATAGATGTGTAGAGAGGATGCCTTTTTCATCGTTTTTTTCATTGGCCTCTAGGATAACTGCGCCACCTCCATCTCCAAAAAGCACAGCAATATCTCTACCTTCATCTGAGTAATCCATATTTGACGATTGAACCTCGGCGGCGACAATAAGAATTTTCTTGAAAGTTTGAGTCTTGATGTACTGGTCGGCAACAGAAAGGGCATAAATAAATCCACTGCACTGATTCCTCACATCCAGGGCTCCAATGTTGGAAAGACCCAATTTAGCCTGAACAAGGACACCGATTCCGGGAAAATAATGGTCTGGAGAAAGTGTTGCGGCGATGATGAAGTCGATTTCTGATTTGTCGATTTTGGCATCATCGATAGCTTGTAAAGCAGCTTCATAGGCCAAATCAGAAGTTCCAACCCCTTCTTCAACATAGTGCCTTTCCGAAATTCCTGACCTCTGGCGAATCCATTCATCAGAGGTGTTCATTATTTTCTCTAGATCGAAATTTGTAACAGTTTTAGGAGGGACGAACTGACCTGTTCCGGTTATAATTGACCTTATTTTCATTTGATATTGCACAATTATAATAGATGCGTAAAGAAAAATAAAGCCGAAATTTTCTTGACTCAAAAAGAGGGAAAGCATAATATGCATGTTAAAGAAGGAAGACGTAGGAGTTTTTTTTGAAAAGATATATTCTCCTTACTATTATGGTTGTTTTGCTTTCCTTTTTCCTTTTCTCTGATGAAGAGGACATCTTGAAGATTGAAGCTTCTATAAGTCCAAAAAGACTTTCCAGAGGCCAAGAGGGAAAGGTTATAATAAATCTTACACTTAAAGATAATATCACAATCATTCCTCAACCTTCTTTTATCATCGAATTTAGTCCTTCTGAGGAACTTATTTTCCCGAAAAATTTTTTTACAGCCTCTGATTTAGAGATAGAAATTTTAGAGGAAAACGGAAAGGAGTACTTGAATCTAAAAGATCCGATTGAAATTCCATTTACTGTTAATTTAGAGGCAAAACGAGGCGATCATTCTCTTGAGGGAAAGATTAAATATTTTGCATGCTCTAGCAAAGAGGGGTGGTGTCTGAAGAATACTTCAAAATTTTCAGCTTCTTTCTATACCCGAAGCACTATATTTAAAAAGAAGAAATAAGCTTCCCTTTAAAAAACTCAAAACTGAGAACTAGTTTAAGGTTTAAGGTAGAATGTTTAATGCAAGAAGAGAAACTGGTTTAAGGTTTAAGGCGAAGAAGAATTACATTAAACCTTAAACTTAAAGTTAGGAGTGAGGAAAAGGGTGTCATTGATTATATGAAAGCGCTGCTATTGTCAGCGTTTGTCAGTACAGCAGTATGGCAGTATTTACTATTAACCATTCCCCATTAACTTATTTCCTTGTCTTGCCAGCAAAGCGTTGTCTTGCCCTTTAGTTTGTCTTGCCTGTCATTGCGAGCTCCCTCCGGGAGTGCGGCAATCCCAACGTGCAGCGCCTTTGAATGGGATTGCCACGGCGCTTCGTACCTCGCAATGACGGGGGGAGACAAACCAGATAAACCAGACAAACCTTTTAAAGCCATCCGTGTTTGAAGTACCAATCTGTAGTTTCTTGGATCGCTTCCTTGAGAGTAAATTGGGGGTAAAAAGAAAGCTTCTCCTGAGCTTTCTTCACATCTGCGATCCAGAATCTCTCTTTCATTTCTTTGTATTTATGACGATTGAGAGCGCTAGGTTTCTTGGTAATTTTGCTTCCTAATTCAGAAATTAAAACAATAAGATAAACAATCGGGAGGGGAAAATTCACTCTTTTTAAGGTTTTCCCCATCGCCTGTCCTGCTGCTTTTCCTAATTCATTCCAGCTGTAAGGTTTAGGGTTAGCGATATTGATTATTTCTCCGCTTTTTAGATCTTTTTTTGTACAGAGATCCATGACTTTTATAAGATCTTTGACATAGCATAGGCTATACAGCCTTTGCTTGGAGCCAATATGGGGAAGGATTCCTTTTTTTATGAATCTGAAAAAGGATAGAAAGTCTTCATCCCGTGGGCCAAAGACAGGACCAACCCTTAGTATGACAATCGAAAACTTGTCTTTGAATTTTAAGGCTTCGGTTTCTCCCAATAGTTTACTCTTTCCATATGGTGTATCGGGATGAGGGAGGTCGTTTTCTTTGATTGGCCTTCCCTCAGAGGAAGGGCCTACAGCTGCAAGGCTGCTAAGGCAAATAATTTTTTTTGGATAGATCTTTTGAGAATCAAAAGATTGAAAAAGGCTTGCTGTTCCTTGTTGGTTTACTGTATAATAATCAGCCGATTTACTTGATTTAGTAGAGCCTGCAATGTGGAAGACATAGTCAATATCTTCAGGAAGAGAAGGGATAGAGAAAATATCTCCTTTTAAAAAATGTATATTGAGTCCTTTTAGCCATTTTAAATTATTGAGGTCTCGAACAAGGGCATATATATTAATATCTTTATGATTCATCAAATAATTGATAAGATGACTTCCTATAAATCCGGTTCCGCCGGTGATAAAAGCTTTCATAGGTAAAATTGTATGAAAATTGCCTGCTACGGTCAAACCTAAATCGTTTCAGGAAGTTTTAAATTGACATGGTATTATGTTAAACTTTTTATGAGATTATGACTAGAAAGGAGGAATTGTGAGTATTTTCAATAAATGTTACAACTTCACCCGAGCTGAAGAAGCCATAGAATTAGACATGTATCCTTATTTCACTCCTATCCAAGAGGTTAATGGAAATATAGTAAAAGTTAACGGCAAAGAGATGATAATGGTTGGATCTAACAACTATTTAGGGCTTATCAATCATCCCAAGGTGATGAAAGCAGCACAGGAGGCTATTGACAGGTATGGAGTTGCTACTTGTGGTTCAAGGTTTTTGAACGGAACTCTGGATATTCATGTTGAGCTGGAAAGGAGATTAGGCAAATTTATGAAAAAAGAAGCAGCTCTTGCTTTTAGCACGGGATTTCAGACGAATCAGGGGATAATATCAACAATCGTAGGAAGAGGAGATGCGATTATTACTGACAGGGTGGTTCATGCAAGCATTGTGGATGCATCCCGTCTTTCTTATGGGAATATCTTTAAATTTAAACATAATGATATGGCTGACCTGGAGAGGATACTTTCCTCCATAGACGTAAATGATTCAAAATTGATTGTTGTTGATGGCGTCTTCAGCATGGAGGGAGACCTTGCAAATTTGCCAGAAATTGTTAAGTTGGCCAAGAAATATAAAGCGCAACTTATGGTCGATGATGCTCATGGAATAGGAGTTATGGGAGAAAATGGGAGAGGAACTTGTGAGCATTTTAATGTTGAGGACGATGTTGATTTGGTCATGGGCACATTCAGTAAATCTTTTGCTTCGTTGGGCGGGTTTATAGCCGGGGGGGAGAAAGTCATTTCTTACATCAAACATCATGCGCGGGCATTAATTTTTAGCGCCAGCATAACGCCTGCTTCTGTGGCTACAGTCTTGGCTTCGCTTGATGTCTTTGAAACAGAGCCAGAGAGAAGAGAAAAGCTTTGGCAGATTACAAAAAAAATGAAATCCGGATTTCAGGCCATGGGTTATGACACAGGGCCAACAGAGACGCCAATTATTCCAGTCATCATTGGCAATGATGAGCTGGCTATTATGTTATGGAGATTACTAAGGGAGGATGGCATTTTTACAAATCCTGTGATTTATCCTGCTGTTCCCCATGGCCAGTCTCTTATCAGGACAAGCTATTCTGCCACGCATACAGATGAAGAATTGGGTACCGTTCTAAGCAGCTTTGAGAAATGTGGAAAAAGTCTGGGGGTTATTAAATAGATGAATGTGATTAAATTATGAAAAAAAAGGTCGGACAATTTTTTTTGATATTACTCTTGACTTTCACATTCGGTTTGAATGCTGAAGACTCTTTCTCGATTCTTCCTGTAAGCCAGATTAAGGCCGGGATGAAAGGCAAAGGGAAATCTGTTTTTATGGGCGGTAAGATCGAAGAATTCGATGTTGAAATTCTTGGGGTTCTGCATAATTTTCAACCTAAAAGAAACTTGATATTGGCAAAACTTAAAAATAGCATATTGGATGAAGCGGGTGTTATCCAGGGCATGAGTGGAAGCCCGGTTTATGTGGATGGCAAGCTCATCGGGGCTGTTGCCTATAGCTATGGAACTTTTACCAAAGAGGCTATTGCAGGTATTACTCCCATAGCTGAGATGCTGGCTATTTCAGAGGGAGACATTTCAAAGTCTTCCTTTTCTCCACGAATTCCAATAAAAAAGCACCTTACATTGGAAGAACTCTTCGAAATAAACAAGGAATTTTTTCAGGCTAGATCTGCAGGTGCCGATGAAGGGCAAATCTTTAAACCCCTAAGCATACCTCTCGTTTTTAGTGGTTTTTCTTCTCCGGTGTTTGAAAAGGCAAAGACTTTTTTTTCGAAGCTGGGATTTATTCCTTTAAGAGCAGGCTCTTCTGCTCAGTCTCTAGATGAGGTTTCACCTCCTGATATGACGCTTCAAGAAGGGGCCCCGGTTGGTGTTCAACTTATAAGTGGCGATATGAATATGTCTGCCGTGGGAACAGTGACCTATGTTGACGGCAGCAGAATTCTTGCCTTTGGCCATCCTCTATATAATTTAGGTGCAGTTGATTATGCCATGACCAAGGCAAAGGTTATAGCCGTTATTCCCAGTCTTTCTACTTCCGTCAGGGTTGCCGTTACAGACATCATAGTCGGGAGGTTTTCTCAAGATCGAACCTCAGGTGTACTAGGTGAGCTTGGAAAGATGCCTCAGTTCATTCCTATCAATTTCAAGATGTTGAACGCCAAAGGCAAAATAAGAGATTTTAAAGTAAAAATCACCAATGATAAAATTTTGACTCCAGCTCTTGTTAATCTTGCTGTGACAAATATCATGTCAGTTGAAGAGAGGTCTTATGGCGACCTTACAATCGAACTGAATGGAAATGTTTATTTAGACAACGGCATGAGTATTCATCTCGAAGACCTTTTTTCTGGGACTTTTGATTTCTCCATCGTAAACCTTTCAAGCCTTGTTTCAGCAGTTGTTTTTTTCTTGACTAACAATGAATTTGAAGAGTTGGCCATTCATCGCATTGACCTGAATTTTAGCGTAGCTGAAGAGGTTCGATTTTCCTATCTCGAAAAGGTTTGGCTTGACAAGTATGATGTTTCTCCTGGTGAGAAGATTCAGATAAAGATTTATTCCAGGAATTTCAGAGGGGAAAGCATGCTCAAGGAAGTAAGCCTTGCCGCTCCCCATCTTCAGTCTGGCTCTGAATTCTATATTGTCATTGGTGATGCTGCCTCCATACATCAGATAGAAATAAGCCAATATCGAACTAAGGCTTTTGTTCCACGTAGCTTAAACCAACTGGTAAGGATATTAAGCAGCCTCAGGAAAAATAATCGCATTTATTTTAAAATACTCGCTGCCAAGCCAGGCCTATTTCTTAAAGGTGAAGAAATGCCAAACTTACCCCCGACCATGAAATCCATGTTTTCTTCTCCTCGAGCAGCTTCATCTGCCCCCACTGAACTCATTAGATCTACCCTAGGTGAATATCAAATTCCTATTAATTATGTTTTCAAGGGAGCAGCGTTGATTCCCATTAAGATTAAATGAAAAAAAAGTTCGAAACAAATCTTAGATTCAAATGTTCAAATTTTCAAAACAATACTTATGAAATACCAAATACCAAATACCAAATCCCAAACAAATTCCAATTACCAAGGGATTTTGGTGCTTGTTTGGTATTTGGAAATTGCAATTTGGGATTTTTTTTGATCATTTGGATTTTGAATTATCGAATCTAATAGGAGATGGAAAGGATGAAAAAGACTTTGATTGTTGGTTTTACTGCTATGTTCTTTTTGGTGCAAGCGCTCCAAGGAGTTATCCCACAAAAGTGGGAGCATCGAAGATTAGAGGATTTTCTAAAGGGCAAGTTTGATGGAATATCTGTCTCCTTTGATGGTATTCTTTCTCTTTCTCCTAAGGAAGATAAAATAGAGGGGCCTGGGGAGGAGTTTTACTTGTCTCTTCTTCTTACGGAAAAAGAAGTGGCCTATCTTGGAACAGGACATGGAGGAAAAATATACAGAATTGATAAAGCCGGCAAAGTCGAACTTTATTGCCAGGTGCCTGAGATGGATATCTACTGTCTTGCCCAGGATAGGAAAGGATATCTTTATGCAGGAACTTCACCAAACGGCAAAATTTATAAAATCACAGCAAAAGGAGAACGTGCTGTTTTTTTTAACCCCCAGGAAAAATACATCTGGGATTTGTTGTTTACAGAAAAAGGATTTTTGCTGGCTGCGGTCGGTGAAGAGGGGGGAATTTATGAAATAAATAGCCAAGGTGAAGGTAGGTTAATACTGAAAGCAGAGGAAAATCATATCCTCTGCCTGAAGAATGATAGAAACGGGGATTTGATTGCTGGCAGCGGGGGAAAAGGAGCCCTTTATCGTATTAAGCCTGGGGAAAAAGTTTCAATCCTGTTTGAGTCTCCTTTCGAGGAGATAAAGAGTGTTGCTATAGACAGGGAAGGAAATATCTATGCTGCAGCCGGAGGAAGTGTTACCAGGCCAAGGAAAGAGGAAGCAATCCCAGTTTCTACTAAAGAAGATACAGATATAACCATCACGGTCAGCCCTTCTTCTGTCCAATCCAAAGGAGTTACAAGTACGAATCAGAAGCAGCCAGGGGCACTTTACAGAGTAAATCCTGATGGTATAGCAAAAAGGCTTTGGTATTCCAATGAGGAATTAATCTATACTTTGCTCTGGAATGAGAGAGAGGAGAGAATTATTTTCGGTACTGGAAATAAAGGGCGAATTTATACTATAGATAAAAATGAAAAAACATCGCTCCTTCTTCAGAAAAATTCTGAACAGGTTTATCTCCTCCTTCCTTCTAACTCAAAAATATACACTTTATCAAACAATCCATCCAGCATGAGTCTTCTTTTTCCTGAGCAAAGATTCAAAGGAGAGTATTTCAGTCAGGTTCTGGATGCGAAAATCATTTCATCATGGGGAAGAATAAAATGGCAAGCAGAGCTTCCTCCTGGCTCGAGGCTCCAATTCCAGACGAAAAGTGGAAATACTGATAAAGTAGATAAGACTTGGAGCGAATGGTCTCCTCCTTATAATAATATACAAGGCGAACAGATTTTAAGCCCTAAGGCCCGCTATGTCCAGTATAAAGCCATCTTTCAGATTCAGTCTGGCAACATATCTCCTTATCTTCATGAAGTTTCTCTTTTCTATCTTCAAACAAATCTTGCTCCAGAAATATTTAAGTTAGATTTGCTTCCTTCGAACGAAGTGTATCTAAAGCCGCCTGAACAAAGTGAAATAATATGGGGAATAAATTCGGATTTATCCGAGCAAGCTAAAAGCAAGGATAAAACCTTGAGTTATATTGTAGCAAAGAAAGCCAAAAGAAAAGGATTCCAGACTATTATCTGGGCAGCGGCTGATGAGAATGGAGATAACCTTCTGTATTCAATCCATATAAAAAAAGAGGATGAGAACAAATGGAGAGTTTTCATGGAGAGATGCGCAGATAAAATCTTTGCCTTTGATACTTTGTCTTTTCCTGATGGGATCTATTATGTGAAGGTCGTGGCTTCTGATGCACCTTCTAATCCCCTTGGAATGGAGTTAAAAGCTGATAAAATCAGCCGGCCGATGATTATTGATAATTCTCTTCCTGTAATTAAATATTTCCGAGCAGCAAAAGATAGAAATAAGCTTAACGTAACCTTTTTGGCTGAAGATTCGATGACTTACATCAAGGAAGTCAAATTTCTCATCCGGCCGAATGAATGGCAAAATATTTTTCCTGAGGATGGGATTTGTGACTCAAAGCAAGAGAAATTCAATGTAACTGTGACTTTATCCCCTAACTCTGACAACTTTATTGCTGTCAAAGTTCTAGACAGCCATGGCAATATAGGTGTCTACAGAACCACGTTTTAACAAGTCTATTCCGTCTATTCCGAATGTTTGGTTTATCTGGTTTGTTTAAGTTTGTCTCCCCCCGTCATTGCGAGGTGCGAAGCACCGTGGCAATCCCATTCAAAGGCGCTACACGTTGGGATTGCCGCGCTCCCGGAGGGAGCTCGCAATGACAGGCAAGACAAACTAAAGGGCAAGACATTAAAATAAGTTTAGTCTGTTTCTCGGTTAGTCTGTTATTTAATTAAAATATTTAACACACAAACCGACTAACTGATTAACTGACTAACAGAAATCAGTTTTTAGTTTATCTCACTCTTACTCCTCACCATAATTAGTTTTGAGTTTATTTATTTCTTACTCTTTCCAGATATTTGTTGTCTCTTGTGTCGATTCGGACAATGTCTCCCTCTTTTATGAATTGTGGCACAGTTAATGTGATGCCCGTTTCAAGGGTAGCAGGTTTGTTGATAGCTGATTGAGTGGCACCCTTAAGGAAAGGTTCAGTTTGTACCACCTTTAAATCTATTGTTAAGGGAGGGTTTGCTCCCACTGGTTTTCCTTTGTACATTTCTATAGAGAAGACTACGTTGGGAATAAGATAGTTTATTCCGCTGCCTATAGTCTCTGCGGAAAGTTTAAATTGTTCGTAGTTTTTATGGCTCATAAAGATATAATCATCTTCTTCCCGATAGAGAAACTCCATTTCGATTTCCTCAAGATAGGCTTGTTCCACTTTGTCTTTCGAACGGAATCTGTAATCATATAGAGTTTGATCCTTGAGTTTGCGGAGTTTTATTTGCATAATTGCCTGTCCTTTTCCAGGAGTTATATGGGTGGACTCGAGAACTTTGTAGATCTCTTCTTCGATTTTTATAATCATTCCTTTTCTTATTTGGGTTGCATTGATCATCTTTCCTCCTTTACGGTCCATTCAGTCTATTCGGTTTATCTGGTTTGTCTACCCCCGTCATTGCGAGGTGCGAAGCACCGTGGCAATCCCATTCAAAGGCGCTACACGTTGGGATTGCCGCGCTCCCGGAGGGAGCTCGCAATGACAGGCAAGACAAACTAAAGGGCAAGACAACGCTTTGCTGGCAAGACAAAGAGGCAAGACATATAATCGGTCTGTTCCGTTTGTTCCATTTTTCGACCTTAAACCTTAAACCAACTTCCATTCTTGCCTTAAACCTTCAACTAATTCTTAGCTTTGAGCTTTGCGTTTTGATTTTTTACTCATCACTCCTTACTAAAATTAGTTTTAAGTTTATACCGTGTCATTGATTATATGAAAGCGCTGCAGCACCAAACATTATATAATGTTGGTGAGAATAAAAAAAAGGAGGTGCTGCAGCATGAAAAAGTTTTATGGATGTGATGCTCACAAAAAATATTCGATGTTTGGCTCTATGGACGAGGCATGCAATCCAGGTCTTTTCGTCAGGGTGGAGAACAGCCGTGATCAGTTCAGAGATTTCCTGCATACCTTGCCGCCTGGATCTCCGATTGCTTTGG